>Ga0056124_1000871_pt1 | contig 10494 bp, 6 predicted proteins | sample WorMetHEROISLAND_2_FD_70069 | JGI IMG/M metagenome (GOLD analysis project Ga0056124, IMG submission 70069) | Marine gutless worms symbiont microbial communities from Max Planck institute for Marine Microbiology, Germany - Olavius sp. 4 HERON ISLAND | ecosystem: Host-associated > Annelida >... | reverse complement strand
GTTTTATTGTATTGCATTTTTTCGTGTTCTTATAATGTGTCTGGCCTGAAGTACACGTGTTCAGTAAACTCCTTACTTACTTACTCACTCACCTAGATGCAGCAGCACATACCAATAACCAACCATATCAATCATTATGCACAAATTTGTCACACACGATTTTGTTGTCGCGTCGCCGCGATATTTACGAACGCAGCATTTAAAGTTAGCTACCCAATATGTGCTAATCATTAATTTCCTTTTTAACTAATTTACGCTGAATTGTTTTATTACTTTGATCTAATTTTATTCACCAACAAACATTTTAAAATACGCATGCAACTATACCTTTGACGTGTCTTTCTTGTCCGTCCATTTCTGTCGGCAAAGATCTCTTCAGCGGCAAACGATGGTCTCTGCAATGCACATCAGCTGCAGATGCACATTGTGCTTCACAAGCGCCACTTTTATTTAACAAGAGCAAATCGAGTCTAATAATTCTTTCACTCGTGCATTCATAGAAAAACTGCACATCTACGTAAAAGTGAAGGTCGTTTTGTTGCCATGAAACACAGTCTTTTTGTGAACAATGTGCACACTAGACAGCACGACTTTGCATGTGTAACGTGCTGTCGAAATCAAGTCATGCTACTGATGCATACCGTCTGCCGAGGCTGTTGTCGCGGAAGCCTTTAGCGAACGGGTTGTGGTCGATCTTGAGCTGCGTGATCTGTTCGTTCTGGTAGGCGGTGACTGCAATGAACGAAGTCTCGTCGAACGTGTAAGTGTTGAACGCGTTCCAGCGCATGCTGAAGATGTCGTTCGCCTGCACGATGTGGATTCGTGGCTGATACTTGTGCATCGAGTTCATTATGATCTGCATCAACAATGAATACATCAACGCCATACGACCTTAGCAACGTTATTGCGTCGCGAAACGGTGTTGTCACTGACACTGTCCGAAAACATACATGTGTGTCTCCACTATCCATGCTTCGCTTCCGATACTTCGACTTCTTTTTAAATAGTTTTATTTAAAAAAGATAAATTACAATGAATTTTTTGAAAAACATGCAAAACGTGTATCACAATTTTTAACAAATTTACACAGATAAGGCTATATGACAGGCAGTTTATTCCTGTAGTATTTGCTTGTCCTTTAGTAAATCTTCCGATACATATGAACGACGATAACATGTCGTCTGGTCGTCCGTTTCGGCGTGCGTCCCAAAACTAGTACGATATCTTGAAATGAAATGAATAAAATTTCACCGAACTTTGGCTGATAATGCACTTAAGGCCAAAGACTAGGTTTTTGAGTTTTGAAAGTCGATCGGTTAATGCCAAGCTCGGTACAAAATCAGATGTTTAAAACTTTGAGACTCCACATTTTCGGCTTGACGGATTTTGGCAAAATAACATAAGTATATATTCTACATCAAGGTTTGGTAAACTGGTTAACTTCAGGTTCGTTGGTACACTCTGAGTGTGGCTAAAAAGCCACAAAGTGTGGCTTTTAAGGCCACACCATGCGTGCCCCCCCTGGCTCCAAAACACCGGTGTGGCCAAAATAGCCACACTATGTGTAGCTTAATTATAATTCCATATATGTGTGGCTTTTCTGTAATAAAAGTGTGGCTTTTTCATGACCACACTAATGTGGCCTTTAATGTGGCTTTTCTATAGTTATAGCTTTAGTGTGGCCTAAGAAGCACAGTTGTGTGGCTTTAGTTTGAGAGGCAAGGTCACAAATAAGTTAAGTGAGTTAATGCACCAACATCGACGCTTTAAATTTCTTAATCTACAACTTCAAAGCATCATCTAGTTAGAGGTTTTTAGAAAGTTATGTGCTATAAAAATTTTCATTTTACTTACTTACTTACTTACTTACTTATATACTTACTTTTATGATGCGTGTCTGACTGAGACAGAGAGTGACATGTTAGTTGACACTGAGAGGCACAGATGTGTATATATACGTACGTGTCCGTTCTGGTCGAGATTGTTGTTGGTGAGTTTGAGTTTGTGGAAGGACAGTGACTGCTTCATCCAGTGCGCTCCGCTGGCTGGTGAGTCCGGGTGAATGTAGAGTCGACCAGGCATGTGAGGCTCCGCCTTGCCCGTCGCCACCCACTCGGAGTTGTGGTACTTGTAGCGGCAGTCGTCCAGCGGCACGACGTCCATCAGCAGAATGTACTTGGCGCGCGGGTCAAGTCCTTCCACCGATACTTTGAACGACGGAAACATGCGCCTACATCACCAGCCAGAACGACACACGACTGTACACTTACATATGCGTAATCAGCCGCAACATGATTCATTTCGTTTTATGCCTGTTGTTTCCGATGTGATGCGTAGCAGTGTACTTATAACTAGTGCCGACAAATCACCCTTCTCGTGAATACGGGTCAATGAGCACTATGCTGAAACTAGAAGAAATTTTAGGACAAAAGAAATCTTTTAAATCGGAACGTATCGTCATACAGACGCATTGGTTCCCAAGCGCTTCCAATTTGATTTTGTTGGACGCTTCAGCGGTATAGTGGATAAACACAAATAAGGATTGGGCATGCAAACGAATGTGAAACCGTTCTGTCACGTAATGGTTTCATAGAAGTTTCAGAAACAGCCAGATGTATTTGACACATGATTTCTCGGTGGGCAGTTTATTAACTGCAGGGCTGAATGACGTCACTCATCATGTGGTCATGGTGCTGTGAAATCAATATACACCGCGGTAGTATATCTCGACTGTCAGCCGTGCAGCCTCAAGGCAGAGAACGAGTCGAAATCACGAGACTAGACCGTCTGTCTGTCAGTCATCGCCTCCATGGGTCCGACAGCTTGACGCTGTTACGCAACGACAAAACGTCGCGTCGTTTATTGAGCAGAAGAGTTGGACGTTGCATGACCAGCGGCAACGGACGTCAGTCAGTCGCCGTGCACAGACCGACCAAGTATACCGCGTGACGTCGCCGTCATCATCATCTGCTCGACCCGCGAAACGCAATCTGCCGCTCGGTGTAACGTAACGTAACGGCGTTTACAGCGGTCTCCGGTCACGAATGTAATAGACTTACAGAACTTGAACCCAACCCAGACATTCAGCGCTGTGTATTAAGCGCTCTATCAGTAATATTAGTCTCCAGCGCAGTTACATACTTGCAGCTGGGCGTCAATCATGATTAATGCAACAGAATCGGATAAAATTCTAATGAAATGCGTCGGGTAATTGAAATTCAAAATGTGACTCATTCAAGGAGCGTATCTTGAAGATGCATTCATACGTACACAAGCCTGCAAATTGTAAGATTTGTAATTTATTAGTTATGGCATAATTTAGAAAAAATAACTTGGTCAATTTAAGGGGGGTAAAATGGCCCGAATCATTGCGACACATTAACTTTTTATCGCTACTGTAACATTACTTCCTTCATCTCAGCCAAGTATATACAGCGTAAGTGCTGCTTGTTTATCAAAGGTAGAGCTATAGTTTTTGTCTAAATTAGTGAAGATTTAGCCAAGTCTTCGACACAAGTACTTGTTCTTATTTCTTATTAGTGTTTTTCGATGACCATGCAGTATGATGATTTCAAGAAGATGCGTGTGTCGTACAAACCTTCCCGATTTGGTAATGATCATCTCGGTGCCGAGTGCGTGGAACTTTCGCCAGAGGTCGCGGTTGTCGAGCGTGACTTTGATGTTCTTGTCCGGTCGTTGGTCGACGCGCGGAGTCGCCGTGGACCCGGGAGTCGACGTCAGCACGTGCCCCGTCATGCCTGGAGTCATCGCACCCGAGTGATAGCCGCTACTGAACGGGCTGCTCTGACCTGTACAGCCAACAGTCAATGAATGAATGACCCCGTCACCGTTTACATTCACAACAAATTACACTTATACGGACAACTTTATTCATCGCATACGGAACGCTAGAAGAATACTTAGTGGTACAGACTAAAGAAACTATAGTTTAGGCATGAAATAACGATAAGATCATTTATACAAAAAAGTTTATACAAAAAAAAACGTTCTCACACGATCGATATTTAACTAGAAATTGTTGAGCTTATTACCCAGGAACTAATGTTTGTAACGGATCATAACTCATAAGTATCCGATTGTACGATCTTACGGTAGCATGATTTTCAATTGCAACTGTTAAAAGATGCATGCTGTGAAAACGTTTTCCCGTATCGTATAGTATTATTCAAGTCATTAATGTAGTTTTTTGTTTAATTTTTATTAGTTTTTTTCGATGACATACCTATACGTCGAATTGTCTTTACGTTCAGTTTTTACGTAGACCGTGTATGTATGAATATCTTATCGATTTCTGTCGGTGTTCGTGTGCACAGTTTGTTCGCAAACTAAACTTATCTAAAGTATTCGTGACAGCTACAGCCACAAACGTAACGTATTCTCAGCAGTAGGCCTACAAGTAACTTATCGGCCGCAGAGACAGCAGACACAGTCGATCGTAAAATGATTAATCGCGCTTTCGAAGTTTCGACTATCCACGCACTTTTGATTGGTACCAACATCAACGACCTTGAATGACCTTGAGCGCCCATTGTAAGCCAAGCATGCAAAAAAATACGAGCAAAGATAGACCTAAATATCACCAAACGAAAGATGATTTTATCAAATAATCGCATCAAAATGACTGTATATCTGGACATCTAAACATTGTGCGAAAATTTCACGACGATCGGCCCAGACAAACGTTAGTTACACTTCGGCGAAGTTCTAACACTGTGCAATAACGGTGGATGGGACTTAGTTTATTTTCGCGAAAAATCTGCATGCGGCATCGCGGAGTTTCCACGTGACAGCATGGCTTTACGTTATTAGTTTATCATAGAAACCGAGGTCCTCTCGCAAAGTTTCGAGTTATAATTACTGCCGTGACTTTGTGAAAGAATATCCCTGGCAGTTAAGTTGCACTAAGCGACCCATAATTTTAAAACATTGTTAATATAAGATAACTATAAACGAAGACCGAAAATGCGAAACTGCACAAAGTAAAACTCACTTCCGAATGGATCGTGGTGGACCGGAAATCCGCCGAAAGGAAAATGTGGAGGCGCAGCGCCATGATGACTGAGCGTTGGAAACGCAGCTCGTGTGCGCTGTGCGAAGAAATCGTCGTCGAACATGGCCGATGCGGCGGCGGCGGCGCCTGCGCTCGGCGCCGTCGGAGTCGACTGTGTCAGAAACGACAACATTCTAGCTGCTGCTGCTGCTGCTGTATCTTTCCGCTTCCGCTCGGTCGGCTCGGCTTTCACCAGTTTTCGCTCGTTATCTGTGGAATTTGTCGCTGGTGCCGTTCGTTCGTCGTCAAGCCGTCGACTGTGTTGGCGCTACAGTCACGAAGTGTCGGCTTTGCGTTGTCGCTGACGGCTGAGCCGGTGAACAGGTGCGCGATGTACTGTTGTGTCAAATCTGTCGACCACGACGTGTCTTGCCGATGACCGTCGCGGGTGCTTTTTAATCGCCACGAAAGCACACCTTGCGTCGAATACGTTGCGGCGAGTAGTGGACGTGTCTGGTGTGTCGCGCTCGTCTTGTTGTCAACGTCGTCGCCGTCGTCGGCCAATCGGCGTCGCTATCGGCCGCCAGGTGTCGCGACGCAGGCGGCGCTGTACTGCCAGCCAACCAATCAGCGACCGGCGACAGCACCTTTGATCTCACGCCGCCGCCGCCGCCGCATTGTTGTGTGTTTACCGGTCTGCGACTGTGCGACTCCCGGCCGTTAATAGCCGCAATTGGTAGCAATTTTTCAATTTGCCGGTGAAACCATGGAGTCTTTTATCGCACCTTTGCAGCTCGCATGTCGGCACCGTAGAAACGAAAGTGCGAACGTGTGCGTAACGTACATATGTGCCATGAATAGCTTTATTATGTTGCGAGTAAAACTTTTTTGGTATAATTTATAAACGCTTTTACTTCTATTAGTCAATACCGACATTGTCATCTACAATAAAATCTTATAAAATAATATACGAAGTATTATTTTATTTTATTACATTTTATTCGCTGAAGAAGAATAACTTTTAAAAAACATACAATTATGTACATATTTGTCCGGAGAAAAAGTAACGCAAACAGGCACAATATTAATGTTCATCCACATCATAGCAAAAACAAAATATTATAAAATAAAAATAGAAAAATATGTCGGCTCGGACCAACATTATTATTCAGCTTTATTCAACATTGTGCGGCGTTCGGCCTAGAGCTGCGCAACACTAACCTAAACTATCTCTAACCTTTGACCTTTGACCTTTTGTACTGAGAATTGGTACACCGGTTACACCGGAAAAGTTTAGACTAACTTTGGTTTTTAGACTTTTTTCGAGTTGGCCAGTAAGGGACAAACAGAGGGACAGACAGACAGACAGACGGGCAAGACTCTTATTGCGACCTAGAACGCTAAGAAATGATCTACGTGCAGAATGAAACGCTGAAACGTCAAAGCGTATATACGCTTTTTGTTGCCTCGTTTTCTTGAGCATGTGCCATAAACGTGCTGCACATTGTTTTGTGTTTAGGTTTGTCATTTGTTGCGCGTTTTTCTTTACTTTTTTGGTAAATAAAGTCGTACAGCTGCTACAGAAGTCAACGGTGTTTATTGCATGCATTTCGTAATATGCTTACGTGTATTGCGAGCATGCTGATCTTGCACGAAATGCTACACCGAGCCTGCCTGACCATACAAAGACGTGTTAATATATTATTGAGACTGATCGTTTCTGCACCGTGATTATGCTGCTTAGATATACTGAACACATGCAGTCAGTCGCTAATAAAACGTTACATTATCGGTCTATTAACGTTGTTTATTTCAACACGTAATTTGATCACTAGATTTCATCCCGGTTTTTTTTAATTTTTTTTTCATTTTTTTCATTCTTTACTCATTGTTTTCTTTGGTCCTTTTTATTTTGGCACGGTTTACTTCTAAGGACTGTATTTAGACTACTTCAGTTTAACTGAATAACGACATTTAGCAAAATTTAGCTGAAACAGCAATACTAACGTCGCTGCTATTTTGAATGACGAAGCAAATACAAATTACTGTGTAACTTTGTCTGTTTTAGAATACGTTGGAAGTTCGACAGTTTCATAGTCTAGATATGCAGATGTGTGTAACGTACAGTTAGCTATAGGCCTATGCTTTCACTGATGTATAGTTTGATCTGCAGGAGTTCCTGCTGTTATTCGGCGCATTGCCTACAAAGCCTCGGGCTAGTAAGTATTTCATCTTTGCACTGCACAGTAGTTTCTGCAGCTAAATGAGAAGAATAACAAGACGAGGCAATTGACATGCATATAGGACAGAGTAAGGTCCGCTATCTGGCGCACGCGCGACTCATCTAGCCTATCTCATAGACAGCGCGTCTATTGTATATACGTAGCTGACCGTTACAGAGTCACGCTGCTCGCTGCCGCCAGCAATTCCTATGAAGACAAAACAACACACAGTCTCTACGTGCCTAGAAGGCAACAATTAGAGGCCGGCGCCTGTACTTTGCAACTTCTCACTGTCGTAACGGATGCCTGTAGCTGTGCTCTCATGCTGACTTTATGGCTGCAGTAATACCCGACCGCGTGCGGCATCTACCTACAAACCGTTTCCCGTGAAGACAATATGGTCTCCGTTTGATCTTGTCCACTATTATTATAAGCTTACGGGATTTTAACGATATGTACACGACAGTACTTTAAAGAAGATATTATTTTTTCGTTTTTAAATGTTGATCAACAATTTTCGACTAGCTTATCCTTCTATTCTTCCCCAGTCGCTAATTAAGTAGCCTAAAGTAGGTCTGCTAAAATTCTGCTGATTGTATTCCCTCTACCGTTTGCCAAAAATGCATTTTAAGTTCACATAATTGTATTTTTAAATCAGACAAATATTTTAATAAAACTCCGATATGTGGCTTGAATCCTCCTTTATAGGCACTGCAAATGTGGTGGATTTTTTTTACAATTCTTGAGATATATTATTTTTCCTAGGAGATTGCTGTTTTGGCGCGCCGTGTACATTGATGATGCAATAAAAACTGTAAATTCACATCAGATCGTATAGCGTCTTTCAATGTTAGACAGACATTGATACTCAAATGCATTGTCTATCTCGTAGTTTAACTGCAGTCAAAAATGTGCCTACGTAATGTATGCAGCCTAAGGTTTTTTGATCACTCAGTGTTAAGGCCGAGTTTACCGCCTCCGTAGAAAACCACAAACCGACTTTACCGAAACCGAGTTTACCTTAGACCGAGTTTAACTCTACCGAGTTTACCGGCTCCCAAGTCCCAACTAATCATGTGCAGTGAGGCGAGTTGTGGAGAAAGTTTAGTTCCTTGAAGTAGACTCTGCATGCCAGCCAGCGTATTGTCGCTTTAATTACTTAACAAACGTTTTGGCGAGTTATGAGACAGTACGACAGCGAAACGCCTGGTACAGGGGAAGTGAGATGCCGAGGAGGCGACGGAGCACAATTAGCTATCGCGTGCTATATACGTTAAGCCGCGCGACGAGAGACCGGCATCTTATGATTAAGACTCAACTCAGCACGTTTCACTGAGTATACAGTTCTCAAGGAAGCAGACAACATCCAGATTCCACGATTATCTACAGCTTTACAGTAGTAAAATGCAATGAAATATGACTTGTTTGTGTATGGCATTTGTAATGTCAATCAATCAATCAATCAATCAAAACACATTTGTATAGCCGCTATAGCGCCATGTCGCAAACGAATTAGAGGTGCGGCGGGGAAATGTCCGGGATAAATCCTGCACATAATTTCCCGGACAAAATCCCCCGAAAGTGTGCCCATTTGCTTTAGGACATAATCTCCTCGACGAAATCCCCACCATGCATGCAATAGGCCTACGGACGAACACTAAAACACCTGAATGTGACGGCAATGTTCGAGCTCGTGCTTATATATAGAGAAAATCTTGGACATAACATTTTGCCGTACTTAGTACATCGCGCAAGATATGTGAAATATATATGTGTTTTACGTGCATATAAGCACGGCCTCATGCAGTCGCGCAGGCGCATAATAGACAGGTTTCACAGATGATGAGCAGATCAGGCAAGAAGTAAAACAGTGGACGTTCTATAAAGTCGAAGTATCGTACAGTATACGTAAAAGCAGTTTTCCTTGAACCGTTCGCAGGTCATAAGTTATTAGCACATTCCGTGCACGTGGGATCTATTCGACGTCAACAGTGTTGATATACCGCCGTGGCACGTTGCTCAGGTAATCTTCAGCAATTACGGCAGCGTGAACTCGGCACTCGACCCGTCCGAGTAAAGTCCACTTTTAACATAATTGGACATAATAACCTATTCAGTTAGCTGTGCAGTCGACACGTCAAACAGGTTCAAAGTAAGTGAGCAGTATGCTCCGGGTAGCCACAGACACGTAGTCTGTATAATGTAATACTGCGTCGCAATAAACTGGCTGCAATCAGCTGACAATGACTTTAGCGTGCTTTACGTTTTAATGCTACGAGTATGTTCTCTGTATTTTGTACCTTGCGTATGATTTAAATTAGAAACATGCAATTTGTAACTATTTGGCAACAATCACCTTCAGTATTGGGGAGGATTTTGTTCCACTTGAGACCTAACAGAGGAAATTGTCTGCGGGGGATTATATCCGGGGGATTCTGTCCAGAGGGGTTGTCCGTTTGCCGTCCGGGTTATGTCAAAGTCTGTGCGACGAAAAGACCTATCGAGAAAATGTTCGACATCCGGGCGCAACATGAGTAACAGGTGAATTTTAAGCTGTTCTCTGTGAGAGGTGGATAGCCTGTCTATTTTGCAGTAAGGCAGTAATTGATAAGAAGTAACGCGGGATGCAAAGACACGTTGCGCAATCCAAAATCTCAGCAATGACTGCCGCCGTGTGTGTAAAAGAGATGTGTCCGTTGGGTCGATGGGAAGGTGCATTTAAGTCGCAGCGTTGACACCACAACGTTCATCACTGAACAAATCATTGAATGCGACCGAGTACACCGGAAACGGCAGATGCATTGTGGACTGGACGCAAATTACACGGTGAAGAAGTCATCCGTCGTCTTGGAATGACATATTGCCGGCAAGAGTCAAGACAGTAGTCAGTAAATTAAGACGTCGACAAACCAACGGGGCTTCTGTTCGCCCTGTTGTCCTACAGAAGACGTCCTTAATGGTTAGCGCATCGGTCGGCACAGGTATTGGTGTTACGGTGATAATTATTGCTACGAGTTGGCGCCGTCAGAAGCCAAGACAATTGACGCCGCGGTCCGAGCACGATTCACTTTGATGCTGTGCGCCTTGCACCGACGGCTTCTAACATTGGCGACGGACGCCTTTGATTCGCACCACAGCGACGCATGCACCACGCCGCAGCCTATATACGGAAGTGTTATAATAACTGTGCGTTTTAATGTTAAAGGAACGTGCGGGCTATATTCAGAAGCCGTCAGATTTGTGCAATGCGCACTCAAACCC
>Ga0056124_1000870_pt1 | contig 10500 bp, 11 predicted proteins | sample WorMetHEROISLAND_2_FD_70069 | JGI IMG/M metagenome (GOLD analysis project Ga0056124, IMG submission 70069) | Marine gutless worms symbiont microbial communities from Max Planck institute for Marine Microbiology, Germany - Olavius sp. 4 HERON ISLAND | ecosystem: Host-associated > Annelida >... | reverse complement strand
CGAAATCGATTTTGGTGCATTTTAGCCTTAAAATCTGACATCTGGTGGCACCAATTTTACTAATTTTCTTGACAATCAAATTGACCAGAGTGTATAACTCAGAAATCAGGTACACAAAAAATGATGTATTTTCCTGACACGGGGTGTGTACACACCCTGCTCACCTTGTATGTCTACGCCACTGCCGCAACTTCAGCAGTCTGCGTCATCGGATTTATTTTAAACCGTTTTCACTGATTCTCGTGTGTTTTCCCGCGCCAGTGCCACGTCTCGTGTTTGACGTATATCGCCAATAGTCTAATTGCTCGCTGTTTTTTTTTGTCGACTGGCTGTTCCGTTGTTGTTGAATGTTGCTGTTTCACTTGAGTTCTGTCGTTCATTCGTGGTTAATTCTCGTTCAACAGTGAGATTAGCGACGCTGCATTGTTGCGAATTTGCGATTGTACGCCGAGCCCGATCGATTGCATAATAATGTATTGTCTGTACAGCCGGCTTTTGAACTGTGTAAGTGTCGAGAAAGTTTGAGTGTTTAATAATTGGAGCGAATATTAGGAACAGGACGGAACGTAGCCGCCCTAGCTCTAGTTCGCCTTGAAAAAAACTGGCAACGAAAAGTGGACGCACTCAGACTAGGCCTATATTTTCTTCTCAAAGTTTTAAGGGGAGATTTTTACGCCGCCGTATATGCAACAGGATATACGCAGCCTCACTCGATCGCATTTCCCTTTCAATGTTTATTGTTCTTGAGTCAGATTAGAGATCAGAACCATCGCATCCTATTCAACGCAAACATCGAGTAGATTGATTTTGGGACTTGGGTTGAGATCACGAATTGACTAGCAAATATGTTGCTTTTCTAACGCTCAAAGGGCTTTGAATACATTTATCTAGACAGTTTTAACTTCCGGCGAATCGTCTATAGTTTAAGTACGGCTGCTTTTTATTACCAGAACACTTTTGATTCAATTGCTGCATCGTGCCAAGCATTGCGTCCAGTTCTTTTGAACAGTGTAGTCGCGGCGCGTTATCATTTCACTGCGAAACAATGCAGAATCCTGCGCTTTCTGGCAATTTATTTATTTTTAATTACTAAACATTCGCGGTCTTACTCTACATTACTTTGCGTTTAAACGATTGAGTTACATGTACGCACCTGTAGATCGTGGCATGGATGTCATAAACGTTAGGGAAATAAGGCTAAAAAAGAAAAACGTTGTTGTTGGAAAAAATAAAGAAAACGTCTGTGGGCTAAACCCTGAATAAAAATCACCCGCACGACTCTTTTATTTTTGATTTTTCTTTCTGTACGTAATTGTTTAAATCACCTTCTTTTTCACACTTACCGTTTAATGTTTGTCAAAAAGAAACAATCGTTAAAACGTGTTTTAGTAAAAAAAATTAAGAAAAAACGTTTATTAACGTTTATTACAAATGTTGATCGTGGTGTGTCAGCTATGTGGAGCAGCGTTTATTCCGGTGATAAAGTGCATCATGTCGTGTCGTTTCTGCTGGATTTGGCGTCAGTTTTTCTAGCTGTGCGTGTGTGTGTGTGTGCTCTCGATGTTGTCGCGGTCTGATGGTTCAACGTTGACTTCGATCGACGTCTGTGGCTGTCCACTTCCAGTGGGGGCGACGTAGCTGGATTTGGGCAGTGCTGTTAGTTCTTGGCTTTGGCCCAAAAGGTCAAGTCCACAATCTTGGCGGACTGGCCTGTAGTATACCTATAAAATTCACATTTTACTTTTTGCCAATAACTAAGTAATTCTACTTATATCATGTTGTAAGGTCAGAGGCACAAGTAAGTTTGTCCGTTCGAAAAACAGAACTTCATTAGTTCTTCTTCAGCCTTTGCATTATGGGATGGCCTCGGCCTTGAGTGCTCTAACCTTGTTAACAGCACTGGCGTTTAGTGTTAGACCGCGGTCCCCGGATCATGCGGCCGTCTAGAGGTCACATTATCTGCCCGTCCGTCCGTCCGTCCGTCCGTCTGTCCGTCTGCCCCGCCGGCCACTAATTGGAAAACAGAAAAAAAGTAAAAACCAAAATTGTTGTGAGCGTTCTTCAGTGCAGGAGTGCCAGTTTTTCATTTCGTTTCGTTTCATTTCATTTGTTTGCAGACAAACAACACGGTTTTGACCTTTTGTTCCAAGGTCAAAGGTCAGGGTCACCGGATGTCGAAAAAACCTCAGCAAAACGACTCGTATCTATCGTACGGTCGATCACGCGCAGTCCAGCTGGCTCAGGCGCTCCTTGCGGCTCCGGTGCTAACTGCAAACTAGGCTCGGGCTCAGTTTACTGTCGGGGCCTAAGACTCTCGTCGGACGGCCGCATACGTGTCGGCACTCGGCGCCGACATTTTTTCTTGTTGTTGAAATCTTCGCCACTGTCTATGCAGGAAGTCAGTCAGCTGATTGTACAGATGTTCGTTTGTTCGTATGTATGTATGGCGTGCCAAAGTATACATAATACGTGTGTTAAATGCGATTGATTGATAGGCACGGCTGAAGTTATATACGACAATTGACTGCATAAGCCGATCGATCCGTTACGTTGTTGTTTGTTGGTGGCGTGTCTTGTGCAGTTGAATTTTGTGCAATAACTGAAACGTTGTTGTCGTTTTGCTGCGAAAAAACAGATCTCCGGTGGTGCACAAACGTCGCCTGCAGCGAATAACGAAACCGATGCACAACGCACTCGTCATAAGCTGTTCACAAATGTCGACAGTTTCTATGCCGGCACTTCCTACACTGACATATAGGGTTAGGGAGAGGGTTAGGGTTAGTGGTAGCGAATTAGGAATAGGGATAAAATATTGCATCTTTGGCTACGGCGAACCCATACCATTACTTTATTCCTAAAACTGCAGGCGTACAAGGTTTGTCGGAGCAGTGGCTGTCGGAATAGGAACCTGTACCCCGTTAACAAATACTTGTTTAGGCCTGCAGATCGCGTTTTTTACTATATCACTAACGTGAATCGGATCTTGAGAAAACAGGGTTTTATATTTAATAAGTAAGTAAAACATTAAATATAGGATTGTCGAGTATTCAACCAGTCGGTCAATCAAGACACGAAATGTCGATCGCCAACGAATCAGAGGCGGATAATGGCATAAACTAAGCCGAGTGTTCAGTCTTCACGTTTATTGTAGGAAATAACAGACATTTTGGTATTTAAATTACGCCTAAAGGGTTGAGAAGCTCGATGGTCTCACATGAGATGAAATATAGTTAGCCAGGTTGACAGTATAGATCGTAAGTTCTTTTAGGATGTTGTGCAGTTTCATTAGCCTAGTTGTGCTCGATCAAATAACTCATCGAATATCGCAATAGGTAGGCTACATGTCGACCAGTTTGTTCTCAATTTTATGTACTGTCTGCCAAAATAATGTATTTAGGCCTACATTTATTCTCCTCGAATTAGCCTAAGTATATAGCACAGGTCAAGCAGCAACGAGCAGAACAGATAAACAGAGACAGACAAAATAACAAATAACGATTTGATGTTTGTTTAGCCTTCACAAAGTGACTAGCATCAGCTTCAATAACTTACATGGTTAATTGCACTGAACCTCCTTGGTTAATTTTACAGTCTGTTAACTCTGAAATGCGTATAAATAAGTAAATGATAGAGAGAATCGATGCTCATCGCCAAGCGAACACTAGAGACCGGAATTTAATTTTAGTTCAATTTTACACGCGAATAGTAATCTTAAGAAACTCATAGCTTAATGTCGTGAGTGACGCTATAGTCGAATATTAGTAGTCACTGTTGTGGTTCAATGCGTCGATTAGTGCCGCTGTTATCATTTCTGCCTCACTTTCGCTTTCGTTTTCCGCGAGATCGACGCGGAGAAATTCCAGTCAGTAATGATTGAAAAGGTAAACAGCAAAACACTTTTCGTTTAATCTGATAAAAATGGTACCGTATGTGTTGTCAACTACTGCGTTTTTCACCCGCAGTTTATGTAAATGTGATCTGATATAATCATTCTGTCGAGAAGTCTTTTATGTCTGTAAAACTCTGTCCAAATTAACGAACCGCTTGAACGATATTAGGTCTATTTATGACAGTCAAAAGAGAAACTGTTTAGGTTCATTATTTTGTACCGAATCGTATTCTTTGCAAAAGAAACGTTTAAACAACTAATTAATAAAAATAAATGTTTTGATAGTGTTCGAAAAGTTATGTTTATATAACATAAATTAGCGTAGGCTATATATGCGGGGAGGGACTACGCCGTTCGCTTATATTTCAGCCTATCCGATAGTGTTTGTCCAACAAATCGTGAATTTAGCCTATATGAATTTGAATTTTTGCCATAGGCGTATAACTTCAGTACGAATACACCATTTCTTGCGGGAAAAACTGATTACTAATAATAATCAGTGATTAGGTGCTTTAACATTACACAAAAACATGTACCCTACGTCCACTTTCATAATGCGCGACTTTATTGGATTTTTTATACTGATACCGCAAATTTAGAAAAAAATAAGACGAATTCATATTTTGTTTCTACATAACGCACGATTGTACAGGTGGTATGAAAAGAGTGTAAGCAGGCTACAGGCTATACATGATGTCCGGAAATGAAGATTATTACGATACGCTTGGTGTAGACAGGAACGCCACTGCTGAAGACATCAAGAAAGCGTTCGTATATTCTTAAGTGATTTGTCTCGAACAGTCACGTGGCTAGAAGGTGTTGGCAGGGGCGCCGGAGACCACGAAGGGCAGCTAGGGGGCAGCCTCGTACTTGATGGCAATCAGTGGCGTCGTGGCCGGAGGCACCCCACCCTCCTAAGACAGCGACATTACAACAGCATCAATTGGGCTGTCGGAAAATCTTCTTCTTGTCAGAAATTTTTCGTCGAAAAATGCAAACTTTGAAGCTGAAAAACTCTTATTTTGGGGAAATTCAGGGTCAAAATTGGGGGGGCAGCTGCCCCCACTGCCCCCGCGGCTCCGGCGCCCCTGGGTGTTGGATGGGTTAAACCAGCGCCCCAAACTGATTATTATTTTCTTTTGTATTGCTGCAAAGTAAATTTCGAACTTGTCTCACGAATGGAGTTTTTGCTTGGTATCGAGATCAGACAGACAGTTTATGTAGGCCTAAAGTTATAATTGCTGACGTTATTCTATACGTTTCAAAAATTACGAATGTTGAGATTTGAATTATCGTGAACTGCGGCACTGCCCTTTGTAACACTGCAGCTAGCCATATATAATGCATTATACCATATATAGGAATTTCTTTAATAATACACACATTTATGGCGAGCTCGGGAGCGCGAGCCTATATTATATAATGCGGTCTGGGGCCGAGCCCCCAGCGGGAGTCCAGGGGGCAGAGCTTCCGATGGGGTGTCAAGGGAGCAAAGCCCCCGTGACGCTGACGGGGTTTTCGTGTTTAAAGCACTAATTTTCAATGCATGTGCTAAGTTTTGCATGTAATGGCACACAGGTTGGGTTGCTTCTTTTTTGTTGACGTTTATGGCTTCAGTCAGAATTTGCTGTCATAGCCATTGCAGGACAGCATCTGAGTATCATTCGACAAGTGCATCGGTTTACGATTTTAGTGGCGATTCGGATTTTTTTTCTGTGGAATCTAGATTCTTTATCATATAAGGAGATATGGGCCTAGCTGCAGCTGTATTAAGTCATTAATATTCGCCAGGTGGCAGCAACATTCTAGGTTGAGTTTTGAGATCTCTGATCGCTTCCAGTTTTTCGCGTAGTTCTACGCACTGCGGTGGACAAAACTACGCAAAACTGCGCCCTTTGATTGTTGATTTTTTAAGCTCATTAAGTTACAATTTATCATCGTATTATTATATTGCAGACTTCAGTGTTGGCGTATGCCGCTAATACGTTTGTGCGTAGATATCGCAAACTGGCGCTGCGCTGGCATCCGGACAAAAATCCCGAGAACAAGGAGGAAGCTGAGAAGCGGTTCAAAGACATATCACGAGCCTACGATGTTCTTTCAGATCGTAAGTATAATAGTGCAATTATGAGTGAATAGCACGCGAAGTACATGGTCTGGTTGAAGTACATGGCCTGGGTATACGGTCGAGTAAACGACGTGCATTTAAAAATTCAGTTTGATCGATAACAAGGTAAAAATACTGGTTTGAATACAGTCATGAACGAAATGTCATCATCATCATCACTTAATTTACCAAAGCTTGTACAATTAACGTCACAGTGTTACAGTGATAGGCTAACGGTAGGAACAACCAGGCTCTTCCAGACGCACAGATAATAAGCAGATTATAAACACGACATTAACCAGAAGACGGCGAAACGAAAAAAAAACAGACTCCGAAAGACAGAAAAGACACGCAATGCATAAACTGGTTGAAACATTAACTAACTCACATAGGGTATCAATATTATATACATTTTCGACCAAACCAAAGCACAAAGTTCAGCCGTCGGTATCTCAAAAAGACCAAGAAAAATTGATGCCGATTTGATAATATATTTCCGTATTTTGCCCCAAGCTGTCTCCGCTAATGGATTTCAGTAGCGTAGCATAGTTTCTTTCTTAGTGTTGTACGGGGCATCAGCATAGCCTCTATGCAAATGCCCTCTGTCTTAGCTATGGCAAAGGCGTCCGTCCGTCTGTTTGTCACACTCTGCTATTCTATGAAAACTGATGCAAACTAGGATTACAAATCCTTCGCTGCCAGCTCCGCAAAAAAATCTGGTTTTAGATACCGTAAAGCTTTTCCAGAAATTCGAAAGGTGCGACCAATTTTGAATGTCATTAGTCCCGTTTAGTCGCCTCGTTTAAAAAATTAGTCCAAATCTGTCGTAAAAGCTTACAACAGAATTATTCAGCATTCACTCTCGTTTATGTTGGTGTACTTTTTATGCGGACACATTCGGGGGTTCTTTAGAAAAAACACGTCGAACAACTGTGGGTGCTATTCTTGTAGACTCGCATGCGTCCGTTGCCATATAGGTCTGCTAAAAAATCCCACATGTAACGTATAACTAAAGTCAAAAAGCCAAATACCCGAGAGTAGAATTATGATGAGACGAATGCACCAAGCTGACGCCCTGTTCTCTAAGCGGTAGCTGAGCATTTTGTCCCCAATGGGCCTACCGCCAATGGAATCAAACATCTCGCTTACATTCGCTTGGTGGCAGCACATTTTAGCTGCTAAGTCACTTTGTCGAGGACACTGGTAGTTGAATTTTGTTGATCAGACTGTTGCGTTGAAAACGTTTATTCCGACATGGTTGTAAGTAGGTTTCGAGAGCAATATGGCCTAGAAGTAACGGAATGTGGTCCTAACGTAAAAACGACGTAGGTTTATGCGTCATCAGTCCTGGTCTCCAGGCAGCGTGTCAAGACTTCTATTCCGTCGATCATATCTGGACCTACAGGGTGGCCCAAAAATTGGCACCATTTTTGTACGCCTTAACTTTAGCAAATACTAATCGATTTTCAAAATTATTTCACTGTCAGAATTATGATAAAATTTGTAGTAATACGACCACTAATGATCTCACCACACTTCAAGCGTGTCGCTACACTACCTTGTGAAATATCAGTGTCTTAAAAGCAGCAATTGAAAACAAGACGACTCCTGTAACAACACGTTTAAATAAATTAACAGCAGGAAAGAACGTGTTTATTGTCTCAGTTATTGTCTAAAGTAACTGTCACATCCTGCAGTTTTTGCATCAAATGTTCAACGTGTCCGCCTTGCTGCTGGACGACGCACTCAAGCCGGCGACGCCACTGACCAACGGTGCCAATTTTTTTGGGGCCACCCTGTACTTATCTGACACTACTGTCGTAGTCCTAGAAATCATGCTTACTATGACAGGCGACGTTGAACCCCTTGATAGTGACATTGATGACGATGATAGCTGTTACTGTGTTGTAGGCCTACGTATGGCTCTTTATGGATAAATCCATGACAGAGCTACGGAGCGTCACCTGCCATATGGAATCACACAGTGTTACCTGCCACCCGACACAGGTGAGCGCGTCCCGCCTTAACCCCAGCCATGCAGGCCGGTACTCGATTTACCTACCCGGAGGGATGGAAGGCTGTGTTGACCTTGTTACTCGGAAACGCAGCCGCCGGGAGTCGAACCCGCGACCTCTCGGTCCCGAATCCAACGCCCTAACGACTGAGCCACCAAGCAACATTGTGAAACTGGATGTAGCCGTGAAGCGACGCAGCTACGACTTCGGTGTGACGAGTGGTGTCAGTCATTCCGCTGAGTCAAACTTCCAGCACCGGGACCCGGACGAAATATTTCGCGAATTTTTCGGCGGCAAAGACCCGTTCGAGGCATTCTTTGGCAACAACGATCCATTCGACGCATTCTTCACTGACCCAGGTAATACAGTATTTTCTTACGAACACGAAAATAATTGAATTCAGGGGCGGCGATTATAGGGGGGACGGGGGGAACGCGTCCCCTCAAAATTTTGCTTGGGGAGACGCAAACGCAAGCGTCCCCCAACAATTGCTACTTTTAGTAAACAAAAATTAGACTTTTCTTCCTTGTTGACTACTATATTAGTATATTGCATATTCCCATACTGTACCATAATTTCATTTCCACGCAGAATCAGAGGAATATGCAATATTTGCATAAGAAGGGGTAGTGGCGCTAGTGGCTAATGCAAAGTTGAACTAGACAAGTTGACTAGTTCTTCAACTTTATTCGCTCCCGTCGGGATTGGTCAGAACCACACAACCTCGGAATTCATTTTCCTGTCATCAGACACTTTTCTAGCTCACTCCAAATTGCTTACTCTAGTGAAGAATTAAACGGGTTATTGTATTATCAAAATTAAATTTTCTTTTAGCTTTAGGGGGGCTTCGCTCCCTGACCCCTGACCAGGGACTGCCCCTGGACCCCGCTGGGGGCTGTGCCCCCAGACTTCCGGTATAGGCTCGCGCTCCGCGCTCACCATGTCGTCCCCCCACTGTTTAGAAGAAATCGCCACCACTGGTTGAATTACCAATATTTACTTATGAAACTTGAGACTAAATGATTACATCTTAGGCTGCCAGCAACCCAGCAATGGCAGAACATAGAGCTGGGGGAAGTAACGATCAATCGCACGATTATTTATTACGGATTTTAACGATTATAATGTGGCTACAATTTTAATCGTTTTAAATTTCCAATTAAAATCGCGTTTCGCAGAAAGTAGAGTAGATATGATGACAAGCAAGCAAGCATTTGCAATACGATTATCAGAAAAACTGAACGTTTTTGTCTGCGTACAAAACAAACACTTACTAATTATTGTGTTTCGGTGTGTTAGATGAATAACTTGAAAATGGTTATCGTTTTTTAAAGGAAAACATGCATTTTCTCACAAATCTTAGATTAAAATCGAAATTAATGAATCACTGATTGTTCATTTCGGGTAAAGTTAACTATACATTTTTAATAGTCCGTCCGTCCGTCTTGTGTGTCTTGCTGAATTCTTTGCGCAAAATGGAACGCTATTTGACAAGGACACTCGTGTGGCATCAGTTAACATTGTGTTTGACTACTTACTGCACAAACAAGGAAGAAACCCCTAAATCGTTACAAATAGCGGAATGGTTACTATGGAATTCAGCAAAACCGTATCCAACGATACGATTGGCAGAAATGTTTTTTTTTTATCTTGCGCACTGGGTAGCCGGCTAGCACATTTTCAAGATGTGCTTGTAATTGCAGATTTTCATGAGTTATTTCGATCAGACGGCATGAAGACCCAGACATGGACATTTCACACAGCTCCTTCAACGTCAGGGTAGGCCTACAGTAATTTACACTCTGACAAAAAGCAGATTTTATAGCGCTGACAAGCGCAGGTTGAGGAAACAGTATCCCTTTTGAGATCTCTGGCGATAATAGCCGTCCGCGTCTGATTATTCGATTTAAGTTATCTGGTTAATACGAAAATGATGGCGCAAAATGTAAATTCGTTTTTAAAATGTTCACATGCCTCCTTCGGACAGTAGGGCGGGAACAGCAAGGCAACAAAAGTTGCTCCAAAACTGGTCTTGGTTTTATAATTTTGGTCTTTGTCTTGGTATTAAAATTTTGATCTTCTTTCCACCACTGAAAACTGGTCCTGAATACCGAACGTAAAACAAAACCTAACTTGGCACAAAAAAGACTAACAGTTGATATAGCGAAACTCGAGAAAGTCCAGACTGTTAATCCGCTGAATGAAACGTGCGAGTGACGAGGAATGATCTGTGTGCTTAGCGGGAGAACACATCGAGGCAGATTTGATGGCGGGACAAAGCAAGCCGTAGCAGAGTCAAGAAAATCAAATACTACTTTTCGGTAATTTATCACTATCGTGGCTTTGTTAACATCGTCCCTGCTTTTTATAGTATTTGCTTTGTGCACATTTTAGCATTCATTTTGGTTGCATTATTTGTCTGTCTTTTTGTTTGTTATCTATTACATTGTTAGTTGTTTCTGGTTGTAATTATCATAGGTGGCCAGCTA
>Ga0056124_1000869_pt1 | contig 10500 bp, 8 predicted proteins | sample WorMetHEROISLAND_2_FD_70069 | JGI IMG/M metagenome (GOLD analysis project Ga0056124, IMG submission 70069) | Marine gutless worms symbiont microbial communities from Max Planck institute for Marine Microbiology, Germany - Olavius sp. 4 HERON ISLAND | ecosystem: Host-associated > Annelida >... | reverse complement strand
CGTAACCATGGCAACTGTAGTCGGCGACTGCAGCAGCAGGTCAAGCGACGTCATCACGTGTCTGTTTACTGAAAGGTCTGCACGGATGAATTGCGTCGACAGAACTGCAGGCTCTTGACCGGTCGTTCGGCGACAACAACAACAGTTAGGCGATACGGTTTGATTGGCATTAGCTGTCGCCAGACGAATCGCAGCAAAATCGTTACCGTTCTGGCTATATCGTAACAGTCATATCGTAACAATCGCAGTGTTTTCCTTGATATACTCAACACTGAGTTGTGCGATGTTACATTTTACTGTGGATGCAATTATCAACATTTACACTGCAAACGCTTCGCTACGATACCGTGTGAAATAATATTTTTAACTCTAGGTTTTAAATATTAAAATGCACATTGCAGTGCGTAGCCACGCGTTTAAGCTTTAACTGGGTCTCCTTATTGCACACATGCTGCTGAGTGTGGAAATAAACAGATTATAAAATTGGTCAATATTTCACGAAATTATGAAGCTATAAAGTGTGGCAGTTTATTTTTTATGGATTACCCCATATACCGATGTATCAAAACCAAACAGACTAAAACATTGTAGTCGAATCAGCAGTTTAAGAAGTTTACATATTAAAACAAATTTGAAATAGAATGTGCATAAAATATTACAATAGTACATAAAACGCCGACGAGTTGCGCTGCTTTCCGTGACCTGTTACGGCTATCAAACCGACAGAAAATTTGGGTCGTGTTAGCGGTAATCTCAATTATTAAAGCCAATCGTGCGAGGGAGAGAGTGCGCAAGCCTGATTTACGTACAAGATCTGACAGTAGCTATAGCGGACCACGGATAACACACGGCACGGCGCAGCAGTGGTCGCACGGCTTGTTTGGCGGATTCAGCAACGAGGACGCGATGGGACGGGATGGGACGGGATGGGATGAGATGTAATTCAGCGCTCGCTTGTTGTGACTGACTGTGATGACGCCGACAGCAGAAATCGATGCAATCGCCCGGTTGCATTATGCGAACCAAACAGAACGAACGAACGAACGAGGGACGATCGCTCTCAACCCAATATCACAGCAGAGCAGAGCTATATACAGAGCGATCAGACATTGCAGCAGCGGTCTGTCAGCTGCGCAGCCTTCTCGGCGTCACAGTAAACACAGCGAAGAAGCGCAGATGAGCGGCATGCCGGGTTACAGCAGTTTAGGTCTGACTATAACTCAAGACGATAATGTCGATGTTATACGTTTACCGTTGCCATGTTGCTGCCGACATTGCAGTTATGTTCCGTGACTGAGCTTAGGACCACCCATCATACGTACGCCTTGTTCCCCAAATCCGTATTTTCTGGTCTCGGCTGTGAACTTTGATCTGAAACCGCTCTTTCTCACCGAACACAGTTTTTTTAATATAACAACAGTGGAGTTAGTAGTAATAGTAGTAGTAGTAGTGTTTGTACCACAGTCCGGAAAACCGACGACTATGTCCGCAACGACCTCGTTCTGTGGAACACACGGATGACCGACAATCAGCAAGACTACGTAGACGAGATGTGGGCCTAGATTGTTCAGCGCGTAGTCCGCTCACTTAGTCGACACTGGACAATGTCGGTGTAATGAGAGGATTAGTATTTGCGAGCCTCCAAGAACGATAAATCTCACTGGATTTGCCGCAACATAAATAACGATACTCAGCCCGGTATACTGAAAGCGACCGATGAATACAGTGTTACATAGCCTGGTATTAACGACTGCATGGCTGGCTGTCTCTGCATGTTTCACGCAACCGGATCAGCGGCAGTCTCGGAAACTGGAGCGCCACAGATTAGGCGTCAAGGTGCGCCAGAATGAGTGCACAAAATCGCACAGTAAATGTCAACAATTTTCGGAGGTTGACTCCGGAATCCGGTCCACTGGGGACTCCCTGGAAAGAGTATAGGAAGAATGGCAAAGAGTGATGGAAGAGTAAAGATTAGAGGGACGGAACGAGACAAGTTAGAAATTGTCCGTTGACGCAATCCTGGGTACGTCGCTGACGCTGATGATGTTGATGATTTAGCTGATGTATTGCCTATATTGTATGCTGTACCTTCAGGATCCGTGTAGATGTAGTAGACTCTGGTCCAGGCGTAGGCTCGGACGACGTCAACGATGGCGCGCCGATATGACGGTCGAATGTACAGCACGAAGGCTCGGTCTTCCTCGTCGCCCGCTTCAGACGCGGCGTCCCTGGTTGCCATGACAGCGGCGGCGTTGGGCGGCGATGACGTCACGCTGATGTAAGGCACGTGCAACGTGCGCGCGAAGGCATCGATCAGAGGCAGTGCGCTGCGCCGTTCGTTGCCTAGCAACGCCGTGATGCCGCGGGCAGCCACCACCGAACAAACTGCACCAGAACAAACAGACCAGTTCAAGTGACGAACAACAACAACGCGTCAGACGCCTTGGAAAACACACAGATTGGATTTTAAAAAACAGCAGTTGACTCCAGTGACCCCGTCCACTGGAGTTAATGCCAGACTCTCTAAAAAGTGAGCGGAGGAGGGTAAATAAGAAGATACAAAAATTAAAAAAGAAGGGTAAGGTAGAAGAAAGGTGACGGAAGGATAAGGAGGACTTAGAAATTCTCCCTTGAAGCAATCCTGGATGCGGCACCAACGAACAGAACCAACGAACAGACTGCACAGCAAACAAACACAATAGCCAGTTTCAGACATTGAGTGCAGGACCAACAACGCCCCGTACCATGGACGTCATAGTGGCTGCCGTCCTGACACCGTAGTTTAATTATCTTGTATCGAATCTTTCCTCTATATTATTATCACGCTTATATCTGATTTTGTTGTTTTCATAGTTTTGTCTTAGTTTTAAGAAATTATTATTTATTTGGTAAAATGTTTTGTTGTAACTGCACTGTGCCGCACCAGAGCGTAATATACATTGATTAACTGCGCAAACAACTGATGCATCTGTCAGACTTTGCTATCGCGGTATACGCTCGTATGACCATACATTCATTCAATGCGATCTGCGTCGACTGAACCTAATGTATTGCCTGGTGTGTCGCTGTTCATGATGTAATGGCTGTAACGTTCCAGTTTCGATTTTTAATGTAGGCTAATAAATAATCATTTGGTTGGTGCGGAATTACAATCATACCCACATTGCTAGCAAACTAACAAAATGCGCTCGGTAACTGAGTTATCTCTAACCAACTAAGGCCACAGTTACGTGCACTTTATTAGCAAAGCTGTTTGGCAAATGTTCTGTGTTTCGTTTTGCCTGTGACCATGTCAACAACATTCGAAAAAAAATGTTTTGCGCTAATGTGGTTTTTTTTGCAAACGTTTTAAACGTAGTCACATAAAAATAAGTACAAACAAGGACCAAACTAATTTGGCAAAAGGTGGAATCGATCGTTTGTACTCGCCAGGTGGCAGCAGCAATTTGCACTTGCACGTTTTGGCTGCGGGTTTCGACCCCAGATCTCCCATTCACCTGGGTTTTAGGGACCCCCATCTAACACAACGTGTCATTGCCTCTTACAAATGTACCTGCTAAATGGCATCTAAATCCGTCGAACGGTTTACGCAGGGCGCACGAATGTGACAGACGACGGACAGACAGACGACAGACCACGCACGATACAGAGTAATGTGTAGGAATAGTCGGAATCGCAGCGATTCCGCCTAAAAGTGCAAAACATTTCACTAAATGTTATATTTTGCGTGTAACCAAGGCCTATAATACAGTAAAGAAAACTTCGCGACAACGTTTCATTGGAAATCTACGTCCGGGGGCACACCAAAATCACCGGGAGCCAAATCAGTATTCGGCGTAAATTTAGCTCAGATTGACAATATCAGGGGCCAATGGCTCATCTAACCGCATTTTGCGGAGGTTGGACATAAGAGTAGTATTCGTTGTTCATCACAGGCGACGTCGCTGATACAGAATGCAGCACACGTAGCTGTAGATAAATTGCTTAAACTGAGCAACTGCCGACGCTACGTACATGCTACGAGCTGGGAGCGATACGTCTCCCTGGTGGACAACGCAGTAACACCCAGGCACTTTTACTGGTACCAGGCTATATACCAGTAATTTGCGATAACCGTAACTACAGAAATTGTTAATAACGAGAGTTGCATTATCACTCTGTGTTGTTTTGTTTATTTTTTTTACTAACAGTTTTACTTTGTTTTATGTGTGATATTTCAGTACTGTTGTTATTTATTACCACTACTACGTTTTAGCTTGCGTCTGCTTCTTGACAATAAATTTGGTGCCCTGTCGAGTTTTAGTTGTTGCCGACAAGTGTGCTATTTGTGTTGATTCGTGATAGCATGATCTTAACACGTTTATCGCAATAACATTTTTGTGCGGTTAAAATTCGTGAGAAAACTATCTGGCCAAAAAAATCAGACTCGACGTCGGTGTCGTAAAAAACGGAAATCAGACGGCGCTCACGTGTGCGAAAAAAAAACAGAAACAATTTAACAAAATCAATATGAAACTAAAACAACCGAAAACTCAAAACAACATTGCCTACATCTGCGACAAAGCTAAAACTGACACAAAACAAAATCTAAAACAGTCTAGCTCATTATCATGACATCAAACAGCGCGAGATTTTATGCGGCGCCAAGAGAACAAAAGCATACTTTTTAGTCTTATACCCTAGTCACACCGTCACACGAGTGCCAGAAAGAGCCGGAATGCAGTCAGAATGAAAATTCGTGGTACATTCCTTGATAATCAAAGTACATTCCGAACATTCCGACTGAATTCTGTGCGCATTCCAAATATTCGGGCACATTCTTGTGGCTTGCCCGATTTTTTGCTCATGCTCAAAACTTTCGAGGTGCATTCGAAGTGGAGAAATATCGAACGGCATTCCAAGTATATTCTAAGCGAACTCTGACTGTATTCTAAATATTCTTACGGAATTCCAATAACATTCGAACCATTCTGGCCACTTCAAATCCTGCCGGAATGCGCCAACTCATCAAACATGGCAGGCTCCATCCTGAGGTAGTTAAACAAGGACTGTGGGTTTTCTACTCTGAGCTTAGTCTGGAGTAATGTCCATACAGCCTCCTCCTCTCCTCTACCAGCCATGGACGGGTCTGATATATTTTGGGTTTTCGCTTATGTTTTCTTCTCGTAGCCTTCTCCACATCTCTTTCAAACAGGTCTTGCTGAAGTACAGCAATCTGAAGCAGTGCAACATCGTCCAAGAGGTCCGCATACCGGTTGAGTTGAGACTGATGACAGTGCTAGATTCGGCAGCATTTTATACCCTGTCGGGCCATATTCTCGATACGCTTTGAACATCCTGTTACATTCCAAGTAAATTCGTAGTACATGCTAGGTATTCCAGCTGCATTTTGTTTGAATTCCGAGACGTTCGAAATGTATTCGGCAGCCATTCCGGGAGTGTTCTGACTGCATTCGTATAGCTTCGTATAGTATTCGAGGCACTTTCCAACCAAACTTCGGGCGTAATTCGGTCAGCAATCGAACTGCGCTCTAAACATTCTGACAGTGTTCTAAATATTCCTAGGGTGTTCCAACAACGTTCGAGCTGCATTCCAGAGCTAATACACTCGGAATGTGCTGGAATCATTCGATGCGGGTTCGAATCAAATTCGTAGTATTCGAACGGCATTCTTAAAAAAATATTTTATGACATTCTCGCCCGAATGCGGTTCGAATTTTGAAAATTTCTGAAAATTGTTCATTCCAGCTGATTTGATTTACATTCCGTTTCAGTGTGACGGGGGCTTTACGTTTCTCGCATGCGATGTTGTTTTAGCTTTATTTCGCACATGCAGGCAGGCGTCTCAGTTTGCGACGGCGATGCGTCGACCGAATGCCGCATTACGAGCGAATCGAGCACCGTCCGAACATCATAAACGCGTCACGTGGTAGGCCTACGCGACGTAATCGCATCACGTGGTCGACGAAAGACACGTGACCGACCAGCGGCGAGACGCACTGGCTAATACGCGCTTCTATTAACGGCGAGCGACTGGCGCACGTACGTACGACGGGACGGGACTAGCGCCACTTTGCACCGAAATGCCATCATATCGCCGTCGCTCGGCCGCACCGCAGCCGGGATTGGCTTCATGTTGACGCTGTCAGAAGGCTTTCACAGTCTCGCAGTCTACGATGTTCTGACGGAATTGGCTGAAGGACCGGACGAGAACGCGTGCTTGCCGCCGTAGTGCGTCTGATGGAAATCAGACCCGAAACTGTTGAATGTACTGGCCGTGCTGTACCCTTCGTTCGACGACGCAACGGCACGTCTAGATGTTGCTGTGCTACAAATCTGCGTAATAAATATCAGGACAGACTTAAATTAGCATGCGGCCGAGTTATAGGCCGCATTATACGCGTCCTGCTCGTACGGGCTTCTAACTTGAAAACAAAGAGGCGCACGAAAACAAACATCGATGTGACCGTTTCCCCGAGTCGTGATTAACCGGTGCGCCAATTTTCAGTTAAAAAGTTGCCATTCAATGTCACCGGACGTCATTAACTCACGATAAACGACGCACATCTCGCGTAATCGCGGCTGCCGTCGCCCGTAGTCTGTGCACTGCGCCAGGAAAAGTCGCGTGCCGTGGACGGCAAGAAACAGACAATAGAAATTCGATGCTGGGATTTCCATTACGTTGTATATTATGTTGTATGTTTGTCGCTTGTCATATAGGGAATTCCGATGAACGATAACAACGCGAACGTCAACACTATTAGGCTACGTCGGCATTTGGCGCTGGTTTTTTTTTGCTGAAAGTACCTGCCTTATACCAACCAGTATATTAGCCTCGTGGCAGGCGATTCTATCTACTGTCGTTGGTCTCATTCTGTCATGTCGTGCCCAGACGCTGAGTATCATCATCATCAGCATCATAATTGTCAGTCATCCTGGATATTATAAAGTGGCTCAAATAGTGAACTGCTACTAGGCCCAAACCAGTAAAGCTACTTCAGTGCGTAAATAAGCAGTTGCAGCCTGTTCCGTTATTCATACGTTCTTGGACGTCGCTCCTGCGTCTTTACGACGGCCAGCGATCGTTCCAGCCGGAGGTTTAGTGTGCGTGCGTTTGTGTCTCTGGCGGATTCAGCAGCGACCACAGATGGGATGGGACAGGATGAGATGTAATCATACCGCACGTGTCTGTCTGCCGGTCTGCGTGCGTTTGTGGGCGTGTGCGGGAGCTTCCCTGACGTCAATACGGCTCGGCCGTCACTGCGAGAATTGCGTGTGACCGACTCTGACAAGCGTCTCGTGGTAACTGACAGAATCTGATGCTGAGCTGACTGACGTCACAGCGGGTTGAACGCTGTCGACCTTGACGCGTGCTGGCGTTTATATGTCAGCCTCCGCAGCCGCCATCAGCCGCCGCGGCATGACACATTGATCCAACACAACAGTGTGCTGTATAGCAGCATGCTTTGACGCCTTTGAATATGTGTTGGTTTATTGGGTAAAATGCTATTGTTGCTTTGGGTCTGTTGTATATTGGGGGCAAGTATATAATTAAAATAGCCATTAGTAGGGTAATTACTCCGCCTAGTTTGTTTGGGATGGAGCGTAGGATTGCATATAATCAGAGGAAATAGGTTAAAGCAAGAACCGAAATATGTATGCTTTGGTGTCTTCTGCTGAGCTGACCTCTCGGTTAATGCGAACAGATATGACGATACGATAGAACCGTGCTAACCGCTGGAACTCTTGTAACAACATTCTTGTGGGTAGATTGAAGGCAATCTACTGTGTGCTGTGCAGGCTTGTGTGTACCGATGTGTTGACATCTTTTTCGTTTTGTTTGTTATGATCCGCTAGGGTCAAGGTCATCGGACGTCAGAACCCCTCACTTACGCATATCTCGCGTAATTACGGCTGGTACGGTAACCTAATTTACTGTCAACGTCTGAGATGCTCGGTAACTGGAAGGACTGGAAAGACGGCTGCATATCATGTTGGCGCCGAGCGATACGTTTTTCGCGTTCCTATACTTACTGTACGTACGTTACCACACTACCAGACCATCCTACTGCGTCGGACCCAGTTCTTTGACGGCGAGCATCCTCGACCGGCGCCGTCATCCAGACCGCTGGCCGCGCGGCCGGTCGACATGGTTTAATCGCACATGCAGCTTATCGGCTGACCAGGCCGTGATCAATGCTCGTTGCTGGTGCATCTGGCAACTCGCTCAACGCGATTGAACTTAACACTTGTCAGACTCAGCCCGACGTCGCAGTCCTGCTGGGTTTACGTCGCAACACGCAATATGACGCTATCACACGAAACAGGCTCAGACAAATCAAAGATCCAGAACACTCATCCGATACTTACTTGTTACCACTTGCGAAAGTGACCTACACAAGTCAAAATTTCTGCTGCCATCCACATCGTCTTTCACTTGAAAAACTATTCGTCGTATGCAAGATAATTCAAAAGTTTTAAGGTTTTTTTGCTTTCAGTTGTTAATTTCCGATTTTCAGATTACATGACTTCTTATTTCGCGTAGTTATTAATTGTATAAACTATCTGCCTTTCTCTTTTTAATTGGTGCATTTTAATCAATATCCTATATTTTAGCTGACTTCATTTGCTATAGCTTTTACTGTTTAAATTTCTACCATTAAAACGGTAAATATTCGATTACTCATAATTTTTGCACTGTGACAGCGTACTCTGGGGATCAATAGCGATGTGCCCACATACATCGAATTTTAATATACAGTTAATACTCGAACACGATAGGATCTGCCTTAAATTTGTGCACAAAGAACTACAAAAATGCAAACTAACCTTGGTTTATGTTCACATGTTCATATTCGGTTCGATGACAATTTTTCATTTTCTGCAAAAGTTTGGGCACAAATTAAATTAGGTTAGTGTAGGTATAACTAGGCGTATACGAAAATCACGGTAAAAGTGAAAAATTACGGCGTCACATCACCCAATCCAAACAGTGTTGCGATGTTTTTGCTCGGTTCGAGTTCAGTTGCTGCCCATCTCTAATGTCTAGACGGTCAGCGAAGGCGTCCATGAAACGGTTAATCATTGTGCCAACACTCGGGATGAATACGACGATGAAGATAAAGATGATGACGATGATGATGCTGCTGCTGATGATGATGATAAATGGTAGACGTACAGCTGCAGCATCTGGAAGTCCCGCAACGGCAAGTGGCGGGACCGAGGTCTTGGCTTGTGCGCCTGCAAACAACTGATGCGGATCAATACTGATTGATGGCGCATGCAACTCACACCTCCATCAGTGCACACACAACTCTCCATCAACGACGGACGACGTTTGCCACTGTGCACACGGCGCATTGTACCCGTCGCTAGTGACTTGAGTATTTCGCATCCTGTCATCATTCATCATCCTTCCAATAGCACATTTGTCGCTGTCTTCCAGGCGTCGGCGTCAGGCAGCGATAGGGAAAAACGACCGGATATAGCGTGGACGAAAGCTGGTGTCACCGCATGGAACTTGGTACAGAATATATACGAAAGAAAGAACAACATTTTAATCATACAGTAAAGAAACATAGCAACATGGTTCAAAGCTCATCGCTATCAAAAGACGAATGGACAATTCCAAGCTATACGTGCATATTATGACATGGATTGTTAGTCAAGATTTTTCGTTATTTTCTTTCTTTTTTACAGGGCGTCAGCATAGCAGCATGCTATGCAGATGCTCTGTCTTAGCTATAGCAGAGGCGTCCGTCTGTCTCCCCGTGTGTCCGACACACCCTGCTGCCCTATCAAAACGGTGCAATCTAGGATCACGAAATCTTCACTGTAGGCTACCTGAAAGACTCTAGTTCCAGGATCCGTAAAGCTTTTCCAAAAATTCGAAAGTGGTCACCCCGATTGAGTGCATTAAATGAGAGGGGGTAGGGAAAATTGGCGATTTTCAACCAATAAGTCGCCGTATCTCAATATCGGTGCAATATAGGGTCAAGATTATTATTAATCACTACAGGAAGTCACCTAAGCGCTGTCGGTTGCCACCAACATCATCGACCTTGGAAGACCTTGAACGGCCGTACCGCACTTTACTGCGCAAATGATGCGTCTTTCGGAGCACAGCGCGAAAATTTGAAAGACGATACACGCATACTATCATTATATAGCTCCAGCAAAAGTGTAGCCCACGGACTCCACTTTCAGGAAGTATAAGATTCATGCGGATATTCGTGGGAGTTCCGTGACAAGGGGCCTCAAACGGGGACGCTGAAAACGCGGGACTGGAAAACGCGGGACCTTAAAAGTATAAAAAGCCTAACAAAACATAAGTGCCGTAACAATGTTGTAACAATGAATCAAAGGCGACGGCGCAAAAGCACAAGTATCAAAAGCTGAGATCAAGACAGTTTCGACAGCAACGACTGCGAGGTCTTCGTCGTGGCTCAGCGCGATGCACGTACGCGCTTGTGCATGGTGGCCACCAGCGCTTCTGTGAGA
>Ga0056124_1000867_pt1 | contig 10507 bp, 5 predicted proteins | sample WorMetHEROISLAND_2_FD_70069 | JGI IMG/M metagenome (GOLD analysis project Ga0056124, IMG submission 70069) | Marine gutless worms symbiont microbial communities from Max Planck institute for Marine Microbiology, Germany - Olavius sp. 4 HERON ISLAND | ecosystem: Host-associated > Annelida >... | reverse complement strand
CCCTCGGCGCCTCGACCTGTGCCCCCTCGCACCAAATCCTGGCGACGCCACTGTCTGTTGGAGTCACGTGGCGTCATTAATCACGTGACCATTGGACTCGCCATGTAGGTTTCCCTATAGGTGGTCCATTGGACTTGTGACCACGCGTCTTGGAGCTACGGAGCCTCAAAGATTTTGGGGTCACGACCCTACTTTTGGGGCAAAGACTTTAAATGGGGCGTAGTTACACAACTTTTCGAGGACATGAGAAAGAATGTCACGAAGCCTCATAGAATGCAGCGTAACTGAGGACGAATGGCACCACAGAATTTCTGAAGTAATGCAAAATTATCGCCTGACAAACTACTATGCTGCAAACTTGTCCGTAATAATTATTGCTTAATGTCTTTCTAGAGATACACTAACCTTTTCAGTAATTTATTTCATAAAACATGTCCGCATACATAATGTGCATAAATCAAACAGTTAGCCGCGACACAAACTTTAACTGAAATACTGAATGCCGAGATGTAAGCAACACAGCTCCGTACGAACAGGCCTTTCATTATGTGCGCTTCCCAACAGGATCATGTGACAGTCTGTATAACATAAAACTGGTTTTCAGTGAATAATGACAACAATTATATTCTATAATGTTACAGGCACTGCCCACAAAGTCAAAAAACACTTTTGAAGCCCGACATCTCGAGTTCAAACCCTAGGCCCGACATGCGATTTTTTAAAAACTGGTTTTATCCCAAAAAATTTCTGCAAAAGGCAATAAGCAACTTTATGCTACTTCACATACCCAAAACTGAAATCCAGTAACATGCACACACTACTAGAACATTTCAGTTCGAATATTAACACTAAACTCAATGCTGATGGGCAGGGAAGTTAGATAAGTACAGGTAAGGGAAAATAATCCGTTTTTGCACTCGCTGTTCAGTGCCTCGACAGTGTTGACTGTGAAACAGACACAGCCTTCATGTACCACGACAACACTGTTCCTGTCTTACAATGGTAACACGTTGACAGCATGCTCTCAAAGTCAGCAAAACTGTTACTGCCACATAGGAGGGCAAGCGCTGCTAACCTGCAGGGCTCTAACACTGTTGGTTGGCATCGGGCCAGCAAAAGTTCGCCCACAACAGTTATAGCAATTGCTTTGCCACCCAAGATCTTGTCTAGCGGAACCTAACCTTGGTCTTCCTTTTGGCATTGTTAACAGCACTGGACATACCGGCAGTTACTATCACACGCCATAGAGGCTACAGTATAAGTAGTTAGAAACAAAAAGAAATGCTACATCCCACAGAACTACTGTAGCCAGGGGGCCAGTTTGGGGGAAAATAATTCATAAACTTTACAACGACTTTCAAGTACGTTTTCCAAACCAATTCCAGCAATGTTTTACCACGAGACGTTAGACTATTTAATGTTTCTCGTATCATATAAAAACCGTTAATCACAAAAATTAGCATTACTAAATAAGAAAGTAATAGTAAGTCAGTAAGATTGGATGGATTCCAAAACTTTCAAGGCCCTATTCATTTTCAAGGACTTTCCAGGTGCTGGAAAAATGGTAACTTCTTTCAAGGGCCTGTGGCCACCGTATACAACGCTAAACTGGTGTTGCACTACCTGGTGAAAATTGTACGTACGTAATCATAGAAATGTTACAACGGGGGAACTGAAAATGTAGGACTGGATAATAACGGACGAAAATGTCCATCATTTCCCAGCCCTGCAATTTCGGGTGACCTGTTACAATCTCGTTGCCGTAGTTATAAATAATGCTACATCTGTAAGAGTTAGATAGCACTATAACCGTTCAAATTAGATGTCAGCACAGTAATACGATAGAATGACATCAGAAATGTGTACATAACACAGCCAATGTGCTGCCAACTTGGTTAGAGCTAACCTGCCCAACCTGTTGCTATTCAGCGCAAAGCCATAGAATGCTCACGTTATGAATAGGGCCCACAGTTTTCCTTGGAAAATTTTGCCAAATTCCGCGGCTCACCGCGGCAAAATTGTCCAAATCCACGGCTCGCCACAGCCTCCCATTTACGAGTAAACTGAGCTCTATGCCGTTCAGAAACTTCAGTTATTGAAGGCTGGCATTGCGCTAAGTTATGACATATCAACATAAAAAGAAAATCAGTGTTTTTTTTTCATTTTCAAAAGTGCAGTGAAACTCATGACTCATGAGTGACGCGAGTCGACTGAAATGAGTGATGACTGATGTTTAAAATGTCTGTCATTCTGAACCAAAGTGTTTCAACTGAACAACCGAAGTGTTCCGACGAAAGAAAATGTAAATGACAAGAAATCAGACTAATCATCACGCCAACGATCATATTAATCATCGGTCGTTTCTCAAATTCAGCAGCAAAGGGCAAATTCCGCGGCTCGGCTCGAAATTCCGTGCCCGCAGAAAACTGTGGCACCTAGTTATGGAGCATGCGAAGCAATCCAGAACCAAGCTGTTGAAGAAACGTGACTGCCAAAGACACCGACAATGGCTGATGTACAAACACAGTGAAGCTGGTTACAAGCAATAGTCGTAAGTGTTAATGTGTCAAAGTATTTGGCAACTAAACACAACAAATATCAACTTAAATGCCATCACATTCACATCTGTGCAAGTTACCTTTCAATGCTTCATCCACATAACCACTGAAGCAAAATATCAGCCAATATTCAGTGCCAGTAAATGAAAAAAAAACAGCAAATCAATAGGATCATACCACAGTCTCCCAGGTAATCTAAGGGAATCGGAAATTTGCAAACGTACAGACAATGCCGGTTTTTCCAGTGCAAATCGTGTATCGCATCGTGTGATATTCTATTAACTATATCCATGACATAACAAAAGCCAGGACTACTTTAAAATAACACAGTCGGCCCCGAGCATAAATTTGCATATTTGCGCAATTTCATACATACAGGGTGAACCAAAAAATACCCAAACATGAAAACTACGACATCTCAGACATGTGCAGATATTTTTGTACTAAATTTTGCTCATTTGTTTAGAAGACAACTGTGCAAAAGTCTGCTGCTGTGTGCTGTATTTACCAGATTTGTATATAAATTGATGGAAATGCAAACTTGAAGGACAAATTTTGTAACCACACACTGGCGCACAGACTGTACAAAAGGCTGCTTTTATTACTACAGTAACCGAGTGACCAATACCACCTTTGTTGTGATGTTATTGTGATGTAGGCATAGTTATTTGGTTTACTTCAAAAAATTAATAAATTTTTCAAAATATTAAGTCATAATCGCGGTTAGGATTACAGATTTGGTCATGGGTAAAATATCATACAAAGACAAAATACAGATTCAGACATAGCACGAAATTGGTTTTGGATAATAAGCAATTGTTACAAATTTTCCTGAAAAGGGGTGGAAACTTAGCTCGATGAAAGCAATCTCCTTGGTCATTTTTCATTAGCTAGTTAAGTCTGTGCAGCACTTGAAGTGTTTTTCAGCGTTGGAAATTCATGAGAAGTTCGATACATTGCGCTGCTGACTAGCGAAAATCAAACATTGAACTTGATGCTGTACCACTTCGCCAAACATTACCCCCAAAAATGTAGCAAAATTAAGCAGGCTTACGAAGTACTGTGTGCTAAATGAAAGGGGAAAATTTGGTGCAAAAATATTCTCACACTACACAGGTATTGTGATTTTCGTGTTGGGGTATTTTAATTTGGCTCACCCTGTATAAGTATGACAGAAATTCACTGACGGGCACTTCCATGTTGAAATCACGCAGTACATGTATTTATCTGCACCGTACAAGCATTCACAATAATCCAGGTCTGGTCAGTGCTATAGGATTAAACAACGTTCACAGCAGCTACTTATGTATAGTTGTAACAGAACAGAACACACAGTTACGAACTGAAACGATACAATACGATAGATGATTTGCACTGGAAAACCGACAGGCAAGCTGCCAGTTTAATCTAGCACATAAACTAAAAGAAAACTAAAAATGTTCTAAATGGAACTAAAAAGTGAAAAATAAAAATCAAGAAACAGACGGTTATGGGAGAGATAAGAGACCTAAGACAGAAAAACTAAAACGGAAGGAAATAACGATAACGGAAAACTAGAATAAAACTGAAACAGAGAAAAAAGCCGTAAAGCACCACAGACGAATGTGAAGAAAACAATGCACCTCGCATCGTTTCATGCCATTTGTCACACAAAGCAGAGATTTTCTGTTTACTACAACAACTGAAATAATTAAATCAACCACAAGCGCAACTACGTAAGTGAAAAAGCAACATGAAAAATGAAACGGAATAGTGGATATTAGTATAGCAACGTCAGACTGGTACGTTGCAGGCAACACACTCAGACTACAAGCAAAAAAAACCGTTCAGCACTCCAACCAGCACAGTCAAGCAGTCCGACATCGGGATGGCCCGAGCATTGGCCAGTACCTTCGGCTTGCTCGATATCATGTCTCTGATGTAAGTACGAAGATTAGGGATACTTCTTCACGTAGACGGGAAATGTGTGCGCCGATCCTGCAACACCTTTGCTGTGCTCGGGGGCCGAAGAGACACACCTGGTGGGTATGAAGTCCCCCGTGGCACAAGAGACGTCCTCCTCGTGCCAGGCATTAGTCTCTTACGGCAGTTGCACAGTTGTCGACGACACCACAGCAGCAGCAACGTCAACGACGTCGTCACAGTGTATAAACTGCACTGCTGTTGTTGCTCATGCTGCATCTCATTTCCCTCTCGGTCATCCGTGTGCGGCGGTGTGCACTCCCACCTCTCGCACGACTTGAGGCCGCAGTAGACGTGACATCCACGGTGACTCGTCGACGTCGTTCATGACTGCAGGCGGCTGTATTCGGCTAACAGCTGCGACTTGCGCACCACATCCCACGAGCGCGCAGCGTAGTGAAACCTGCTCGAACCAATCAGCTGACGATTCACTAACGACACAGCTAACAAAGACCTCACCAATCATACTTATAATAATAATAATAAATTGTAGAGTGCCGTAGTGCCGTATTTACTTATTCATTATTATTTATTATATGGTTTATACACATGTTAAATCATTTACAGCAGTGAAGAATCGCAAGTGTGGACAAGTCACGAGTAACTGCAGGAAAGCACGACCGTACAGAGCAGATTTAAGCCTATTTTTGAATGTACCAGTTGTTACAGTTAAATCAGAAATAACAGTTTGAGGAAGAGTATTCCAGACTGTAGGTGAGGCATGACAAAAAGCACGCTTAGAAAAGTTCAGAACTGATGCACTGTTCTGTCAGAATGTTTTCGCCGCAATATCGCAGTTGTCTAGGAGCCTCGTAGTAGCGAATGAGTAGATTCAGAGGCGCTGGCAGAGCAGGTAGGCTAGCTGTATGCAGTGTTGAACAAGTGTGCTTTTAGACTAGATTTAAATACAGAGAGAGTGTCACAGTTGACGACAGAAGGAGCCATTATGAGTAGTCATTATGAACATAATTTTGTATCATATCACATTTTAATTGTATTACTACACGTTGAAAAGTTTTTGATGTACAATGATAATAATTATGATAATAACTTACTGATTTATTGGTTTTCACGATATTATGTTAACTGTGACAAAAATTGCATTTGATCATTACCTTATCTTAGACTCATCAAGTGACAATCAACAATGACATACTTGTTCAATGGCTCTTATTCCAGGGATAATATAATTAGTATCCAGTTTCATTACACTTTTTAATCTTCTCCATAGCCATTGCAACTTCCGCATTTAAATGCAGATGTCTCAAATCCTCAACTATCTCCTTACACATTTTCTTCAGCAAGCCTCTAACACACGACTTTTTCACCCGATAACAGACAGGGGAGGGGGGCAAGGGGGCCATGCCTCCCACCCACCCAAGATGCCCAAAGTCGCCCTTTGGTTTGCCTGTGCAGTGCACTATAGCGTTTCGGTTGAAATTAATATTATTGCTATTATCTTTATTATGATACTAGTGTAAATGCATTGCATGCCAAAGTAACTCGGTTATAACCATCGGATTCATGACTAGGCCTACATAGTGACATAGATAGTGATATATACAAGAAGCACACTTGTGCATACCAATTAAAAATGAAGTAATTGAAAAATAGAGTTTTATTAGAAAAGCATGCACTGTCTGCCGATGGCTACCAAAAACGGACAATCAGAAAAATGAATGCAGTAATTAGCACCATTGCATTGCTAGCCATGTATTGCCACAGTGGACTGCTGTAAATTAAGTTTGTATTATCACCAGCCTACCAAACTGTGACCATCATGTCTGCAGCAGACAAGACTAGGTCCTGAGCCGTGACCTACAGTAGTACTACTAGGAAAGTGTTTAACTTTGACCTTAGTCTGGGCGTCTGAAAATACTGCATTCAGTGCTCATGTGAGCCCGTATATGACCCGGAAAACGTTTGGAGTCTACCACAGTTGGTCTGAGTGATTAATCAATTCAATAAACTTATGCAAAATTTATGTAATTTGCTTAACAGAGCGGCTGTGCAATGATAAACAGAATTACTTTAGCATATTTCGTTTAATGTTTACAATTTGCATTCAACACCAACGCATGACAGATGTAACAAACGACTTGATTTATATTTCCTTTCCTAATAAGTCTCCTTGTGCAGCACTTGAACTCTTGTCACCAAACTTGAAGCATAAGCCTAATCATCGTCCTCAAGTCAAGACTCCGGATTCCAGTATATTCCGCATTGCCAATATTGCTAAACAGCTAACGAATATTCACTGCATTTGAATAAATACGAACAGATAGGATTATTTGACACAATAAAAGTGTTTTGTTTTGCCCAAAGTGAGAATAACCCCCTCCATGTACAGCCGTGTCATACTTACTTACTTACTAACTACCCGACAGGTACCCAGGTATCCAATAAGCTACCTGATCGGGTATAAGGTAGAGGTGCACCGATTATCGGTATTGGCCGATCATCGGTCAGTTTGCCGATAATCGGTATCGGCCATTTGACAATCGGCATCGGCCGATTATTTGTTTTAATAAGCAAAACAACAAAAAAATGCTTTTAACAGCAGTTCACATTGATGACAGTGAGGTAACTAATGACTCAGTAGTCAGTCACGTATCATCTTCAACATTCAACAGAACAAAATAAAACTAGTGAAACTACGGCAGGAGTGTTACCAATCTACGATCGTACCATTGTGACTTCACGATCGTTACAGTATGACTTTTATTGAACGAAGATGCATCCTGAAATAAACAATCGGTATTCGGCCGATTATTTGGCGCCGATAATCGGCGAAAGCATTATCGGTGCACCTCTAGTATAAGGGTAACGGATTACCCGATGACAGCCGTCGGCAGCCCTATCTAAAACACAATTAAACCAACTAGACCATGAATCACAGACCAGGTTCTCTCAGAGAGATTGTGCTGAGTCAATGCATGGCGCGGCATTGCCAGCAAGCAACGTGTCAAGTCTTTCATGTGCTTCGTGAAATCTCGGTGACCACGGTAACCACTCACCACCTCTTGCAGGTCACCTAGCAACACATCACTACTAATCACAGCTCAGCAAAGCACATCATCGACAAGCCGACCGATAGAAATACATTATTACAACAAAAATAAGCCTAGCTCTAACACTGTCTGTGTGCCAAATCTAGCCTGTGGAAAACCTATTGCAGCAATCCCCCAAAAGTCCGACATAATGTTTCAGAAACAAGACTAGATAAGCTGCTTTTCAGACATAGAAGAAACGGTGATTTACCGGACTCTTGGTTTGATCCGTCGGTTGTGTCCGTGGCAGTTGTGCTCGGCAGCAGGAACAAGTTAACGCGGTCATCTGTCACTCTGATGGCACGCAGACCACGTGCAGCATGGACTGGCAACATCAGGCCTTAGCAGCAAACACACATAAAGGTAAGGTAAAGGTAAAGCGGGCCGTGCCCCTCCGGAGCGTAGTTGGGGTGCTCATCTCCCTGTCAAGGCCGTTGAGCCCGTAGGTGGATGGACCACTGAGTCTGTGATGCATGGCCAGTGCGACGCCAGACCTATGGTTACCTTCCCAGCTGCAGAGCGTCACCGCCCTTTGGCCGGTACCAAATTATACTGCTTGGTGACAGAGGCACACACCACACCCGGAAATGTTACGCAGGCAAACGACGAATAACATTACAAATCACGGATCAATACAGCTACAGGTGCAGTTCATACAGCACTCATCGCTCAGTGAAAAGGGAAACTGACTTGAACCGAATGAGCTTAGGTTCAATTCCCACTCACAGTGAGATGGAAAAAAACTCGTAATGGAGAGAATCTGATAGCATCATAAACTAGATATACGTTCTGTGGAACCCACTGCGGCACTATACCTGCTGCGACTTTCATTTTTGGGGGTCTCGTGACGTCATCCGTCAGGTGACCATTTCACTCGCAATATGCGGTTTCATATAGGTGGTCAATTATAACCATACGTGTATCTTGGCATGGTTACGGAGATATGGAGCCTCAATTATTTTGGGGCCACGACCTCGACCTTCTGGGGTCACGTGACCATCGGACTCACACCATATGGTTTCCTATAAGTGATTCATTGAAACTACCCCTCTATCTCGCATAGTTGCTGATTTAGCAACGCCTAATTACCACTGAAAATGAATGATCACCATTTTGGAGAGTGGGGGGGGGGCAAATCAGTGAGTAAAAGCATTTTTCGGATTGGCGCCTATAGCAGCCCACGAGACACGTCTTTCAAGCTATTAACCGTCACTATAGGAAGTCCTCTGGTCTCTTTACCGTAGTATTAGAACTTTCAATTGAAAATGCATTATGGGAGTAAAAAGATTGAGGTAAAATAGGGGAAGGGTTCATCGGATTTTCACCCCAAACAAACTCGATCTTACTTTTCAGGCCCTGAACCAAAATTCCACGAAAATCAAATAAAAATTGCGGCCGTAGGAGCGACAACAGACACACTGACTGACAGACGCAAGTGATTTTATAACCTGTCGCATGCTATGCTATAGCAACGGGAGAGACAACAAGAAATCTGAGCTAATGCTCATGAGACGCGCGACAGCATCAGTTTAATTTCGTACGCAGGTTGTCTTGTTCTATCTGCAGTATATTTCAGCGAAAATTCACTCTAAGTGTGCATCGCAGCCGAAAATAGCAAAGAAACACTTAAAACCCATATTATTGGGGTGCAAGGTCATTCAAGGTCATTGATTTTGGTACCCCCGGAAAGCACGTCAGCAGCGCTTGTTATGATAAGCAGCAAGTCTCTGTCTATCTGCAACCGTTCTCTTGCTAGACTGGACGACAGTAGCAGAAACCGCGCGTTTTGAAGAGGGCACCCAAATTTGATGCATTCGTGCGGAGGACTCGTTGAACACTCTTTGTCCATCTGCAACCTTTTTCACGCTAGACGAGCCAGTAGTTGTAAAATAACGATTTCTAAGTGGGGGTACCCCTCTTTGATGCCCTCGTTCGAGGGGAGTCTCCTCACCCAGCGGCACCAAATTACCTCATAAGAAACTAGAGAGTCTAGGCTATATTATGGTGAAAACCAGGAGTCTCTATCTCACCTGGCCTTGAATCGGTACCGGGTCGTGACAGACAGACAGACAGACGGACAGAATTCCCATAGCTAATACGCGCTCTCAGCAGTACCTGCCGGTACAGCTGTCGCGTGTAAAAATGGCACAATTAATCCGAGACATGGTGCAGCTAGCAGTATTATTATAACTTAGTTCTATCATACACCGAGAGTTTGGTGACAGGTGACAACCGACCAGTAAACTTCAGCTTGGATTGACTCATCAGCTGACGCAGCGACTTGTGCATGTAGGAGACATATTCTGGTCGGAATTGAGGCAATTCAGCATGGTTCAGCACGAACGCTGGCACACACAGCATTAGAAAGACACATATTATAAACTACGCTTCACTATGATGGAAACACTGATCTGAACTACAGCCAATTGATCACATATATACACACCACACACTGACAATTTACAGGTAAAATTGGTTAACAGAAAGTGAGAAAAGCTCTGCGGAAAGGTAAAAAAAATTCAGATGCAGAGCCCTGACAAATCCTGCAGAAGCCTGATTTTTTAAGCAGAATTTGATGGTAAAGCACAGACTGGTACCGTTTTAAAAATTTACAAACAAATGGAGGTCAATTATGAATCACTCACTAAACAATGAAATTATTTTTTTGACAACAAATTCGGTTATCAATGTCATATTCAGTCAGTAACAATGGGTGCATTTTTTTCGAAGCCTGACCAGGTCTGACCAGCTCTGGTCGTTTCCGAGTCGTTTTTCTATTGTTTCCGGAACAAAAGTTTTGCGTTTTTTAATCATTCCGGAACAGCCCGTGTCGATCCAAAATCGTTCCGGCTCAATTGTGCGGAAACCCGGTGTGGCGGGGGAGATGAGCGGCGTCAGCCAATCAGATGTGTTGTTTACAATTGATGGTTTTCAAGC
>Ga0056124_1000866_pt1 | contig 10510 bp, 3 predicted proteins | sample WorMetHEROISLAND_2_FD_70069 | JGI IMG/M metagenome (GOLD analysis project Ga0056124, IMG submission 70069) | Marine gutless worms symbiont microbial communities from Max Planck institute for Marine Microbiology, Germany - Olavius sp. 4 HERON ISLAND | ecosystem: Host-associated > Annelida >... | reverse complement strand
TCTTAACTTCAACTAAATTGCACTTAGTGGACCAAATTTCGCTCGTAGGTCGACCTGAAGGCCTTCCAACATTTCCTTAAGTTTTGGGAGCGTACTGATTACGTAACCCGCAAAAGAGCGGTTTTTCAATTTTTGCCCCCTTTGAGCATACCGCTAGCCTGACGCCGACTCCGATCACGCTAAGTGTATCTTAGTGTGTGTCACTAATCATTCTCCAGTCGATACAGTCACTCTGAGATGGTCGTCACCTTGTGGGCAAGGTTGTTCGACACCACAAGGTTTTTCCGACGCCAATTGTCGCCTGTCTTCATCTCGGACACCTAACAGTATAACCAGAACTAATAATATTTACAAAAGTTTTACGTACACTGTGTATTAACAGAATCACACCGATTTTTGCTACAGTAGCACCTTAGAGATGCTTTTAGCGTTATGTACTATATATATATTCTTCCACGCTCGTGTTGTAAGGAATTCGCTGGATGACGACCGAAGATGCCTTACTCCATCCCCTGCCGGGCGTGACACTGTCAGTTGTTCACTGCCAGTTTCGTCTATTGTTTACACTAAACAACGACGAAATAGGGCACAAGCAAAAGCAATGATATAGTAAGCCAATTTGTGACTTTAAGCTTGGGTTACATTGCAAGCATCTCTGTACCCTGAGTTCCGAATCTGCGATTGACATATGCAGGACATGGGCAGCAACGCATTAATTAACTTGTGCCAAATACTGGTGACATAGAAATACAATGTTGTAGTGTGACCTTCAGTTGGCATGACTAAGTGGACTGACTATACAGTAGCGGTAATATCGCAATGTCATTGCGTATACGGACGATTATACTATAAAACACCCCATATAGCAGTAGTCCGATAGTACGAGCAGTAATCATTAGGTATACAAAGTGCAGTGGTCCACATAATTCATACGTCTATGCTCAGTTGTTGCAGCAGTCTCGGAATATGTACAGTCACGAGCCTTCAGGACATTTCCCGCTATCAGCTTGTGTGTTGAGGCCACTGAACCTCTACCAGCTCTTTTACGTAAAAAGCTCTCTTTGCAGTATTGCTTCAAGCTCAGTGCAAACACAAACAACCCGGCTTACAATGCAGTTTTCAATTCTAAATTTAAAACCCAGTTTGACTGTAAGCCGAGCCAAACTCGCCCACTGGGCTTCAGAGTCTCGGCTTCAACAAGAAGAATGTCTCACCTACAACAGTTCGGTCAATCCCGCCTTGGCTACTTCAACGCCCTACTTGTAATTTCAGTTTATGCTGCTATGACAAAACAACCACCGGCACCAGCCCAGAAGTCTTCAAATGCAAATTCTTTGAGCTTCGCTCAGAGTTTTCTCACCATCTTGAGATCTACACAGATGCATCCAAGGATGGAGTTAGAACAGCGGCGGCTGTTGTTGCACCCAACTCTGTCAAAACAGTCTGTTTGCCTGACAATTCTAGTATTTTCACTGCTCAATTACATGCGCTTGATATGGCACGCAATCGCTTCTGTACAATTTACTCACTCTTGTGATGGTGCCTTCTATTGACACGCAGCGGCGGTGGGGAGACCCCAATGCCTCGGCTATTGTCATCACTCTAGGTCGTAGATATTTCTGCACTACCTCCTGATCAACCTCAAAACTTGAGGTTTGGAATATCTAATTAACACCACACAACAACAGTATTCATACAATGTACAATTACACATAACTGAACACGCATCATTATTTCCGCTGTAGTTCCAAATTTTTAACATAACATTTACAGACATTATTCCTGGCACAATTTAGGGCCTATCATGACCATTGTGTTATCTCAATTTTAGACAAGTGTCTAACAGAAAACAGAACATTTCGAGCACGTGGGAAACACATGGCGGTGCACCGGTACGAAACGATTATAACAAGTCGCCAGAGTATTTCTGGGATGTGTTCATCAACCACGCTGGCGTCATGAAAATCTACACCAAAGACAATAGCGGCGATCAGGCATCGCCCATCAACGGCCAGATTAGCGGTTTGTTCTTCAAATTGGATAAGATTTCTTCAAATCAATCCACCTTTATTCTGTAGTTGGTATCGTATTCGGTCGTTTACTTTCAACCAACTATGGCGGACGACTGCATATGACGGCGTCACTGGACCAACAATCGGTATATATATATATACGTGGCATTTTTTTCTGGATTATCGTGCAACCACAAATGACATGACAATGTGAGGGTGCTTACATTGATGTGAATATTTTACGTACGTTGTTCCAGTCCCTTGGTAACCGACAGGATTTCGCTAGGAGCGAATGACGGTCAAGTCCTCAGTGACCATCCGATAATCTGATTGGAATACTGGTACAAGAGGAAAATTAGTGACAGGCCTATCCTGCGCATTCCGGGTGTACGTTGACGCGATAAGTTCTTCGTACGAAATATTGTTATTGTAATTTTGATGTAAAATCATATTCACGGCTAATCTGGCACGTGCCTGAGAGGAGAATGTGAATATGTGAGGGAGAAAATCATGGTGGATCACATTCACACATGGTTGCGATACGTACCTGAGAGACAATGTATGAATGTGATTAAGAAAACCATTGTTTGAGGCACACTTACACGGCGCTCCGACACGCACGGGAGACAGCGTGTGAGTGTGTTAGAGAAAACTCTATTGTATACAGCACATCCATATGTTGATCCTGTAGCAACGTATGGACGTGCGAGAGAAAATTAATTTACATCGGGCGTTCTTTTGTAATAAAAATTAAAATCTCATGACTACGCTACGCTAGGCCGGCAAGAAGTCTGCGGACTTACTCCGTCTATGAGGCGATGGTGTCTGGTGCGACTGACAATATGCAGAACAAATCCAGTGCCTAGTCAGATGATTCTACTTAGGATTCGAGTAAAAACTAGCTATGAGTGTAGAGGACGAGTGCTCTTCCACTGGAGAAGACCGTAGACGTCGTACATTATTACATTAATACATTACATGTTCTATATTACATTACAACTGGGGGAAGGACGCTTGCCTTGCAGGCCCTGTCCACGTGGAACCACGGGGGCGTTGGTTTCAAGGCACGCACAGACAAACGAAAATGTGGCTCATGGCAGGGTCAAGTCTGAGGTCGTGAACTGATTTTTGACCTCGCCAAGCCTCCACTAAAGCACGGGCGGCGAGTTCCGTGATGCCAAATGGGCACCTGTACCGTTTGTGAACGTACCGTTTATGATTGTCGGCGTTGGTCGGCTGTAGCAGGTTGCCGGTGGTGTTGTTGCTGCCATACTAGTCGTCGGTCGAATGCTCGATTGCTTGGTGAACTCGCCCGCCGTTGCAGGCGTCTGCCTCCCGGTTGATGCTGCTGGGTGCTGCTACTTGCTTACTTGCTTACTACATGTAAAGGCAATTTTAAAGATTATTGTCGTAATTTTGCTCGTGGGGCCGTTTCAGCCACCACGTGTAGCGGGTTAAATTTGCTGATGTGGGGATGGGAATTAGCCTAGAGTGGGAGCAATAAAAGGTAACTGGGACACATGCACGAGTTCTTCAAAATTGCCTTTATTACGACATTAAACCACGTCTGAACTCAACCGCAGCTAGCACCCAACTGCCAGTAGAAGAGAACTGCGATCAGAACTAAGATAGCAAAGGCTATTGTGATTGGCCACCGCCATTAGGCAGTGTCAGCTGATGGTTAGACTTTGGTCTGATGCCTACAAGACTACTATCACGCCCTAAAAATCTGTCTGTGCATCACGAATCCATTGTGCAGGCAGATGATACGAAGTAGAACTACAAACTCAGAGATCAGAGATGGGAGCCACCCGCTGGCATTGACCTTGCATGACCTTGTGGTTCCCTGATTTCTCTGTTATTCCCAAGTTTCTAATTTCCAAAATAAATAGCCTAATCTGAGATTAACTTCCTTTCCTAGGCTCTGTTTATTAAATTGGTGTTATTCTTCTAATCCTATGATTAATCTAAGAATCTGTAATTAGATGTCAACTCTTTCTTTTGTTTCACTAATTAACCTTCTTAATCTATTTGTGAACTTTCTTCTTACATTTCTAATTTCTAATTAATTCTATTACTTGATAAAGTTTACTTCTAACTACTTTTCCTAAGCGGTATTCAAACTATTCTCAATCTACTTCTTATTGTGATAAAACAGAACTAACACTGTATTTAAGTTTCCAAATTTAATCGGTCCTGGATTTTATATTTTCTTCTTTTGTAAGACCGTTATTCAAACCTCATATAATAAACTGTATTCAACATATTCAACATTCTCAATAAAACAATATTATACAACCGTCATTTATCAAGGGACAAACTCACCAAATACGCACACGCTCTTTATCCTCCTCCCCGGCTGTAGCTTGCGGTTTTTCTTTTATACTAATCCTTACACTAAACTATGTACCTTAACCCTCTATTGCAACTAATACCACATTAACTCTTAAACTACCGTACCCACAATTTCTGTTAGCTTCTCACCCCGGTTACATCCCCAACGATTAAATTTTTGAGCTCCCGCTCAAATCAGAAGAAATAAATGAAAAAGAAATCCCGTTTGTAACAGTTACTAATTAGAAACACGCACCTAAGAAATGATCAGAAACCGCAAACTAAATTCAAGAGTTAACAGGTTAACAATCAGCAAATTCAATATGTCAACAATCAACAAAATAATCCATACGAAGAGTCCATCAATACCACAGTTCTAAACAGTCCATTAATATAACAGTTCTGAACAGTCCATAAACATTACAGTTCTGCTGATACAGCGACGAACAGTCCTTGTGGGTTCTAAGTGTATCGACCAAGTCACAGCCAGCCTGACGACTGAGTAGATACACTTAAACAAATTAAATCACCGTAAGATCGTATATCAGTATCAGACATCATTTCAAACCATAATAGCCTCACAACACATCTATCAAATGTACGCCAAAAAAATTAATTTGGGAATAGAATATTGACCGCGTGTCCTGATAATTGCATAGACAATGCACTCCATGTCCAAAGGATTATGAGTTTCCGGTGAATGTAATACAAGTACAGATCACTCTCTGTCTGTCTCGTTACTTTTCAGGAGCATGATCTATTCGAAGTCCACTCACTCCATGACAGAAGCAAGTTAGACATACTATAGACAATCATATCAGCTCCTTGTGAAAGAGTTTTCACATAATATTCTTCAACCTGACGTACACAACGTCCAGGTTAGAAAACCTTGCATACACAACGTTTCGAAATTAGGTTAATATGAAGGAGGCAAAATATAACGAGGTATGAAATCAAATCGAACTTATATAGTGTTATGATCACGGCCGCCGTGACCGCTAAGGAAGTGCCGTCGTTGACGCTGCGTATTCCAATATGCATTCGTGTATACTGTAGCCTTTGGTGAGGTACTTGTTGAGTAATAATAACACGGCTGTTTATAACATACACGTTCTATTTACATATCATACAGTCGCCAAACACGTATCGCACGCACTCCCGGTCCCTGTGCACGTCCATCACCCTGCGACAGCGGCAGCCAAAGAACATAAAATATACGATAACACGATAACCAAACGTCGTCACGATAATTAACAGAATCGACTGATGGCAATTAATAATCTAACACACGTTAGACACTGTAACAGCAGTTGACCAATAGTCAATAGTCGTTAAGAAAATACAGGCAACACACAACAGTGTACGAAATCACTTGCCGGGACGTTTAGCGTCGATGCAGCCGCGTCGGTTGTCGTCGACCGTCGCCAGACACTTCAGCTGTTGTTGTCCGCTGATCGATGCGCCGGTGTACGTTGACCCAGCTGTCCACCATCTGCTCCAAGTTGTCGATGTCGCTGACCGTCCAGCTCCCAGACGTCGTCAGTCGATGCACCGCAGTCGTCACGTCGCACTCGAACGTTCGTGATGGCGACTCCCAGAGTCGCGATCCAGATTCGCCGATCGACGGTAGATCTCCTAGACCACCAGTAGAACTGCGCCGAACCACCCTCCTTCAGTGCGTCCTTCGCGTCGTCAGTTCAACGTTCAGCACGATCGTCGAATATGAAAATCCCACCGCTGCCACCATGTTACGATCACGGCCGCCGCGACCGCTAAGGAAGTGCCGTCGTTGACGCTGCATATTCCAATATGCATTCGTGTATACTGTAGCCGTGTTATTATTACTCAACAAGTAACTCACCCAATGCATATAGTCAGAGTGATAAGAGTATTAATCATTGTGCAATAAAAAACAGAACATACTTTTGACATTTAAACCAGACATGGACATCCTTAATCCCAAACCTCATCATCGTCAACCGATCCCCCTTCATTCAGTTGCCTTACCCATTGCACCTTAACGTCCACCTTTCCAACTTTTCCCACATAATAGTGGGGTTTAATTTGCTGTTATGTGTGGTTGGCTTGCGTTGCATGAACAAATAATCGACAAAATTTTATTACATTAACGTACCATTTATAGTTGTCGGCGTCGGTCGGCTGTAGCTAGTTGCCGGCGGTGTTGTTGCTGCGATGCTGGTCGTCGGTTGAATGCTCGAGTGTTCTTGAGTGTTCGCTGAACTCGCCCGCTGCTGCAGGCGTCTGCCTGTTGGCCGATGCTGCTGTGTGCTGCTCTTGCTTACTCGCTTACTCCGTGTAAAGGCAATTCTATAGATTGTCGTGGTAAGTTTGTTTGTGGGGCCGTTTCAGCCACCACGTGTAGGGGTTTAATTTGCTATTTGGATGATGGGAATAGTCCAGAGGGAGCGTTGAGAGGTAACCAGGACACACCAACACAATCTTTAGAATTACCTTTATTGTAACATTTTCTACGTCTGAACTCAACTGTAGCTAGCACCCGACTGACTAGTACAATAGAACTGCGAGAGGTCTTAAGACAAGACTGTGATTGGCCAGCGCCGCCATCATGCAGCATCAGAAAATAGACTTTGACCTACCGTTTACATGATTAACGTACGAGAGTATAATACAAATAATACACAGTCAACATTTTGTTTGTTTTAAAAATATCTTGTATCATACTTATCCACAAAAACATACAATGCATAAGAATATGCAATCTTTCCTTTAACAAAGGTAAAAAATTTGAGCTATTGAACCATGTGACTTAATTCTTGTTCATATCTATCCGCATCCTCTTCACCCTTTTGCAGACGTCTTAAAATAATTTCTGATGCCCACGCAAGTTGACTTTCTTCCAAACTGTAACTGTCTTTAACCAATGAATATTCTCTAGTTAATTTTTTAAGTCGATGAATCCCAATATTCGGTATATTAAGTTCAATAATAAACGCTGTTTCACCCCTTACTCTGAAAGCACGAAACTCCCAAAACTTAGGTCCAATCGACCCCATAAAAACGTAAAATATTGTGTTCAAATAGAATAAATAATAACTGCAGTATTTCTTGTGTAATGACTCTACAATGTAACAAACACATGTAGTGTTTAACCCATAACAGTCCGTACTACCTTAATTTGCTCATTAATCAATAAAAACGATATAAATATGTTCAAAAGTAATTAGGGTCGTCGTCATCCACAAGAAATATGCGAGATAAAATTGTTGGTAAACGATCCTTTAATACATGTAGAAAATTAGTACAGTCCAATCCATTAAGCGTTTTGTGCCAAGTCAAAGTCATCCATAGCTAACAAATAGAAACTTGTCAGTTTACTCAACTGATGAGTTTCAGTATCAATTTCAATTTCAACGACATAAGACTTATTAGGGTGAAACATGTGGTCCGAATAAGGAACTAAACTCATCTAAACCCATTTTTCCAAACGATGTCATCGAACTACAACATAATAATACATGACCCCGTGGTCAGCAATTATAACAATATTGTACTGATGGTTATTTACTGGCAATACGTAGTTATATACACTATGTACACCAAAAATGCCAGATCAACTATCAAAATGAAATCTAATGCCCTGCTGTTACATCTTTCTGGTAAACTAATCTAACTAGGAGTAATTCTAACTCTATATGTTACTGTAACTTTATAAACCACAATTCATAGATAATTTACTCATAGCCAAAAACGAAAATTATCAACGTTAACTTCTCGTTAAAATTCTAAATACTTCAATAAAGAGTTTTGATTTAGCGTATAAATTGTTAAGCCAAAGAAATCTATTTTTTCTATCATTGTAATGCAGCCATGTTCTATCTTAATCTATTGTAATCTAAACTGCCCTGATTTAGGCGCCTCTTATGCCTCGTGTCAGGCTACACGGAGGACCTATTCTTGCCCCAGGTCCTCACCGGACCCCGACAAAGTACCCTAAGGTACTATCGGGTATAAGCGAATCAGCGGCTCCTCCCTATGGGCTGTTGTATCTATTGAAGAGCTGCTTGCTCCCCCCTATGGTATGCTTGATCCGGAGGTTTCTCTTGATCCTCGTTAAACATCATAACGTATTTGCGCCCAATTTTAATTCTAACATAATTACGTGAGAAAGTAGTATCCGCATTAACCGACTGTTTGTTTCTTTGTTGGTCCTGTAACGGCTATTCTCTTTGCTGGCATTTGCGGCAACCCCAAAATGGCCTATCAGTCCGCATTCTCGACAATTACGCGTCCGCGCTTGATGATTTGGACCATTGTACTTGTTGGAGCTGCCAAAACTTGTGGGTTTGACACCACGGTGTCTGTCTTAACCGACGCTGCTGCTGCTTCTGGCTTTACCGTTGCCATGGAGGATCCGTCACATTCCGTGCGTTGACTATGGGTTGAACGTGCCGGTGGCAAAAGTGGAGGAGTAGATGTCATGCAAACTAGCAAAACTAAATTCTGAGGTAGAGAACGTATTCTCCACCATACAAACTCAGAAATGGCGAGCCACCCGCTGGCACTGACCTTGCATGACCTTGTGGTTCCCTGATTTCTTCATTGTTCCCAAGTTTTCTAATTTCCTAAGTGAATACCCTAATCTAAGTTACACTTTCCCCTTTTTCTAGTCTTCGTTTTAATTGGAGGTTATTATTCTATTCCTATAATTAATTTAAGATTCTATAACTAGTTGTCTACTCTTACAGATCTTTGGCTAACTATCTTTCCTGAACTGTAGGTGAGCTTTTCTTCCTACTTTTCTAATTAATTATATTACTTTATTAAGTTTAGTTCTAACTACTTTTCCTAGTTTATATTCAAACTAATCTTACTCTACTTCTTACAACAAACACTGTGTTTCAATTTCCAAATTTAATCGGTCTTGTTTTATAAATCTTTCTTTTATAAGACCGTTATTCAAACCTCATATAATAAACTGTATTCAACATATTCTCAATGAAACAATATTATACAACTGCCATCTGTTAAGGGACAAACTCACCAAATACGCACACGCTCTTTATCCTCCTTCCCGGCTCTAGCTTGCGGTTTCTCTTTTATACTAATCCTTACGATAAACTATGTACCTTAACCCTTTATTGCAATTGCTTCCACCTTAACCCTTAAACTACCGTACCCACAATTTCTGTCAGCTTCTCACCCCGGTTACAGTACATTTGTTTATCGTTGCGAAAAGGTTATTCAATCATCGAATCAATCAAGAACACGACCGAATGGTAAACGAATACAGTTAAGCAATCATATAGAAAGAGTCCAGTGTAGGCAATGATACAATAACAAGCGACGGAAATCGTATGTAATAACGTACAGTATTGGCACGTTGAAAAGTGTGTACATGAAGAAAATGTTATTTGCACGACGTAACGATGCGAAATCATAACGAACCTGTGATGCCATGTTCCGTCGTGACACAACGCTGAGGCGACTAATGTCTCTGCGTTTAGGCACGAACACACACATCACATTGCACCTGACACACCTTGACACAATCGAATAAGGATTAAGGTGACGTAATAACAACCCTAAAATGTGATCCCGCACAACATACAAACGATAACGTGATGAATGCGCATAAAGGGAGTCCCGTCACTGCACCCTCGAGTTAATGGCGATGAACACAGTACAGTAATGCTTAATTATAGATGGATAGATGATAGCATTATCTACTACTAAGATCTCGGAGATGTTTCCCATACAACCTTGTTCCAGATCTCACTGTCGTAGCAATCATAGTCGATCAACATAATTGTCTTCAGTTATCCATTGTCTTTTTGTCTTCTTATTTCTTCATTTTCCCTGCAATTAGAAAGAACAAACGCACTGTTATTCTCCACCATGTGATAAGCTTACATTTTGATGAGCAAAACTCGCTTGTAGCTAGATGAGAGGTGAATCTAAGCCTATCATGTAGAAAGCTTAATTTTGAATAATAAGAGTCGAATAATCATTCTTAAGACATATATTGGCATATACATCAACAAACAAGCACTAAGATCTCCTCCTAGGCGACCTGTTTGCCGTGGGTCGCGACCCGTGTCGGAACGACTGGGAAGTCTGGTGGTTGATGGCTGATTCCACAGAGCCGTCAGCAGGCTCAAAAGTTGGTTCCAGTCCAAACACAT
>Ga0056124_1000864_pt1 | contig 10516 bp, 5 predicted proteins | sample WorMetHEROISLAND_2_FD_70069 | JGI IMG/M metagenome (GOLD analysis project Ga0056124, IMG submission 70069) | Marine gutless worms symbiont microbial communities from Max Planck institute for Marine Microbiology, Germany - Olavius sp. 4 HERON ISLAND | ecosystem: Host-associated > Annelida >... | reverse complement strand
CTGAAATTTGGCGTGCGGCGAGCGAAGACATTGGGCTAGTTAACCGTGTAATAAAATTCCACCTACCTCAATGTATGTGATCAGTGCTCACCAACGTCACAGACAGACAGACAGACGGACGGACGGACGGACGCCAAGCGATGGCATGACCGCTCCATTGCTATAGCAACATGGAGCGGTAAAAACGTCACTTTGTTTGCTTGACATGCGTATAAGACTAAATCCAATGTTTCGAGACGTGTTTTGTCATCATACATACAGTTAATGCATCTGCAAACACTGCTATCAGTATATCAGTAGCACTTCGATTTTTGTGCATAAATATTTTAAATCACTGTCATTTTCACACTGACCGTTTAACCTGTATTGAAAATTAAAAACACATTTATAAATGTTTATTAGAACTGCGAATAATGGCGTCGTTTGCTTGACCGTGAGTTACGAGCATATATTATACAATAAATAAATGCAATAAATTTACGAAACAATAAAACGTGTTCTGTTTGGCTGCAGAGCGACGTATTATGGGACCACAGCGGCACGGTAGGCCTATACAACTGCGTTGACATCAAAAGCCCGGAACATTTGCTTGTCGACAACAAACAGGTTTGTCTTGCTCTCTGAAAGCATAATTAATTTGCGAATAAAATGCGCACAAAATGTGGGCCGTCGATCGCGGGACCTGGGACGGTGGGACCTGGATTGCGACGATTTGTTTACGAATAACAGCGTTTGTGTAGAACAATTATTATAACATTTACGAAATTCTATCATAGTTGCGGCAACCGTTATCAATAGCGTTGATAGATGGGCAGCAGCATTCATCAGTTACTGAGCAACCTATGCTCTATGGCTAAGTGCTCTTAGATCTGATGCCGTTCGGCCTCTGCATATTTGTGAGTGCACCAAGACAGCGCGGGAATGTAAAAGTAGTCAATCAGCAATCAATATTAATATAGCATTTCAGTGGTTTCGACGAACAATAGCCAAATCGAATTATTCTAGTCATGTATTAAATTTCAAACAAAAAGTTGTGTTTGGACGTCAGAAATGTTGGCGGCCGCATTTTAAGTCATATTTGACGTTTAACAAAGTTAGGCCCTACCTCACTGTTTTTATAGGAAGAATCGCAGTTGATTTGACAACCTCGTTCATTCAGTCATTAAAACTGCTGCTTCGATGTCCATCTAGTTACTCCATAGCGACATGATGATGATGATGTATTATAATGCGTTGTAGTTGTCGGAATGTGCCGGTTTATGTCGCATTTAAATCATGGATGTCTGTCGTCTTCTTAACACGTTGTAGATCATTTTAACGACTCCTTTAATACACTACTGTACAGTGATTTTATTACAGGACGTCAGCATAGCAGCATGCTATGCAGATGCCCTGCCTTAGCAATCGCTAAGGCGTCTCTGTGTTTGTTTGTCTGTCATACAGGTATGTCACACTCTGCGATTCTATCAAAACAATGCAAGCTAGGATCATGAAATCTTCACATCGCTATCACAAAGACTCTAGTTTCAGAATCCGTAAAGCTTTTCCAGAAATTCGAAAACGATCACTGCTATCGAGGGCGAAAAATGAGAGGGGGTAAGGAAAATTGGCAATTTTCAACCAATAAGTTGCCGTATCTTAGAAATGGTGCGAGATACAGACCAGGCTACTATTACGGTAATCACTAATGGGAAGTCCCACAAGCCCTTTCGATTGCTACCAAAATCAACGACCTTGGATGACCTTGAATGGTCGTACCGGACTCTAGTGCACAAATGATGTGTATCGGAGCTGACCACAAAAATTTGAAAGGAGATAGACCTGTAGTATTAGCGGCAAAAATGTTGCCCAGGGATACTACTTTCAGGCAATATTAGGTTCATGCGGATATTCGTCGGGGTTCCGTGGCGAGGGGCCTCAAACAACATTGGGGTGGTCAGAACTAACGATGTTTAGTAATTTCGGTCGCCATATTTTTAGAACCTTTAGAGTTGAAGCCAATATTATTATGCACCGTCATAGAGTGCCTTATCGGTTTTCCAGTGACCCTTAAATGCTTGACCTTGAATGACCTTGAGATGCCATTTCATGTTAAAATCCGTTTTCATCGTTTGTTTGATAGATTTTTTGGCTCGCTTTCGGAGACAACTATGTGAAATGAAGGAAGATGCGTTCAAACTGTCAGCGTCAAAAATGTTCGCCATTGAGCCATTTTCTGGCAATATAAGGTTTATGCGGATATTCGCTAGAGTTCTTGGCGCGGAGGCGATAGTTAACAGTCGGCTGGTCCAATGCGGTCAATTTTCAATGCCCTTAATCGCCATATTTTCCGACACTTTAAAAATTAGGCTAACGTTATCGTAAAACTTGCGACAGAAGTATTCAGCATGTATCTAGTTTGTGTTGGTGTACTCTTTATGCGGGTAGTTGCGAGGGTTTTTTTTAGAAAAGACATAGATTAAACTGGCAGCTTGCCTGTCAGTTTTTCAGTGCAAATAATATATCGTATCGTATCGTATCGTCGAAGTAGCCTACTCTGGGTGGTATCCTTGCAGACTCGCGTGCGTCCGTTGTCATGTAGGTTTGCTAAAAAATTCCTCACGTAGCGTAGACTATAATGAAACTCAAAAAAGCAAAATTCCCGAAAGTATGATGAAAGGACAGCACGAGGGGGGCGCCCTGTTCTCTAAGCGGTAGCTGAGCCTCTTGTAACAGTCGGCGTAGCACGAATACCTCAGCGCTAAGGTGATGTAGCGTCTTGTGTCCACCGTTTTATGTAGGCTGGCAAATGCGGTTTTCTTGGAACGCTGTCGTACATGACTGCAGTTGCCAGTGAAACTAATCTTATGCTGTTACAGTTGGTTTTGTCATTTGCGACTAGTGTACTGTACGCTGGTTGGTTTCTGTACGCGTACATCAGTTTGTCGTGTTTATCTTTGTTACTGTACGAAAATCATTGCCAGTCATATGATTCCGTGCACAATATCACGAGTGATAAGGTAATTAGATTTTGGTGGCGATCCGGCGCCATAATTTGCCCTGCAGTTTTCATTACTCGGTGCATTTTAATGACATAACAAGCTAGCAACAGTTTACCAGTCTTCACCAGATGGTAGCAGTACTACAGGGTGAAAGTGGAACATAAACCCTACATGCTAAGAGTGTAGGCTAAGTAGCCGAGCAGTCGGACAGTCGTCAGTGCAACGATCAAAGCTAATCGTTTCCGAAACTGTCCGATTGTTCGATGTACCACTTTTTATGCGCCACGCTGTATTGTTAGCCTATGTCTATCTCTAGTTGTTATCATTTTTCGGCGAATAAACGTTTTCAACTTTCCCTGCGTATTATAGCGTGAGATGTGTTTTTTTTTTACCTCAAAACGGGTTAAAGTACATCTGGCGCGGACCCTAGACGGGATATGGGAGTTTCAACCGTCCCACTGCGAAATCCCGCAGACGCCATTGCTTGCGGCGGCTCAACTATACGATGGCTGTTAGGTTTATATATACCGGTATATAGGCCTATACGTGCGCGGCAGCGGATTTACAAAACGCTGATCGGCAGTTGCTGCTGCGCTGCGTGCTGTGGGTAGTCATTAATGGGTTGCTGCCTATACCCCGCAGCAGATCAGATGCTCAACGTACTCCGATAAAGCCAATTACTCATTTCGATCACTCGCGCAACCGTATAAATACTTTCCGCACTATTGACATTCGCTGTCAGTGCCGCAACGGTCCTCAAATGACCAATAATAAAGTTCTAACCACGTTCATGCAAGCAACTGTATTAACCACAGGCACCCGCAGGCACGGACGAGGGGCACTTGTCTCCCGCTTGAAGGGCAAATTTGGTGTGTTATGCATTATTGGAACAGACAGAGAAACGGTATATAGAATAGAACGCAGTGGTACAGCCACGGAGTTTAGGACCGTGATTGCAAATTTCATTGAAGGAATGTCATATTTAATTATTGGTTTTCAGTTAGTTGTCAATATTTGTAAAAATTTGTAAAAAAAATATCGAGTGAAAACATCACAGTCTGTACTTTACCAATAGGCCTACTGGCAACTGCTTTTACCAAAATACGAATTATATCGGAGACTTGGAGTAAACGATTTGTCGAGAAATATGCGGAAGGATTGTGACAGCGAACGCTGATTGGTTGTTGGTCGAATGACGCGCATGATTACGTCAGATGCGAGTTATAGATTACGTCACTGTGTTTATGGCAGCTGCCGGTCACATGTCAGGCGATATGCCATCATGCCAATCGTATAGCTTGTCACAGACTATAACATGACTGTTATACGACGACCTGACAAACTGATCTGCCTGCTAATCCACAGAATGGCCGAAAAAGTACGCCCCTGAACTTTCATAACGTCGTGACTTCGTCGAATGTTGGCTTTTTCGGTGATCCATTCAGCAATAAAGCGATAACAATTAAAGATCCCATCACATCGCAAACGCGGCAGTACAATATCTTGTGAAACATTATTGTCAGCCGTTCAATACTATTTTTAATTGTCAATATTGTCAATATTTTAACATTTGTAGCGAAACGTTTAAAGTGTGATCAGATCTCTAATGATGCCTTTGTTAAAATATGCAGTGAAGGCATACAATTTTAATTTGCTGCCGAGTTTGCCCGATGAACATGCATAAACGTGGTAACAGTTAATGTGTGCAGCCGTCTACCAACTAGAAGCGACCTGAGTTCTCGCACCTTCGCCGAGTGGTGCTGCCACCTGGCGAGAAAACGTTTCGGTTTTCGCCCTATATCCTAGTGGTAAAGAATCCAAGATGATGTATCGAAAGTCCTTCTAAATCACTGCCTATTTACGTACCTTTAGAAAGTGTATCGACATTCTTATGTACGACTGTCTGTCGTGTTTAAATGTTCAGTTACTGGTACTCCGCTCATTTATTTTTGTCTTTGTTCGTTTTCTTTAATCGAACTCTTGCTTTATCCATTGTACGCTAACACTGCATAAGCCTGCTGACTTGCTTTAAGTCGCCTGCAAGTTGAATGCTATGCTCAACAACCATACGGGTGGGAAATTGGTGTACGACATTATCATGAGTATTAGCTGGTCAGCGTCGGACACGCGATCGGTGACTGCCTGCGGACGGGTAAACCAACCCATCACAGTATCATATGTAACCCGCCATCAAGGTACTATTGACATTTACATTTACACTCGTTCCATGCAGTCTCTACGCGAACCGTACCAACCTTCAAAACCTTCAAAACATTTAAGTGCTCATCAAAAACCCATTTGCTATCTTCATATCTATTACAGACACTATGTAGCTTAGTTGTCATACTTGATCTGTCATTAAAGTAGGCCTAATCGCTGATTTGCTATATTTGTTTATTCTGTCAAACTCGGTTATTGTTTCATTGCTATACATTTCTTATATGCGTGTTGTCTTAATTGTACTATTGTGTCAAATTAGCATGATGGTAGGCCTATGAGACTGCAATTGGTACGTAAGCTAACCATATTATTGTCTATTCTGAACTATTAGTGTAACTTTATACCTGGTTAGGGGCGAGTCCCCGTATAAGCTATTTCTAGCTTTTGACTCGTTCCTGTTGCACTTGCTATTTTCTGTTCTGTTATTGCTGTTGCTGATATTATTCATGCAATTAATGACGATGACGAAGGTGGTCAACTGGACGTCAAACCTCCGAGGGACGCTAAAATGATTTTTATCAACTTTCGGGATGTGTAATAGTAATTAATGGAGACGGTGGATGCAAGTGAGTAAATGAAAAATGGATTTGTATGGCGCACAATGTCACCCGCCGAATCTGAGGCGCGGATGTGAACAATAGAGGCATGATACAGGATGTGGGCTCGCAACCCGTGGGCTACGACCAGTGACGTCGTGGCGGGGGGGTGCAGGAGGGGCCGTCCCCCTAAATTTTGGGCTGTCGGAAAATTAATGTATAGGAAAATGTTCTTATGGGAAAATTTCGTCCAAAATGCATTATTTGTTGCTGAAAACCCCCATTTGGGGGAAATTGGGGGCAAAATTGAAATTGTGTGCACCCATAATCTCGCAATTGTCACTGACATTAGTTATTTATTCATTTATGTATTATTTTCGTTTTGTTTTGTTGCTTTTGTTGTTGGCAGATCTATATAGGACAGAAAAAAACGGGTTAAAGTACGGTACCGTCCCTGACAAATACACCTTCGAACAGACTTTATAGGCGGCACGGCTAAAGCAATTTTACCTGTTGCGACAGATGTTGCCATAGCGCGGTCCGTCCGTGGGTCTACACTCGTGCACCCCGAGCCGTTGGATGGAATGAGACGCCGTTTGAAAGCGACAATTGCATGACCCCAAGTTAACAAGAGGCACCGTTATCTCCACGGGATATGTGAGGATTCTTATTTTAACCCGCAGTCAAAATCTGCATCGCAAGTTACAACTGACGGCGTCAGATCACTGTGGCTGTCGTCGTTGTCGATGGCAGCAGCATAGGTATATAGCTCGGGGTGGTCAGTCGGGTACTGCACCGCGTGACCGGCCTCGTATCGTAAGCTTACATCACCGTCAGTCACTGGACGTTCGCGACATTCGTACGCGGGTCGATTGCATCGTCATTCACTCAATCCACCCCGCGTCCATCCAGTCCACTCCAGTGCCATTCACGTCCTGTTGCTTTTTCCAGCAAGATCGTATCCAGCATTTTTGCTCCAGGGTTGACTTTCCCCTCCCCTTTCTTCTTTTTCTCTCCCATTTCTTCCTTCTTTGCTTCCCCGCACATTTTAAGGCATTTGCGGCACTCAAAACGCATCTCGTGGCAGCATCTTTCAGTCGTTTATGCGCAATGTTTTGCTGATTTGTCAGCGGAAAACATTTCCAACATTTCGGTTATGGGTTGGACCCGATAACCCCCTTTAAATACGTCCCTGTTCTTTAGTTACATTTCAGTTCCGATATATACGTGGTGCGCCTGCATGTGTGAGCTAAGACTAAAACAAAACCAAAACCTAGAACAGCTTTGTCGTTCACCGGGTGCATGTGACCGACTGTGGTGGCGACTTCTTTAAACTTCTACTAAATCCTTTTCACCGCAAACTGTTCTTGGATAAGTTTTTTTTCTGCGGATTTTTACAGTTTTTTTTTGTTTTTTAATAGTCTTTTTCTAAAATATTCTGCTTGGTTCGGTGTGGTAGATGTAAGCCATCGACAGACGGCCCATTACGACGGCCCACCTTGACGTGCGTGAGCTTTGGGTGGCTGCTCGATAGTCCGAAGGTCACTTATCCTAGCAGGACTAGCGACAGATGAAAACTCGCATTAATTAATTCACTGAGTAATCCTGAGCAAACTATCAATGGACATGTTCAATGTTGTAGACTGCTATTGTTACTGTCTTGTTGAATACATTTACCGGTAGGCTACTAAGGCGGTAAGCGGTCGGACTATCGTACCTTCGGATTATCGAACCTTCGGACTATCGATATAGAACCGAGCTTTGAGCTTTATTATTAATCCTCTGGGGGAAACGTAATTTTTATCGGGGGCATAGCATAGCACAGCTGCAGTCAGCCGTACGTCAACTTTTGAACTCACGTTAAAAAATCTTCGTGTGGTAATAACAAGGACATGACTGCGAGTCGCAAATGCCTTTTGAGTTTCCAGCTAATCATTTTCGTTCTGTCGATTATTAAATTATTTCGGTTTCAGTACAGTTAACTGAAACAACACTGCGAATGTCGGGTCTCGTGTCTGATTGGAGCGAGCGACAAGCAATACGCAATAACGCGTCGTCGTCGTCAGTGATTCTAGTCGATGGCTGCCGTACAAGTCAACCCGACAAGTGTCGCAAGCGCCGCTTGGTTTCTCTTGCTCGTACGATCCTCGTCGTAAACAAGTCGTGAACACTCAGCCGTATAGTCGCGTGTCGCACGAAGCAAGTTCGGTTTACGATCAGCGAGTTCAACGCACTTGTTGCATCGAGAGAGGGTTGGGCCGTTGTTATGTGTGAAACAAACAAAACGGTTTTCAAAAATGTTTTCTTGCAAATGTGTTGCGTTTTACTTCGCAAGTAACCACACTCAAAACATTTTCGAAAATATCTTACGGTAAAGCATTCAACTAGAGGCGCAATCGCTGGCTAGGACCCGCACCATGCAGAAAATTAAAATATTCAGTAAAACCTGCAGATCTGAAATACTCCGCACATGGTACCTAGTTCTAGCATTTACTTAAACAACAAACTGTGGGGGCACAGCACAGCTGCAATCAACCACACTAGGCCTTCACTCCATAACCCGTAACCTACTACTCATTTTCCATCCCGCTGAGGGTAGGAGACTGTATGTACACTGTCAGCGTCAAGACTCAGTATCAACCATCTCGCGTCTCCGCCATTGCGTTGCTGATATCGGCCTTTGGATGGCAGCAAATCGTCTGCAGATGAATCCCACCAAGACCGAGTTGCCATGGGCTGGCTCCAGATACAACATCACAATGTACGAGTACTCGGAGTGACCATTTCGTCGGATCTGACCCTCGAGAAGCACGTTTCGAAGACCTGCGCAGCTGGCTTCTACCCGCGGTGAGAATCGAACCGTAGCCTGAAAGTTACGAGTCGATACCAACCACTAGACCACGTGCACCTACACAGGCGCGTAGGTGTGAACAACTCATCCAGAGTGTTAAGAGGGGTTTCCAGCCAACGCAACGCACGCAATGTAAGGAACGTAACGAAATGACGTCATTATTGAATAGGCCAATCACAGCCGCCAGCGACGACGGCGTATGCTGCTGGCAGGCTGCCAAGCTGTGGCAGACGCGCGAAATTATTGAAATTAAATTTGATTTGCATCATAAGTTGCACAACAAATAAAGAACGTACTAAAATTTGGACTACTGATTTTTTTTAAATTTTCAAACCTTAAAAACTTGAGTTCACCTGGAAAGAGGACAGCTCTATTGGCTGGAGTTTGCGTTTCTTACGTGAATTGCGTTCATTACGTTCATTGCGTGTCTTACGTTTCTTACGTTGCTTGCGTTAATTGCGTTGCGTGCGTTGCGTTGGATGGAAACCCCGCTTTACTTGGTAGCGGACCAGCCGAGAGTCGAACTTGCGACCTCTCGGTCACGAATCGAACGCCCTAACCACTGACCTTAAATTGCTTGACCTCGAATGACCTTGACATGCTATTTTAATGCTAAAATCTGTTTTCTGCTCCATTTGACTGATTTCGTTTGCGTGGCGTTCGAACATATCCTATACGTGAAAGCGAAAGAAGATGCACTGACATTGTCAGTGACAGAAATGTAGCCCAGAGAGGGTCAACAATTTTGGTCGGGTCGGATCGGGTTTCGTATCCAAGTTATCTATGTCTAGACCCGGTGTAGTTACTCGGTTCTCGGCAGATCAGCAGGTCGTTCACTGTAAAGCCGATAAACTACTCCATGTAGCTGTGTAGTAATGCTGGCCTTCGCCCTAAAGGTCTTGAAGAATGACTAGAAATTGCATTTTTGATGACCCCACTTTCGTTTGAGGCCCCCGTGCTACGGAACCCCACGAACATTAACATAAACCTTATATCGCTCAAAAGTAGACTCCATAGGCTACATTTTTGCCGTTGATAGGATGGGTTTATCTTCTTTCACATTTCCGTGGCAAGCTCCGAAACGCGCATGATTGGCCTAGCATAGTGTGTACTATAGTGTGTCTTATGACTTATACTTATCCGTTGAAAGACGCCATATTTCCCTACCCCACCTCGGTTTTATCAAAGAATTTGAGGATGTTCCCCATGCACTAGATCGCTGAAATTATGTTTGCACAAAGATGCTTAGCTAATTATTCCTGTAATAAAATTTCAGGTAGCCCAACGTATGTGGTCAGCGTACATCAACGTCACCGACGGACAGACGGACACACATCATTCTCTAGCAATACCTGCCCGTGCTAATGCATGGTGCGTGGGAGAATGTTCTAGAGCTGTCGACTTCCCGGTGCTGAGCCGCGGACTATCTTCAGGCCGCGGCACCGTGCTCAATCGCGCTGAAATGTTTTAAAACATTCTGGAAACGTTTTAGTGTACACAAATGTCCAAATGATTTAAACGCGCATACATGATAAAAACACAAAACAAATGCAAAATATTTTTGATCCGCGGAAAGTGTCAATTGGGGATAATATACGGTTGGCGGCTAACTAATGGTAAAGATGATGAAAATGTACGGTACGGTTGCGATACAACCGACGCACTCATGCATCAATCACTGAATGTCATATGAAAATGAAACTGACGAAGAATGAAGAGACACGACATCGCAGTAGAATGCCAAAATGTTGACGCTAGTTTTGCTTATGACTCAGTCGAGGACCAAAAGTACGTTAAATTTATACATTATTTAAACGACTGAACGTTTCGTTGACCACTCTCGCAAAATATACTTCATTTTTGGAGACCAGATGGGTAGGGCAGCTCCCGCAGAAATGTGGTGTGACGGCTCGCTGTAGCGTGAAGAC
>Ga0056124_1000863_pt1 | contig 10518 bp, 5 predicted proteins | sample WorMetHEROISLAND_2_FD_70069 | JGI IMG/M metagenome (GOLD analysis project Ga0056124, IMG submission 70069) | Marine gutless worms symbiont microbial communities from Max Planck institute for Marine Microbiology, Germany - Olavius sp. 4 HERON ISLAND | ecosystem: Host-associated > Annelida >... | reverse complement strand
TTAAACTTTTTTCCAAGGTAGTTAGAAAAATAGTTTAACTAAAAGTTTAATTACTATTTTTTAGTTGGAAACTTAGTTAAAGTTAAACTTAAAATAAAAAGTTTGTGCCCATCACTGTAGACCAACTGCTGTAGTCTGTGTATAGCTTAGATGCTTGGATCGTGTAGCATTACTTCTAGACTTCATCTACCGTCGAAACAATGAAATCTCTTGTTACTAACAGACCAACAGTATGTACACAATTTGACTGCTTGCTTCTCGGCTCAGTCGGCTGGCACACACAGCGTATTGTCCTGTCTCACTTATCGGGTATACTCTGCATTAAATTCTCCCGTACTTGTGTGTTTAATACAACCATTATTGTACCAACGTTATTCACAGGGTGGCCACAGTTTGGGGGGATGATAATTCAAGGACTTTCATATACATTATCCAAACCTACTCCAGCGATGTTTTACTACGTGAGTATTTAATGTTTCTGGCATCATATAAAAACCGTTAAGAGCATAAAATTAGTACTACTAAATAAGTAATTCAACTATGCAGCATTTCAGTAAGATGAATCTGAAATACACTAGACAGGCGAGTTAAGTATTAACTGCAAACTTTTCTCATCGTGGTAATAATGACTATGAACTACTGAAATCCAAGGACTTTCAAGACCCTTTTCTATCAAATTCCAAACTTTCAAAGCCCTATTCGGCTTTCAAGGACCTTACAGGTCCTGGAAAAATGGAAACTTTTTCAAAGACTTTGTAGCGCCTCTGAAGTCATTCGACATACTTGCGCTATACAAATTCGATTATTATTATTATTATTATTAAGGACATGTAAACACCCTATATTCAGAAACTCTTGTTGCATAAACACTATAAACAGTGGTTTTTCGATTTGGGGGTTTGGCATAATGGTACCGCGTTGGCATCAATGAACAAGACGTGAACGGCGTTAGTAGATGGACAGGTGACTCGAGCAGGCCATGTTCAGGCAGACTTGTGTGGTACCATGGATACGGACCACCCACGTGTATAGCATTGCATCTTGTCTACAGACCTCCAAGCAGTGGCGTCGTGGCAGGGGAATGCAACTGTCGGAAAATGTTCTTCTTATCAAAAAACTTTCGTCCAAATATGCAAAATTTTGGGCTGAAACCCCCCATTTTGGGAAAATTTGCGGGAAATTTGGAGCAACCGTAATTTCATTTGTCGGAAATTTGCAGCTGTCCATTGGAAATTTACCAGTTTACCAGTAAGCAGAAACCTTGCACATTAAGAGTTCCACTGAAAAAAAACGTTCCATTAATTTACGTAAGTCAGAAACGGTATAGCTAATGGCCAAAATACCAGCAAATATCCACTCTTGATAGATAAAGCAGTCGCAAAAATCTGATCCATACACATCCAGCAAAATATTGTTCAGCCACTGTATCCATATTTAGCATAAATTCATCGTTATGGCAACTAGATGCAAAAAAAACAACACAAAAATGAAAAATTTTCAATAAAAATACTCAACAGCTCAGATGCTAAATTCCACATGCATACATCTGGTCACAAAACTTTCGTTGGGTTTCTGCAATAAACATCAAGAACAACAAATGCATCGCGACAACTAGTAAATTACCAAGACAACACAGTTCACGCCAGCAACACAACGACGCACAAAACGATTCTAAGTGGTAGTGGTTCATCGAAACAGAGACAAGCGGTGAGGAAATCGGCCATCACGACTGGTCAAAGCAGTCCGGATGTCTTCATACGGTGGCAGTTTGGACAAGTTGCCAAGCGCTGCGACGGACGGAGATGACCGCAGCATTCGCCGAGCGACACGCTCAATATCAGCCCTCGTTACCTCACCTGCGCGTTCAACACACAACTCTACGTCACAGCAGGTTAGCATTTAGAAACTGATAATTACCCCATATCTACTGTTCTCTCCATCTCTGTCTCCCACTTACATACAAAGGCAGTATCCTATGGAACAATCTACCAGATAACTTGAACTCGATGTACTCCGCAGCTGAATTTAAGCAAAAAAAATGGCATCTGTTATACTCTAGGTAGGGCTACGTATATAATTCATAATTCATTGTCCTGTGTGTTATTGTCACGCATGCTAACAGAGGTTCAAGATGGTGATCAATGAAATAAACATCATCAACACAATACACATACATACGTGTTGATATGTCTACCCAACATAAAGAGACTGAATATTGAAGAACAAGTGCACCGAATAAACATGACTTCTACCTGGCTTTCATTGGCTAGAATAGGACGTCTCCAATCTGCCAAATTTATGTTACTGGGGAGAAGACAGATGAAACATTTAATTTGATAATGCCAAAAAAATGCAAAACAGAAAGCAAGCATAAACACACAATGCGGAAACGGGCGAAATCATACAAGAAAGAGATCAATTTTCTACAATAAAATAAGAAATAACTGGCCATAATAAAAATGCCAAAAGTTATACATGACAAGACAACGGCCAGCATCGTTGTGGGTTAAAAAAAGTATATGGCAGAAAGTTGCAATTTTCCGACAGACAGCTGCAAACTTCCGACAGAAGTTCAAGACGGTGATCAATGAATTACACATGGTCAGCACAAGCATATGTATTTCACAAAATGTTAATTCTACCCCTAAATTCCCCAAAATGGGAGAATTTTAACCACAAATTTTGCATTTACGAAAGAAAATTTTCAGACAAAAAGTAAATTTTCCGACAGACCAAAATTAGAAGGGGGCAATTCTTCCGTTGCTGCCCATGCGACTGACAACTGCTGGAGACTGACCAATGAGCTCGTAGTAGTGCTAGTGACTGACCAATGAGCTCATAGTAGTGCTGAGGCGTGAGGTGATGACCGTTAGCAAGCACCTGTCGACCGACGTCCTCAAAGACAATCGGCCGAGACTCGAGGTTCATCAACAACATCGACTGCAGCTGAGTTTTGGCTCTGAGCAGCTCGTCATCACTGACGCTGTGTTGAGTGCTGACTAGTTCACGGACGACCACCTCCACCAGGTCCTTCAACTACCACCAACACACACAGGTACAACCACCTCCACCAGGTCCTTCAGCTACCATCAACACACACAGGTACAACCACCTCGACCAGGTCCTTCAGCTACCATCAACACACACAGGTACAACCACCTCGACCAGGTCCTTCAGCTACCATCAACACACACAGGTACAACCAACTCCACCAGGTCCTTCAGCTACCATCAACACACACAGGTACAACCACCTCCACCAGGTCCTTCAACTACCATCAACACACACAGGTACAACCACCTCCACCAGGTCCTTCAGCTACCATCAACACACACAGGTACAACCAACTCCACCAGGTCCTTCAGCTACCACCAACACACACAGGTACAACCACCTCCACCAGGTCCTTAAACTACCATCAACACACACAGGTACAACCACCTCGACCAGGTCCTTCAGCTACCATACCATCAAATACACACTCACAGTCTCACACGTTCATAATTTAAAGGCTCTATATATCTTACAGTAAATGCATGAAATCAGGGATTTCGTGAAATCACCAGTAAATTACTGAAATGACTATAATAAAAGTTACGCTTTGCGTTATTCGTCGCTAACCCTAACCTTAATTCGCCAATCCAGTCATTTCATGAACTCAGCGGTGATTTCACGAAATCCCTGACTTCACAGATTTACTGTAACATATACAAGGTGCAACAAAAAAGTATTCCCCAACGTTGTTTGCCATTTCTGAGCAACCAGCTGCAATTTTAACGCCAAATTTCACACTTATTACCTGTCCATACGTGCAGCATTTCATACCATATTACTGTTGCAAGGTTACAGATTTTTTTTGTGAGACAACATCGTGGTTTTGCACGTTCAAAAACGTACTGCTGTAATGAGTTATGCGTAATGAAAACAACTGGTGCATCTTGTTGAGTGTGACGTCAACGTGACGTATGGCATTTTCTATACCGTTTGGTACGTAAATTTATTCGATTCGGTAGTAAGTAGCGAAAAAGACGTGGCAACTAAGACACATTATTATGATGCATTTTGGGAATGGTGATAAACTGAATTGTATAAACAGCAAACATACGCTGGACGGGTCGGCACTGGCGTGCACACAAAACACTCCTGCATCACCGTACGAATGATTGTACGCCGTGGCATTGTGTATCCAGTGAAACCTGCAACCAAACACATTAACCTCATGTAGACACAGTCAAAATCTTTTATATTTTATTTATTTATCATAAAATCGTACACACAGTACAAGACAGACAGAATAGACAGAGCAATATAAAAAAGAGTGGCATAAAAGTGAAGTAAAAGTAAAATAAAAAATAAAATAAAAGCTATGCCACACACAGATGTGAGACAAAGTCTAGAATATCCTGGCGCAAAAAATCAACAGATAAAGACAGCAGATTGTCACGTAGCATCGGACACTCAATCAGTATGTTAGCCGTACTAAGCTCAGCTTCCGTGTGACTACCAGACACAAACGAATGTACAACATACTTAGACCGGCATGCGAGCAACTGGTCAATGGTACAGCTATATCGCCGTAAGCAAAAAAGTTTTGCTTATCATAACATAACAGTAGAAGAAACAAACACGAAAACAAATAACTTGACAAAGCTTAAATCTTAATCAATAGTGACAGCAACCAGAACAGGCCAAAAATAATCTCTTTGCTTTTCAATCACGATGCTGAGAAGCTGGACGTCAATGTAGTCCTGACAAAGTTTAACAGTGTCCATAACATTTGTGACAAACATTTGTGAGATATTTCTTGACCTCCAATATTTATTACTACGCAAGGTACAAAGCACTGTTTCAAGTAGCAGTTAACTATCTCCACCGGATCGGGCGCCGGGACTCCGCCACCTGTCCACACTGCAACGGCGCTGACGAGACGGCAGAGCACCTGGTGCTCCAGTGTCCAGCTCACGACCAGGCCAGAAGAGACATTTGGCTGGGAGGACTATTCAACACGGATCCACGACGCCTCTGGGAGTTCCTGGAGCGGATTGGGGCGGTGACCCGCCCCCCCCCGACCGGGAATGAGAGAGAGAGAGAGAGTAGCAGCTAACTGTCAAAACACAGTTATTCGATTGCACGCGACAGTGTAACTTATCTGGACAACAGTACATACTAACATTTTGCCACGCAACTCAAATCAGCTTAATCACGAACCACTTTAGTAACACAGGCCTTCTCTTAATAGTGCATAAACAAATAAAAAGTAGGAAAAAGTTAAGAAAATAGGCAAGGGTACCAAATGCTAGCATGTTACAGATAAAAAATATAATAATTATCAGGCCCTAGAAATAATAAGCATTATTCAAACCATGTTAAACCCCATCCACGATGATGATGATATGCTCCCAAACCTTCACTTCTGTTGGAATAGGCCTAAATTTACACGAAATTTTTAGCCACAATGCCAATTAAACACAAATGGAATTTAAAAGCCCGAGAATAACAGAAGTGTTTGCCATAAACATGCCATATGGCAGAAGACCAAAGAAGAAGGAATAACAGCATCAGTGAAAAACTGTAATTGCACAGTGATAACTGGACTAACCGGTTGAGCACGTTGGTGTAGAGTCTAGTGTACATGCCCTTGCCCGGGCCTCCAGCAGAGAATGACCCACCGCCACCCATCAGCATGTTCAGTACACAGAATGCAATGAAGTCATCGTCTCTGTGAGAGCAGCTTTCAAGTCCAACAACAACGTGGGCCAACTCTGGCATTGGTGTCGGTCCGAGACTGACGTTCGACAAATCTTTCGTCACCTACGTGACAGACAATGCTATTAACAGTTTGTTGCTCATAAAGAACGTAAATACACTCACAAAAGCGACCATCTGTATTCTCTGCTAATCGGTTTTCAATATTTGTTTGATAATTTTTCTCCGTAAATATTTTTAGGACAAAGACTCAAAAGGTTTCACAATTACACCAAAAAACAAGGGTGCATTACAACGTCTGGACGTCAATAATAGAAGTTAAACATAGTCATAACCGATAATTAGAGGTTTTTAGAATGCAATGTGCCATAAAAATTTACTCGTGCACTTGGTCAAAATTTCTTTCAGTGGAAATAAAAAGTTAAAATAGTTTTTACCTCGACTTTGCCTCCAGTGTACTGTGCCATTGACAGGTCACGTTCCATCGGCTTCTGTCCCAGCATTCTGTTCTCTGCCCAGACGGGCTTCTTTGCAAAGCTTTCTTTGGCCAAGTTCACCAGAAGCTCGTGGTCAACGCCGACGCCTGCCGCCAACACACAACAACTACTACAACATGCTTCAGCTCTGACTTGTTGTTGTTGTCACGTCGAGCCTGTCAGGCCACGGCAGATGCCCCGAAAAAACAATGAATTCCACCAGGTTCTCACTGTCCTCGAACACACTTGTGATGTCAATGGACTCACCAAACACCAAACTATCACTGGCATTCTGCTGCCCATTTTGGACAGAAGAGGAGTAAATATTCAGCTGTCTCCTCCCCAGACCGACAATGAGGACAGATTGGAGACGTAATCTGTCCCGTGAACGCTTGGTACAAAGCTGTGGATGTTAGTCTGTTGAGCCTCAGTTGGTGGATTGCTCTCTGCGCCTGCCGTGGAACACCGGGAGGTATTCTGGAGCTGAGTTGACCACTACAGCATCTCGAATGTCTGTTTGCTGTGCCAGTCGGTTTGCTTTGAGCCGTCTTCTCAAATTCCTCATACCACAACTGCACAATGAACTGCCGAAAGTGCTTAGATCAGTGCTGTCCAACCTTTCTGACCCTGAGGGCCACTTTCATAATTTCACGCCTCCCTGCGGGCCGCATGCGTTTCCCTGGTGAAAAACAACTGTCCCAACGAAGGTGCCGAGGGGTGTGGGGTCTGGGGAGGGGCTGTGCCCCCTCCCCAGAACATTTTTCGATTTTTGAGCTCAAAGAGGCAAGTTTTGGATTCCAGTGACAGCCTCATGGTTTATTAAAGTAAACAGGACACTTTGTAAACTTTGCATTTATACCCATCTTTGACTATAATTTTTGTACTTTTTTGTTGTCCTTCGCGGGCCGCACAGAATCGGGCCGTAGGTTGGACAGCACTGGCTTAGATGATGACTGCCGATCCCATGTCAATGTCTGCCTCTGACTCTTCTGCCACGTCGTCTGCCCACTCTGACTTCCCACAGCATATTGTAAGCACTACAGTACATTACCTACTATGATCTAAACTCTACAATGTAATTAGCAATCATTTCACACAGCTGTACAACCAGTAGTTATTCTTCAGTCACCTTTCAAATATTCGATCCAAAACAGCTAGACATATAATATCACAACTAAAGAAAAAAAAACAAAATTTAACATAATCCAAATCTCTAGCTGATAGTGCAAACATGTCATGCAACTCCAGGTCCAGGATGAATTGTTTTCTCAAAAAATTGCAGCAATTTCTGGTCACGTGACTTTCTGATGCTACAGTGACTTACACAGGTCTCAGGTGGAACAAAACTCTGGTTATCCCGACGAAAATCAAACACCATACCCGACGAGAGAACGGTAAAACATAAATTCCTCTAAATTTTAAACTACAGCTACAAATAATACTACTCATAATTTTTATTCAATTGGCCAATGAAGTTACTCCACATTAGGTTGGGTAACACAAAAGTTAACGCTCATCATTATCAACGTTCTATTCCACGCCTGTGAACATTTAGCAGTAGTTAGAACAAGACTGAATGCAACTGGACTGAAATGCAACTGCTGTCAGCTAAGCAGCAGTTTCAAAGCAAACCTCATGCCTCTGCCACATAAACAGACCCCTCAGCCGAATTTTTTTTTAATTCGGCTGGCTAATAAAAAAATTCAGCTGATATCCGGATTAGTGGAATATTCACGTAATTTGAGAAATTGGGCTGGAATTTGGCTGACAAATGATAAATTCGGCTGATTCGGCTGACATCTGATCTGAATTTAATAAAGCAATACAGAAATGAAAATGAACGGCAATGCAATACATTTTATTAGGGCTAGAATTAATTACACTGTAATCATTAATTTTCACAGCCCTACATTTTATACAAACAGTCAAACACTACAGTGAATTAGGCCATGATCCAGTAATTGTCATGAACAAATGATATCTTGTTAAGCGTCTCAGCTGACAAGCTGGATCGCTTGCTGTTAGCAAGCAGTCCTGTTGTTGAGAACATGGACTCAACAGGATTTTCCGCCAGCCTAATTATTTTTTGGCGGATTTTCGGCGGCAGTAAAAAATACGGCGGATACGGCTAACGGCGACGGCTGAGAGGTCTGCACATAACATGATAACCGCGACTGATACGATGCAGCCAGAGCATATGACTAACCTGCCAAGACAATTCTATCCAACGAGTGATATTGGTCAAGGAACGTCAAAATGTGAGATTTTTCCACCTTCGTAACATTTTCTGGTGGGCAGACTTTCGGCAAACCTAATGTATTGCCTCGAAAAGCAGCCTGAAAACAATACACAAACCACATAACATGAATCAATTTCTTTTGCACAGAATTAGGTATTCCAACATTGATGCAATGACTAACAGACATTTGATTTTAAATGATTTTAAATATAAATTATCCACCATTATCAGAAAAGACAACGACATGAAAATACAGCTCCAACAAAGTCCAATGAATTCCCAGGGAAAGAAATCTGAAAAAAACACAGACTAAATCTGGTAAAATGAAAAACGTGAAAAAGTGGCTGAGTGTGCACTATGGTGTTACTTTGCAATCTTGGATTAGCTGCTAATGCGGTCATTCATTGCACAGATTAATGGAGAACTGGATCTTGCAGACACAGACACACTATCATCCTTTGTACCGCAGCTCATACAAGGCTAATTACTACTGAAATACCTCAACCAAATAGCGATTTGCACAAAGGAAAACAAGAACTGGAAGCAACCAGAGATCTCAGACCATCACTGTGAATGGTGCCTGGTGGAGCCCCCTGGCGAATACAATAATGTAATGCAGCTGTTATTACCTAATGGTACCGTATAGAATCGTGGCTAATAATCCAAAATTCACAAAAATCTGCATCACCACCAAAATCTAACACGTTCTTCCATCAGTCATGTCCAACCCCTCAACAAAGTTCACTAAAATAGTAAAATCTGTTAATATTTTTGAGTAACTGACTCAAAAACACAACCCCATCTTTGCTTCGTTTTGGCAAAAGTAAAAACAAAAAGATGACCATATTATTAACTAGTTCTAGCTACCACATCATCAGTCAGTAAAGGACATAGGTTATTAACAGTGCAACCACGTGGAAGCAGCCACAGATGGCAGAAAAGCAATTCCTATATTTTTTACAGTTTATAAGATGCACCAAATTTTGTCCAACTCACCGCATGTATCATCTCAATAAGTAGTGGCTCTGGATCTGGCCGTATATCCAGTGTCTCCAACTCAAAGCTGATTGTCTGCCTGGCATCTTCCAACTGCAACACAACAGACCGTACACGAACATTACATTTCTTACCGAAATGAGATGTGAAAGCACACAAAATCGATTGAACCAAACAAAGAATACAAATGTATTAAAATGTAAAAATAATTACTAATGTAAAATAAATTATAACTGAACAATGCATCTGCAAACTTTAGTGTACATTTAAGCTAATACTGTGTTACTCTGGTTCGATTTTTAAGATAAAATACAATACAACCCTACTAGAAAGACAGGAAAATTATAAATTCGACAGAGAAGCAGTTTTTTTAGTTTACCTCTTGATCAGTAATCTGAGGCTGCAAAACTACTTCTGACAGCAGATCAACAACAAATGGTAAGCCGTGAATACTTGACGATGTAGCATATATCAAAGTGTCTCTGTGATGCAAAGAAACATTCAATGAACCACATAATAAGGTCACATATAAACACGTTTAGCCCATCCACCAAATCATCGAAACACAATTAACGCTGTTTGAATGTTAATGTGCACCAGTTTGCTGTCTTGTTTCACTGCCATCTTGCTCTGTTTAAACAACCCCCCTAACAACAGAGAACAACGGATTCCACCACAACTACGTCAAAACGAAACTCCCAAAATCAAACCTTTTGTGTGTCACCTAGACTATTAACTCTCTGAAGTGCACATTCTGTATAATTTTTGATGTTTCACCGTTTCATTTGTTAGCCGACAATCACAAGTAACTTCACCAACCACAACCAGCGTTAAAACTGTGAATGATGCACGAGAATTAATCACACAATTAAAATTTAAAACAATTTTTGGCGACAGTTCCAATTCTAAGCATTATTCTTATTCAATACATGTCAAGACCAAAAAATATTCATGTAGCTTGAGATATCCAGACTGAAGACCGAGCTTTTTGCCCAGTCGTACAGCTGCTCTGACTAAGAGCGTCTCATTGCACTGACTACCACGTGACTTCACTGCTATTCTTACGTGTTACGTGTCCTTGCAGTCTTAGGACTTATGCCA
>Ga0056124_1000862_pt1 | contig 10520 bp, 4 predicted proteins | sample WorMetHEROISLAND_2_FD_70069 | JGI IMG/M metagenome (GOLD analysis project Ga0056124, IMG submission 70069) | Marine gutless worms symbiont microbial communities from Max Planck institute for Marine Microbiology, Germany - Olavius sp. 4 HERON ISLAND | ecosystem: Host-associated > Annelida >... | reverse complement strand
CGAGAAGAAAAAAAACCTGGCCTTCGGAATCGCCATGCACGATCTTGCTGGAAGCTTGTCCCTGGAAGAACAAATGCGTCTGTTATCGCAATTTGCAGATATGGTCGCTGAAGCTGCCCTTCGCGGAGCATGTGAAAACCTGCTGGAATCGGGTACCGAAGGTTTTGCCATTCTGGGACTTGGAAAGCTGGGCGGAAATGAACTGAACTATTCCTCCGACATTGACATCGTTTGTATTTACGACGATTCCCGCTTTGCGCCTTCCGCCCGGGACAATGACCGACGCCTTGATCTTGCAGTGCGCGTCACCCGACTGATGATCGATCTACTCGACAGCAAGGATCACAACGGCTATGTCCATCGGGTTGATCTGCGACTGCGCCCCGATCCCTACAGCATGCCTGTCGCCATCCCCTATGAAGCAGCGCTAGACTATTATTCCAGCGAAGCCTTGCCATGGGAGCGTGCAGCCTTCATCAAGGCACGACCGATCGCTGGCGATTTAAAGCTTGGGGCTGATTTTATTGAGAAAATCTCTAACTTTTTATGGCGGCGGTTCCTGGATTACACAATTACGCGCGATCTTGAGGAAATGGCACAACGCATCCGCGACCACAATGCCCAGCATGACTTTGATCTATTCCACTATGATCTGAAACGCGGACGTGGCGGAATTCGCGAAATCGAATTTTATATCCAGACCCACCAGCTGATCCACGGCGGACGGATCACGAATATCCGAAAAAAGGGATCGATGGAGGCGCTGGCGGCACTGGCCGATGAGGGACTGGTCCCCCGGACGACCGCTAAAAGGCTGTACACAAGCTATCGCTACCTGCGTGCCCTGGAGCACAGGCTCCAGATGCAAGACGACGCCCAGACTCAGTTCTTGCCGCGCAATGAGGAGGCGATGCAAGATTACTCCTTGTTTTGCGGTTATCGCAGCACGAACGCCCTTGAACTGGAACTTAAGAAACACACCGCCCGAGTCGCTGCGATTTTCGACGATCGTATGGTCGAAGAACAGGCGGATCGTATTCCAAAACAACCCCAAAATTTAAAAAAATGGGTCTCCGTTCATTGCACGAAAAAAGCCGCACATCGTGATGCACTAATCGTTGCGATTACAACCTGGCGTCAGGGAAGCTATCGCGCTTTTAAAAATCCGCGTAGCCTGGAGCTATTGGAGACCTTTTTACCCCACCTTCTGACCGAGCTAAAGAACCACTCCGACATCGCCAGAGCCACAGCTATCATCGATCAATTCTTTAAGAATCTATCCAGTGGAGTCCAGCTCTTCTCCCTATTTGAAGCTAACCCGGCTATCTTAGAGCGAATGGTACACGTCTTGACCGGATCGCACGAATTACGTACCATCGTAACACGTATTCCAGCAACAATAGACCTTTTGCTGGAGCCAAATCTTCTAGAGCCAATCCCCGACGTCGATAGTTTGCAACATATGCTGGAAGGGCGGCTGAGCTTCCGCCCAAGCATTGAAGAAAAACTAGACGACATTATGCGCTGGGTTTTTGAATTCCGAGTCCAGATCGGCATGCAATTTCTGGAAAATGCAGCATCCGCTGAAGACTGCGGTCAGGCGCTCAGCAGAGTCGCAGACTGCGTGATCAACCGCATGATCCCGCTTCTAACCGACGAATTCGCCAAAAAACATGGACGCTTCAGCTCTAAGGGCAAAAATCCGTCCTCGCTGGCCGTTCTGGCCCTTGGACGCTATGGTGGACAGGCACTGACCCCAGGGTCCGACCTTGATCTGGTTTTTTTGTTTACGGGTCCGCATGATCGCGAAAGCAAAGGGGGAGAAGCCCCCTTGTCCGCCACGCATTACTTCAATCGCTTGAGTCAAAGACTAACCACAGCGCTGGAAGCTCCGACATCCGTTGGGGCGCTGTTTGAAATTGACACCCGGCTTCGCCCGTCAGGGGTCCAGGGCCTGCTTGCCGTTACCGTGGATAGTTTTGAAAACTATCAGCGCGATGACGCATGGACCTGGGAGCATATGGCCCTGGCCAGAGCGCGCGTGGTCGCCGGCTCCGACCGAGCGCGAGAAGAACTCACAGCCATCATTCGTCGTATTCTTCTAAAGAAACGCAATCCGGATCGCCTGCTGGAGGATATCTTGAACATGCGTACCGATATCTCTGCTCACAAACCGTCTGAGCATGATCTGGATATTAAAACCATGCGCGGTGGGCTTGTCGATATCGAATTCATTTTGCACTTTCTGCAATTGCGCCACAATAATGATAAAATACTGGACCCCGATCTGTCCCTGGCACTTAAAGCCTGTATAACCAATGGATTCCTGAGCAAAGAAGAAGGTGAACGCATCCAAAAGGCGCACGCCTTGTTCAACCTGATTCAATTCACCCAGAGACTGGTAGGCGACGAAGCGCCCTTTGATGAAACAACCGCACTGATTACGCACCGATTGAAGCTAAAGACCGCAAAAGCCCTGATCAAACGTCGGGATCGCGCACGCAGTGATATCGCTGCCATCTGGAGCAGAGTTTTTAAACAAGACATTGAATTATAAGTCTAAATTCTTTAGCATTGCTCTGTGTATCCCAGGAAGGCTCTTGCCAAGCAGGCCCGATTGGTGCCATAGCTTTTGTATCGAAAATACGCGGCCTATACACAAACTGTACGGGCGCCTGGTTCGCCTGCCGGACAGGTCCGCGATAGGCTTAAGCGAAATTTTGGCCCTAGAAACCAACAATTCCCAAGGAACAGATGACCGACTGGCGCGCACCACATATCATTGATGATCCGGCCCCCTCAGCCGAACGACGAACAAAAATAGTCCTGATTTTGGCCTTTGTGATGATGTGCGCCGAAATCATCGGCGGCATTGCTTATAACTCCGTCGCGCTTCAGGCGGATGGCTGGCACATGGGCTCCCACGTTCTGGCCATTGGTTTGGCATATATCGCCTATATTGCTTCAAGACGCTATGTCCATGATCCACGCTTTGCCTTTGGAGTGTGGAAGATAGAAGTCCTGGGGGGCTATACCAGCGCCTTATTGCTCATGGCGATTTCCATCATGATGGTTGTCGAATCGGTGGAGCACCTTCTGGGAGGCCATCCCATCAATTACAACGACGCAATTCCAGTAGCGATTTTGGGATTAATCGTTAACCTGGTCAGCGCCTGGATTCTTGGCCACAAACAAGGACATCGTCACGGAAATGAACTGGGGTATGATCATAATCACGGAAAGGCGCATCAAAGCGAGGAGCAAACGCAAGGTCGATATCATCACGACATCAACCTGCGTGCAGCATATGTCCATATCATCACCGATGCCTTCACGTCGCTTCTTGCAATCGCCGCTTTGACAGCCGCTTCGATCTATGGCCTTCCTTGGCTCGATTCGCTTGCGGGATTTATCGGCGCTCTTGTGGTTGGATTCTGGGCCTGGTTGCTGCTTCGCGATTCAGGGCGAATCCTCCTAGACTGTGAGATGGACACACCCCAGATCAGCAAATTGTATAATGTTATCGAAGGCGAGGTGACGGCGTTGGGAGGTCTTGTAACGATTGCAGACTTTCACATCTGGCGCGTCGGACGCAAAAAATTTGCCTGCATAATCACCATCAGAACCGAGAATCTGCAATTAAAAGCCGAGGACATTCATGCAATTATTGGCAAATATCGGTCGATCATCCACACGACGGTGGAAATCCAGGACCAACGGCCTTGAAAATCTGCGCCCCTTAAGACGACCCATCCGACCTGCTTGCCGATCCTTTTCTCTTGACACATACTAGCCTTGGGCATATCCAACCATGATCAAAAGACCTATGCGTTGGGCGCGTAGCTCAGTGGTAGAGCACTGTGTTGACATCGCAGTGGTCGCAAGTTCGATCCTTGCCGCGCCCACCATTTTTGGATTTGACCCTTCGTTTAGCTAATTCCCTCCAGAACAAGCTCTGACAAAGCCAAAGTCAAGGAGCGATCATGCCCAGTTTCCGACTGCCAAGCCCAAAGGCGCTTAGTAAGATGATGGAGGGAGTATGTCGATTGAAAAGACGTGACCTGAAATCCATGCATTAAGGGAATGCTAAATCGCCCCAGACAAGTCCATAAGGGATTGTTTAGGCCACTAGCTCCGCTTTTGCAGCACGCCTGCGACGGCGACGCTCGCTCAGGATTGCATAACCGATCATCCCTCCGCCAATAAACATTATTGAGCCAGGCTCATCGACAGATGTTGCTCCGCAATCATGGCACACGATCGCACTTTCGCCGATATAGGTATTACCGTCATAATACATGTGCAGGAAAAGCGCGTATCTGTTATCGACGACCAGGGAACCGCCAAACAGTGGGTTGTTGGGATCAAAGACCGGATTAAGCCCATCGGCGGCAGTCCCCGTTGCAAAAACCACTGTCTCGCCGTTATCGAGTTGCAACAACCATTCGATGGTAACCTGTTCTGGATCGACTCCTGTAACGACACTAGCCGATCCGTCTAGCTGGATGGTGTCATCAATACAGATTTCATATTCCCCACCCGCATCCGAAACGATTGTTATAGTATTGCCAGGATCCCCTGAACTGGTACTTCCGGATGTTGACGTAGTTGTGGTCGTCCCGGATGTGGATGTCGACGTGGTCGTCCCGGATGTGGATGTCGACGTAGTCGTCCCGGACGTAGATGTCGACGTATCCCCAGAAGATGTTGTTGTCGTATCGCCCGACGAGCTTGTAGTCGTGGTTGTCGAAGTCGTTGTGTTTCCGGTCGTCGTAGTTGACGTGGTTGACGTGTCGCCACTGGACGATGTCGTTGTTGTCGTAGACGTAGCGCCGGTCGTAGTCGTGGTGGACGTATCCCCAGAAGATGTTGTTGTCGTATCACCAGAAGAGGTTGTGGTCGTATCGCCCGACGAAGTTGTAGTCGTGGTTGTGGTCGTAGTCGAGGTATCACCAGTCGTGGTCGTGGTGGTCGTGGTTGTGGTACTTGAAGGGGTTCCCGTTGTACTTGTCGTAGTCGTCGAAGTATCATCGGTCTCCGTTGGTGTCACCAGCGCTGCCGGTGGGATATTGATTCCGGGCCCGCCACTGGTCGGCGCCCCGGTGAAGCCACCCCCGGGGCTGCCAGGACTTCCGGTAAAGCCTCCTGATGGCGAACTACCGCCGCCCAGACTTGGCTGCGCTGCTGTAAAGGGTGCGAAATCGCCGCCTGCAGCCGGTTCGATTTCTTCCAGATTTTCCGTTCCGTCCGAAGTGTCGGCAGGATCTCCTCCTGCAGCAGGCTCAATATCCAAAAGGCTGTCGGCACGAGTCCGTCGGCCATAGCCAATACGCCCTTCACGCAAAGCAACGATTCCAGCCAGGGTTGGATGACCTCCGGCCCCGGATTCGATTTGAATATCCAGATAACCGTCCTTCACCGTAACGCGCAGGGCCATGACAAGACCGCAATGGCTGCGCGCGCCTAAATAGTGGCTCCGCTTGATCAGGATAGGATTGGAATCGTCATCAAGGGCAACGTCACCAGAATCGGTCACGCGCCCTTCAAGGCCTCCGCGCACAGACGGAACCCGAGCTCCATGACGGAGCCATGTCTCCGGACGATTGTTGCGCAGGTCAACCTTACGGATTTCCAAGTCATTGACAGTCACTTTGCCGCCAAAAGCCAATGGAGAGCCATTGGGCTGATATAATTTTGGGGTATAAAGATAAACCCGATACGTCCCGTTCTTGACCTTGGCCCTGAAATGGGTAGATCCGTGTAGCCCTTCCGTCGTAAGGTTAGAGCGCCAGGGAGCAATATCAACAGTCTTGAGCGTTTTGCTCAATTCCAGTTCCTGGGATTTTGCCGTAATACGTTTGAAATCACCATAGACAGGTTTGCTGTCATCGCCCATGAAGTCCCAGGCATAACCGCGGCGACGGATACGAAAATCACGATTGATCTCACCCCGCATGATATAGCCTGAAGCCTCTTCATAACGCAAAGCGTCTTTGACCCGATAGCGTTCCGATGAACCGGCCTTGATCCCTTTTAAGGCCAAACCATTGGAGACTGCATTCGCCCGGGCTAAAACCCGTTTACGCTCTCCTCCCGAATCGTCTATGAAGGATTGCAGATCCCCAAGGCCGTTACGATCACCGGCAATGGTTCCGGCAATGGCACGACGGAGGGTTACGACCGTATTGGGAACCCAGACACTGCCCTTGGCGCCACGCCGGTCGCTGACTGGCAGGATGCGTGCGGCTTCATCGGCAGACTGAACGGCCTCGGCAGTCATACCTCGCTCAGCACCTTCGGTCGGGCCCTGGGGAACGGCTGTCCCCAGGGCATAGGTGATCATCCGTCCGGTCTCGCTCAAAATCGCTGTTGTATTGATGGGTTGCGCGACCACAGCACTGATGATGACAGGTTCTTCCATTGAAACATCAGATTTGAATTTCAGAGTGATCCGCCCATTACGAACGCTGAGCGGAACAACCAGGCCCAGACCCGTCTGTGTTGGCGGAACATTGCGCAACAACATCTTGTGATCCCCAAGTGTTGTATTTGGCTTGGCAGGTTGTACCTCCAGATTTACCGTTGAAGCTCGAAGCGCCCGTTGCGACTCTTCTGCCGGGTCTTTAGGTGCATCTTCAGGTCGCCCACGAGCCTTATCAGCAAGGATTGACGCAACTTCAATAGGAGCGTGGGTCACAACGCCATCAGGAGACAGGGCAATCCAGCCTCCGGCATCGGTAATATCCGTTTCAACCAGTTGCCGTGCTTGACCGTTTGCAGTGATATAGTGCCCGAAAGGCCAGGCAATGGTTCTACCGTCCTTTGCTCCCCGGCTGACCAGAAGAATGCGGTAATCCCCATTTGGCACTTTTGCTACAAATTGTTCGATACCGGCAATCGCGTGAGCAAGAATGCCTTTTGATTTCGGATGCGAAACCGCATCCAAATCCCCACGTAAAATCCGGCTTCTTACCTTAACGGAGGAGAAGCCTTTTTTTTCAAGCGCATCGTCAACAGGATTCATGGCCCAGCCGAAATCTTCAACCAATAATCGTGCATCAGCCGCAGCATAGACCGGCACATAATATGCACGCGTTAGCGTATTGCTGATCGCCTGACGCAAGCGAAGCCCTGCAGCGCTGGCCTGTTCCGGCTGACTCCATCGCTCATCGCTTCCCAGGGCATCAAGCAGTTGGCGCGTTAGCAAGCGGATGGATCTGGCATCCCCCAAGGCTGCATCAAAATAGGCTTGCAAGATAGCACCGCCTTCGGGGTCGAAAGCTGCCTTGGCAGCAGCCGTAACATGGGGAGCGTGGGTGCGCACAACATTGCCTTCGGCACCCATACCGTCCTCACCTGCAGCGCCTACGCCTGCACTTGGCAAAATAGTATCCAGATCAGCGTTCGATGACGTAAACGGATTATAGAAAAAAGCGATCATTATGACCAAAATCGCAAGGACTATCAGAATATGGTCCTTACGAGTCTTTGTAAGGAACTTTTGTATTTTGCTTTTTTTGGTCACAGGCTAATACCCCACTTCCTTAGGTAAATCCGGTGACATAGCTTCAGCACCATCGCATGGCTCTGACCTATGGCTTGGATTAATTTTGGTTACTTTTAGATTAAATGATTAATATACCGTTAAAGACGGTAAGCTCCCCAGCCTGAACGGCAATCGTATAACACATTGATATTTATATGTTTTTTCTGTGGCCTAAAAACAAGCAAGGGGATAAGACTTTAAAAAGCCTGCAAATTTTGGTTAATAGGATATCCAGAATTATTAATCTGTACGGTCCGTACGGCTTAAGACATAAAGCTGCATACTAAGCTTGCCATCGTCAAGCATCCGGGTGGTCCTGGCCCAGAACTCTCCTGCACTGATGATCATTGGAAGAAACGGCGCTTTTTGTGGGTCTTCCTTAATCTGGTGCATAACATCTTTTATACCCAGCCAAGCCGTATGAATCAGTGTCTTGTAAAAGTTGCTAATATTCCTGTGATAATTCACTTTAAAGCCGGTATCGGTGAATAGTGTTTCCAAATCTTCGCAGGATATCAGTTGTGGAAAGTCTCCGCGTTCATGCGCCCATGCCACATAATCCTGATCCCCTATAACGGTTTTGTCCCGCACACATGGTCCCAAAGCAAGGACCATCCCGTTAGCGGTCAAGGAAGAATGCAACTGCTCTAGAATATGGATCTTATTGTCCTGGCTATACAGATATCCTTCTACAATTGCATGATCGAAATTGCCAGGCAGTGCGTTGTCAGAATCGGAATTCCATTGTTTTATTGTGATTTGAGAATCCAGACCCTCCATCATCGTAGCAGCTAAATGGCTATCTACCAGGCTCTTACATAAATCCAAAGACGTGATCTTTAGACCAATATCAGTCGCTAAATTACGATCGAATTCCCCAAGCCCGCAGCCCAGGTGGAGAATATGCTGCTTATCGTTCAACGCAAGCATATCAATCGCCTCGGTCATAGCCGACAAGCAATTGGGCTCATGATAACCACTTCCCCATATCAGTTGCCCGGTTTCAATGCGCTCAAGACTCCAGATCTCTTCTCCTTGAGCGGAATCATCAAGAAAGTCCAGATAGTCTGAGGATTGCTCGGATTCGGGTAAAGACTTTTCAGGTAAAGGTTGCGACAACTCCATGGCTTCGAGCTCTTCTCGATGCTCCTCATGTTTGCTCTTTAGATACTGTGCATATTCAACAGGATCATAGCCTTTCCACCAAGCCTGAACTTTTTGTTGAAAGCTAAGCTTAGCACTTGTGTCGTTATTCTCGATACTCGTTTCGCTCACTAAAGGACTCCTGCTTCCTCCAGCGTTTTGGAAGTGATTTTTGTTTCAAACTTCAGATGTTACAACCAGGGTGTAAACAATTCCTCAATCATCTTTGTTTTTGACTTTATTATTTTTTAAGCGGTCATGTTGCGCAGATAGCGCTCTAGAACATCCGGATATAATTGATGCTCTTCTTTCAAAACCCGCCTGGCAAGCACGTCTACGGTGTCGCTTGGGCGAACAGGGACCGATGCCTGACCGAGAATGGGCCCCAGGTCCACTTCAGGAATAACGAGATGAACCGTGCACCCGTGGATTGCGTCGCCTGAATCCAGGGCGCGTTTGTGCGTATCGAGTCCTGGATATTTTGGAAGAAGCGATGGGTGAATATTCAAAATCCTCCCATCCCAAGCCTTGACAAATTCTGATGTCAAAATGCGCATAAAGCCAGCAAGGCAGATCACGCGGACACCGGCTTTTTGAAGAATTTTATGCAGTTGCGCTTCAAAGGCCGACCGTGAGGCGAATTGGCGGTGGTCAAGTGCGTGGGTCGCGAGCCCGGCATCTTGTGCAATTTTTAGCCCTGCTGCTTTTTCATTATTGGAAAAAACAAGAACAATCCGCGCCGGGTAGTCCGGGCGGGCGCAAGCTTCAATAAGCGCCTGCATATTGCTGCCCCGGCCGGATATCAAAATCGCAATAGGAATCCGGTCCATCAATCCACGTAATCGTGGTGGCACTCCCAACGATCCATATAACCCCAGGATGTATGGTGCGACGCCGCAATATCGATGCCCCTTACCCCTTTATCGACGATTCCGATAACTTCGGCCCTGGTCGGGCTATCACGAAATGCCTCGATTACCCGGGTCTGATTTTCCGGCTTTACGATCAAGGCCATCCCGATTCCATTGTTAAACGTCCGCAGAAGTTCCTTCGGATCTAGCCCAGCCTGATCCCTTAACCATCGACAAACGTCTGGTAGCTTCCAGGAATCTGCATCCAGATGCGCCCTGCACCCGTCAGGAAGAATCCGGGGAATATTCTCAAGCAGTCCGCCGCCAGTAATATTGGCCAGCCCACAGATCAATCCTTCCCGAATCAAGGAGAGAACGGGTTGCACATAAATCAGTGTCGGGTTTAGGAGGATTTCCGCAAGTGTGAATTTAGTATTGAAGGGCGCAGTATCTTCCCAACGCAGCCCCAAATCATCCACCACCTTACGAACAAGTGAAAACCCATTGCAGTGAAGCCCGGAAGAGCGTAGCCCGATAATAACATCATTTGGTGAAATAAGGTCAGGAGATAAGATCTGATCGCGTTCGACGACTCCGACAGCAAAGCCGGCCAAATCATATTCCCCCTTTCTATACAACCCGGGCATTTCCGCACTTTCACCGCCGATTAAAGCACAACCACTCTCGCGGCAACCTTCAGCGATCCCGGCAATGACCCTCTCCGCTATGGCTACATCAAGCTCGCCTGCTGCGTAATAATCCAAAAAGAAAAGAGGTTCAGCGCCCTGAACGATAAGATCGTTGACACACATGGCAACCAGATCAACACCGATACAGTGATGCGATCCATATTCGATAGCAATTTTGATCTTGGTCCCGACACCATCGCTACAGGCGACAAGAATCGGGTCGCGATACCCCACAGCCTTCAAGTCGAAAAACCCACCGAAACCGCCAAGTTCTGGATCGGAGCCAGGGCG
>Ga0056124_1000861_pt1 | contig 10530 bp, 6 predicted proteins | sample WorMetHEROISLAND_2_FD_70069 | JGI IMG/M metagenome (GOLD analysis project Ga0056124, IMG submission 70069) | Marine gutless worms symbiont microbial communities from Max Planck institute for Marine Microbiology, Germany - Olavius sp. 4 HERON ISLAND | ecosystem: Host-associated > Annelida >... | reverse complement strand
CTCTCTCTCTCTCTCTCTCTCTCTCTCTCTCTCTCTCTCTCTCTCTCTCTCACACACACATCTGCTCCCTAGTCTCTAAATCAATGTCGACTTTAAACAAGTGAAAGAAACGCACGATAAAATTTTTTTCCCGGCGCTTCGCGTCGGACATGTGCCCCCCACTTTCAAATTCGTTCCGGCGCCACTGCCCATATATTATGGTTGCCTTGACTCAAACTACATACGGCCTACGTTAAGCTAACGGCTAGTCGACTTAAGTTAAGTCGACTACCAGTCGATAACTCGCCAAGTCAGTCGATAACTGCATAGCCCACAGTCTATAAATGACTGTGGCATAGCCGACTGACTCCGGCGGGCGGCGACTATACAGCGTGCTCGTGAGGCGTACGGTCGTGACTGTTACACTGCTGTAAGAAGAGCGGGCGAATATCGCCAACTCTGCCGATTTGTCATCAGCGCAATTTATCGTATTGTAAGTCATGAGCTTGACAAACAAGTGGAACTCAAGACAACAGCCGCATTGCAAAACTACTACCTCAGCTGTGTTAGATTGAGCCTGAGCGGATAGGACCTAGTTGATTTACTTCCTGTTATTGTACTCGCTCAGTGATGACGCGTAATTTCGGTTTTGTGGGAAATTCCCAACAAAATAACGTAACTCAACGGTATTTCCACAACTGGCTGTGGACGTCATGTAATAGGTTAGCGTTTTCTTAATTTATTCTCATATAGTTGTCTTTAATTGCTGTTTGCGTGTTATTTATAACAATTCAGATATGATGAACTGTTTCGATATAATTTACACTAAATAACGTAGTTGTCTGAGCGAACGTTGTTTCATTATTACGGCGTCGTGACGTCGCTGTCGAATTGCTTGTATACAGTACCTAGCACGATAAGCTTTCAGGAAACCAGTTGCCTGTGGTACATAGTGTGGAACTTTCTTTTTTAAGTCGTACAACTGACAGCCAACTGTGTAGTGAGTTTCTGTTGTCATTGACGGACGTCACTGACTTGATTCGAGGGGATAAAAATACGACACGATAACTCATAAATGCAGCTCTAAAAACTGACGGTTCGTGCACTAGTGCCTCCTATATACTGTTAGTATAGGCGGCATTGGTTTGTGCCGTAGACTGAGCTACCTAGCCATTAAAGTTACGGTTAGTCCAAGTGTTTTGATACGTTCCATACTGTGTGATGCTTCCAGATCAAGTTTGTAGTTTTTGTTCTTTTTCTACATGCTTTAATAATTGCTGGTCAGTTGACAAAGCTCATATATCTGACTGGCACCAATAATGAGACTAAGAGCTTGTGTGCATTTTTAGGTTTGGGAGTATTATTTCTTGTGATGTGTGTTACAGTACCGACAGTGTAGTTTTTGCATATTTGGCATATAGCTGGTTGAAGACATAAGCAACATTGGCACAATGGACACTATAGCTGCTATGCCTTATGGTATCTACCACGTTCCTTTGCCATCTAACGGTATGGAACTTTGTTATTTCTCTGTGTTACTGTAGCATAAAAATATGTAATTCATATAGTAGAATTTTACATACATAACTCGCCACGATTGAGACTGCTAATTGAATTACTGTCAGTTAGGCCTACTGCATATCAAGCATTTCTGTCATTAATTTGAATTTGCCTTTAATCATTCAGTGTTGACTCAGACTTTCAGTTCACTGTTCATATGGATGAGTCATTGAATCTGTATTGTAAATTAAGTAAAATAAAATAAAATAATTAATATGTGTACTGGCTTAAGCTAGAGCATCTCTGTAAAAGTAGGCTAGTTAAATGCAATCAGTGATTTGTACAAGTATGTTATGTTGCAATTTTGACTGATGCCAACTTTGCGTTAACTGCTTCTGCTTTACTTGTTGATACTTGCTAGTAAAGAAGCAGATTTGTATGTGCAGGCAATCAGCCGTACCTGGAGATTGTGGAGCAACCACAGTCACGAGGATTTAGATTCCGCTACGAGTGCGAAGGCAAGTCTCATGGCGGTCTGCAGGGTGAATCAAGTCGACGTGAGAAACGAAGCTATCCGTCAGTCCGGGTACACTGTTATCAGTTCAGCATAGTTTGCTGCAGGAATTAAGAAAATAATGAATTTGTAGTGTATTTTGAGTTTATCTGAAACATGGTATGGCATTGTAACTAATTGTAATAATAACAAAGAGCTGGTTGTTTTATTATTTGTCGTTCTCCTGTGTTTAGTAATTTATTTGAGCATTGACAGTCAACCAAATGCATAGACTGTGATATTTAACAATCTGATTGGCTGCAGATTTGCAACTATTTCGGACCAGCGAGGATCACTGTGTCAATAGTCACAGATGAGAAGGAAGCAAAGCCCCACGCACACGAGCTCATTGGCAAGAACTGCTCAAATGGCACGTGCACGATATCTGTTAAAAGTGATGGATCTCCTGTCAGGTAAAGGACAAGGATCATTTCGTGCTACTCCTGTGTTGCTGCTGGTTTGGCGACATGAAGGGCATTTGTCTACGGTACTTGCAAAAGTATTGCCACAATAACACCCGTCTGTTTCCTGCATCTTTACCACAGCTGACTGTCTGAAGTGCTAGGCTTTTTTTCACTTTAAATTTTAATGTAATATAATGTAATAATTCCCAGACGTTTGCATTTGGGTACTGGCTTAAACTGGAAATTGGAGTAATTCCAGGAAACAACAACCACGTGTATCTGTGTGCATGATCACCTAGCTGTCAGGCAATGACCATGGTCTGGTGCTGTTGACTGTGCAGTGATGGAGACTCAACTTGATCTATGTAATAGACAGCTTGATGAAAACTCATTCAGTACACGATGTTTCACAGTTAATTTGCTTTTGCATGGCAGTGCAGCTTGAAGATAATTTTGGGTGCATGTTGTCTTGCATTGACCAGAAACAATGGTTTGTTGAAACGTGACCAGCATTAAGATTTCTCATTTTCCATTTAGAAAAGGTTTATTGATGCAATATGGCAACCGCAAGTGATATATCTGTAGTTAAGTTTGCTGACAAACATTTGTTGCAAAAATAGTTTAACTTGAACTGCATGGTTGACTGGTAGCTTTCCAAATCTTGGCATTCGGCATGAAACAAAGAAGACAGTGTCAAAGATCTTAACCGACCGGATTCGAGAAACGTTGAAAGCAGATAAGATGATGGAAGGTGAACTTGGTCAAGACGCTGACCAGATAATGCTTACTGGTCAGTATTAACATCATTGCATCGCTAAATCTAACACTTTCTCACTTATTCCATTGTGTGTATGTGTGTAAGTATGCATAGCTGCAGGTACCACAATAGGTCTAATAAACGTTAAGAAGAAATATGTTAAAAGAATGCGATTTTATGGAAAATGTTCTTAAAAACGCTTGTAAACAGTCAATAACCAACGTGACCATTTCTGCCTGACGTATTTGACTAAATTAAATGTTTTTCAGATGCAAATTTCTCAATTATTGATCAAATTCTTGTCATCACACTCACACATAAGTAGGTAAGTCTAAATACAAAACTTGCTATCACTTTATCAGTATCACTTCAGTTTTTTTTGTACATATTTTAAATCACCATTATTTTTATGCTGACTGTTCAACGTTTATTAAAATTAAAAAAAAACATTGGAAAAATTTAAAAAAAAACGTTATTTACATCTATGACTACAACTACTAAACTTCATCAGCTGTGGTTGCATCAGTATAATGATAATGTCAATGTCTGGTACTGTTTACACTGTTTACATGAGTAAGCCTCGTGGCCAGAAACACTTTACAGTCTCAGAAGTGGCAGCTGATTAGCACGAGCTAATGATACCACAGTGCATTATGCGGCCATCCATTGCCCACACCAGTAAAGATTTTGACCTGTGATGCAGCCAGTAGACATACCACCGCCCCAATCAGCTGCACTAGGCCTTCACCTTGTACGTAGCCTGTAAGCTACTATTCATTTTCCATCCTGCTGAGAGTTGGAGGCTGAGTTGACCTGTTGTTGTTCTTAGATGCAGAAGAAGAAGAGATTTTCCGGCAAGCAGAGTTGCAGGCAAAGAATATGCAACTGAGCGTGGTGCGGCTGAGTTTCCGCGCTTACTTACTGGACGCCACTGGAATGTGCACACGCGTCCTGCCGCCTGTCGTCTCAAATCCCATCTATGACAGCAGTACGCCAATATCTTGTTGTTATGTTTGGTTCTTAAAATCTGGTATTCAGGTAGTTGTGTGTATTTCGTCATCACCATTTTGTAAAAGGACGCCAAGTTCTTGTACGTTATGAACTTTTTTTATAAAAACTTTTATAGATTCACTACATTTGCATGATCGTCCACGTTCTTGTATTTATTTATTTATTATGTGTTTATACACATGCTAAGTCATTCACTGTAACAGTGAAGAATCACAAAATTGTGTAATTGTTCACCTGAGGTATAATATAGCAGGCTAACTAATAGCCTATAGTTGTAATCTGTTGAGCACACGCACTGCAGATTGAAGCTTCTCACAGTGTACATAAAATGTTGAAAGACCCGCAAAAGGTTGGCAGGTTTGCCTACACGTTGTGTCTGCAGAAGCTCCGTGTGCGGCGCTGTTGAAAATCTGTCGCATGGACAAGGTCGGCGGCTCATGCACAGGCAACGAGGAGGTGTTCCTGCTCTGTGACAAAGTGCAGAGAGGTATGATTAGAGTTGTGTTTACGTAGGATTGGCGTTAGTAATATTTTAACTTAAATTACACGATTAACTGACAGCTTCCTGGACAGCGGAATATTTACATTACATTAAATTTAAAGTGAAAAATGCTAAGCACTCCAGTCACTTGACAGTCAGCTACGGGAAAGGAACAGATGGGTCTTAAGTTTAGTCTTGAATTATTGGACTGCCAGACACTTTGATGACGTCACTTCTGATGGCAAACTGTTCCGAGTTCTTGCTGCAGAGACGGGGAATGCTCAGTCGCCAATCGTAGAGAGCAGTGTCAGCACGGAGGGGGCTTATGTACGTACATACAGCAGTTTTGGCGACAGAGCCTTTGCAGCTGCGGGCCCCGTACTATGGAACAGTCTTCCATCGCACCTGAAAGAGGCGGACTTACTGTACAGCCAATTTCGGTGGTCGCTAAAGACATTTTTGTTTGGATAGTGGGGCCATGGCGCAGTGTGAACTATTTTAATTGCGCCGCATAGAAATGATCTTACTTACTTACTTACTTACTTACTTACTTACTTACTTACATGCCCCCTTTTGGCGTCAATATTAGAACATTTTGTTCAGAATTTGACCAAAGATTGTAGTTTTGGATTGCAATTAAGCACAATTAAGCACAGATAATGTTTGAACCAGAGGCATATTTATGGGGGGCAGGGAGGGCTTACATTGCAAACATTTTCGAAAATTTACATCTGTAGTGTACACCTGCCCTCTTTAGATTTCTAAATTGGTGTATTTAGGGGAGAGGGCTTTTGCCACAAACACTTCAAAAATGTATATCTGAAATGTACACCCATTCCCTCCTTTTTACATTTTAAAATGTGCCACTGGATTTTATCATCGCTGTATTGGTCTCAGTGGTCTGGCTGGGCGAGACAGATAAATTGGTGTTTAAGGAGTGATTGGTTACAACGTCTGGCTGTGTCCGTACTACAGACGACATTGCTGTGAGGTTCTATGAGCAAGATGATGAAGGGAATGTCCGATGGGAAGATTATGGAAACTTCGCGAACCACGACGTTCATCGTCAGGTAATGGTCTGCAATTGCTTCAATTTCAAGTTTGGTTCAGAATGGCTTTTTAATGTCGTCCACAACCCGTTGATGCCGGGCCTTGAACACAACTGTTTGTGTGTTAGGTGAGGCTTAAGTAGAAATTGGTCTAGTGCAAACTGCAGTTACAGTGCAAGCTAGGATCTCTTCTGCAATATGCAAAGGTCCTACCATTGTTTATTCCGTATACTACCCGTTGAGACCCCACATGATCATAAATTGTGTGAACGTGGTCGTAATTTCGTTTTGCCTTGGTGTCAAAATAATTTTTACAAGACTTCATTTCTTAACAGATGTTTGTTTAGTATAGTTTAGTTTTTTTAGTATGAGTTTGTATTTCTGTATTTCTCTGTTGTTTTATTTCTGATTTGTTTTATCCAGTGTGGATGTACGTTTGTTGCATCTGAATAAACCAGTCAGTCAGTCAGCGATACTTGATTTTTTCAGCCAAAGGCTACTAGGTGTGACTCAGTTTCCTATTGTTAATAAGTTACGCTTGTCAGCTTTTTATTAAATGAATATATGATGATGATGATGATGACTAGCTTATGGCACATGTATAGCAGCCAGCTCCACCATTCGTTTCTGTTGATGGCTTGCGTTCCCATGAGGTGTCCATTATATTGAACATCACACGTCACTGTATCCTTCACTGGCCGTTCATATCTCTGCTTCTCTTGGAGTTGCCAAGTGTTGAAGGTTTTCTTTGCTCGTCTGTCGTCTTGCAACCTTATAACATGACGCAGCCATTTGAGACGATGTGACGTGTTTGTTGACACGTCTTCCTGAGCTCTGCTACCGGTTGTGTTTAATTTTGCTGCAAGCACTAGCATTATGTGTTGTATTTATACCGTCCTGTGTGGTTGTAGTATGCGATAGTTTTTCGTACGCCGGCGTATGACAGCGTCAACATTGATCGTCCTGTCGCCGTTCATGTCCAGTTGAAGCGCTTCTCTGACAGCGAAGTCAGCGACCCAAAGACATTCACGTACTATCCGCAGCAGACAGGTTGCCCGTTTCACGAGTTCATCTCAGCTCTGTCCAGTCAGTTCTTGCATGACTGATCTATGTCCTACAGTGTCCACTAATACAGTATAGCGACCGTGATACAGGATGGCATGCAAAAACATGTTCTACGTAGGTCGAGCATGGAGACAGTTTCAGAAACGATTATCCTTCATCATTGCAGTGAAGTTCGGTGGACGGACGGCCGCATATCATGCTGACATGGGGCGCTAACATCTCTATTTGTTGCCTGGTCTTAGAAATGTAATTTGTTTCACTGAAATGATGCTGCTGGTTAGGCGGCTTAGAAACCGCTGCAGCAATCTGCAAAAGTTCTCCATTTGGGTTCAGTCTAATCATACATAAAAAGACCAAAAATGGTAGTACTTGTATTAGTAGTAGACATTTAATCTACAATTTTATTTTATTTTACAGAATTTAAATGTTATGTTTGTTGTAGAGGTGAAACGTGCACGATAATGTTTGTATGTATTTTTCGAATACTGGACTGGGCTGTAGATTTGGAAGATATACAGAAAAAACGAAGGAAGCAGATTCCCAACTTCACTGCCACCGATGGCTTCATGAATAGCATGGGTATGCTGTTGACCTTTGTTGATTTGTGTAGCGGTCATTCGCGGCAAGGACTTGGTTGTGCACTGCTGTTTATTAGTGTTGTCAATCAACTACCGGTTGGAAATTGTTTAGTGTAAATGACAGTAAACAGTTTCGCCTTGACATGTCACAATATCATATACTACTCATATATATAGGCAAAATTTATGTGCACAGAAATAAAACTAAGGAATAATAGGCCTACTAGCCAGCTTAGGCTGCTTAGCCTAGCAATCGTTTGCCAACAAACTGAGTCCATTTCTGCATCGCCAGTTGACCTGAAAAATTACTCAGCGAAAGCTAACATTTCTAAACTCAAAAACCGTGTGATTTTCTGCCATTCGTTGTTCTCAAACATTGCAGTGAAAGGTGATCATGTTAAGCACTATGTTCAAGTGTTCAACATGCTGTAAAGCGGGAATTGCAGAAGAAATGTTACTCAAGTTGTTAGTGTTTTCTGCTTTGCTAGTGCATTGATGATGTGCATGATTGCTGTCTGTCTGTGGCTAGGTGGACCAAGTCTCCAGCCGACTTTCAACTTTGCCTCTCAGCCTATGTTCAGATCGTTTCAGGCAAACGGTATGGCTATACTTTCATTTAAGTACATTTTTAATAATGAAGCTTTTTGACAATGATACTTGGTCGCTGACTCGACATTTTGTCTTAGTATGACCTAGTTACATAGACTACGTGCATGTTCTGTCGCATGATATGGATCGCGCTGCTATCACTAAATGCTTGTGCTTGTGTACTGGTCAGTACGTTTAATAAATGCTCTGTTCACGTAAAAGTGCTCTTATAAGACTCGTGTGTTATGTATGTGACGTTGCACTTAGGTTCAAGGACAGCGTTGGCTGTTTAAGTACGTCTCATGATCGTGTTACAGTAAAATTTGTATTAGTTGTTTGTTGGGTAGAGCAGGTTGGTTGGTTGAGCAAGGTTTAACGTCCCACTGGACACCGTTTAGGTTACACAGTTACTGCTTGATGTAGGGCTTCCCAGTTTCACTTCTGATTCTTCACTGTTACAGTGAATGACTTTGCGTGTTTGTAAACTGTATAATAAATAAATAAATAAATAAATACTGTAATACACAACTGTCAGTTGACATTGACTAAGTGGTGGCTGGCTTGCCATAATGGTGTTATTGGAGTTTTCCGAAGTTTGTGTCGGCAGTAATTCTTGGTGTGCGTTTGTGTCTGTTTTGTGAGCGTGTGTTTGTATGTCTTGTCTGTTACTATTCGCTTACATGGGTCATAATCATAGTCATAAACGTAAATGTTGTAGTGCCCTATCTACAGCAGTGAGATGGGTAGTGCATTACAATGTCTAGATGTTCTACGAAAACAAATAAGTCTTTGGTGCTTTTCGAAAAGCCGGAGCAGAATGAAGGTTCCTGAGGTGAGGAGGAATCTGGTTTCAAATACTTGGAATGCAGACGGGAAAGGCACGCATCCCGAACTGGGTCCGTGTCCTCATGACAACAGCTGCGTTGGTTGCAGAGGAACGGAGCTGGCGACGTCCAGATTCTTCTCTGTCGAATTTGATGATATTGCTGAGGTATGCTGGTGATGTTGGGATTGTTGCCTGGTTCGAATGAAACGAATGCCTGTCTGACAGGTCCTGCGGGTGTGAATCAGTCTGTGCCTCTGAGCGTGTCGTCGCGCCTGGAGGAAGATTCAGCGCTCAACTACATGCCGTGTTACATGCCGCACCCAGCGTCAGTCCAGCAGTCGCCTCAGCCGTCACTCGTCGCTAGGGACTGGGATGCGCCGGCGAGCAGAGACAAGTGTCAACATCAGCTCTCATCACCTGTCACTGCTGCTGGTAGTGCTGGTGGTAAGATGACAGCTGCAGCAGTAGACTTGGCTGCTGGTGTGAAGAAGCAGTCACCCGCCAGCTCACCACAGACAGACATGGCCGACAACCACACGCAGACTGGTTAGTTAGGTTTCGTCGTCCGCACTTCACTGTAGCTAAATAGGCTCGTGCTTTAGTTCTGTTAATCTAGTCAGTTTCTACCCACAGATTTCAACAAATTGCTTACTCATTTATATTCAGTTGTGCATACATGCCGTGGATAGTCTATAGTGTAAGCTATACTTTGCATGTACAAGTGAGAGTTAACTGCGCTGTTGTTCATGTTGTGGTGTGGATGAGAAGATATATACACAATGTTAATCGTCACCATTTGTTTAAAGTGATGGCGTGGTTTAGTGGTTCCCCATCACCGCAGTTGCCCTACGCTGGGCCCGGTTGGTAGCTGGATGGGTGTCTTTGGACAGATAAACCGTGCTCGGTATGTAATGAACCCACGTCAACTCAGCCTTCCATCCCTTTAGGGTAGGTAAATCTGCCTGGCTGGAGTTAACGCAGAGCGCATTCACCTGTGTCAGGTGATGACAGGTAACACTGTGTGATCCCGTATGGCAGGTGACGCTCCGTAGCTCTGAGATGGGTTTCCATGAAGAGCAGTATACACCCTCTTATAAGCGTGGACATTAACATGCGCAGATGCGGGCGAGGAGGCAGTGCTAAGTCAACTACTGCGCAACATGGTGCTACGCACAGCTGAGTCTGTGTCATCCTATGCACAGACGAGTGATGCCAGACATCTGCTGCTGCCTGCACGCCAGCTGATCAAGCTCCCGAATGACGATGGAGACAAGTTAGTCAGCATTATTATTTGCAGCTGCGGAGACTAAGGATTAGTTACGCATTTAGTCATTAAAATTATTAGTGATTAAAAAATTTAATCATAAAACTTTCAAATAAAGTCATATCACTTAGAAAGCTTAGTAAAGTAGAGACCATTAAGTTGTTTATGTTTACAAACACTAACAAGAAATCTGAGCTAATGCTCATGAGACGCGCGACAGCATCAGTTTAATTTCGTACGCAGGTTGTCTTGGTCTATCTCCAGTACATTTCAGCGGAAATTCACTCTAAGTGTGCGTCACAGTCTAAAATAGAAAAAAAACACTTAAAACCCCTATTTTGGGGGTTCAAGGTCATTCAAGGTCATCGATGTTGGTACCCCGGAAAGCTCGTCAGCAGTGCTTGTTATGATAAGCAGCAAGTCTGTGTCTATCTGCAACCATTCTCGTGCTAGATTAGTCGACAGTAGCAGAAAT
>Ga0056124_1000860_pt1 | contig 10531 bp, 7 predicted proteins | sample WorMetHEROISLAND_2_FD_70069 | JGI IMG/M metagenome (GOLD analysis project Ga0056124, IMG submission 70069) | Marine gutless worms symbiont microbial communities from Max Planck institute for Marine Microbiology, Germany - Olavius sp. 4 HERON ISLAND | ecosystem: Host-associated > Annelida >... | reverse complement strand
CCCGTAATAGTAGGAGGTACTGTATTATACTGTAACACCCTTGGTATCTTTTGGCGTCCTACTCCCTGAAAGGCTGATAACGGGCGGTACTTCCCGGTATTACGCAAAAATGCACGGTAAGTCTGGTATGATTAATGATGTAAACAAGTTGTTAAACAGCTGACCGGGAAGCTTGTTATATCGATTCTCAACTATTTTCTGGGAATCGTTGTCATAACTATCACGCGACACTATCAAGAATCGTGGCATTGTAATTTTTACTGACAGACCACTGTTCGTCCGGCTATCACGGGACTGGTTGGCAGGATCGTGTTCGAGGTATGACTGCATACGATACGATACGATACGATACTTACCAGGTAACTTACTAGGTGCGGCCGCACCTGATTTGAAACAAATCCGATCTGGCCATCAGGCTTAGCGGACCGGATGATCCATGAAGAAGCCTATCTTTGATTTCCTGATTCGCTCGAGGTTGTTCTTGAAGGAATTTACAGTGCCGGAGTCAACAGCTTCCTGGTCCAGTTGGTTCCATCTGTTGATAACTCTGTCGGAAAAGAAAAAAAAACGTTTAATGTCCAGTTGGCAGTGAGCTTTCGTAATTTTCGCTGAGTGACCCCGAGTAGTTGAGTTGGTGCTAATCTTGAAGAATCGGTTGAATGGCGTAGGTAACAATCCTTTATACATTTTGAACATATACAGTAGGTCAGCTCAATTCCGGCGTTCTTCCAGCGGCTGGTGGTCAGATTGTTTGTTAGGACAACTGGAGAGGATCGTGGATATTTCAGATTCAGTAGCAGGCCTAAAAGATTGCCAGGATCGTGTTCGAGGTATGACTGCATACGATGAAATGACAAGAACAGTGACGAGACAAGCAAGAAGAGGCATAGTGATTGGTGTGATTTAGCGTGTACAGGTGAGCAATAATAAGAAGTAGTGAAAACTAAAAACAGATTAGGAAATGCAACTTAAAATAAAGGTAAGTAAGAACTATTGCACTATTTGTATGTGTTTAACGTAAAATTTAGACTGATGTCTAGTGCTGTGTTTACAGTCGACATGCATGCGTGTGCATGTTTTTGACGTTGTATCTATGGTTGAGATTGAAATGACTGAGTAATAAAATTCTTAATCTTAACTGCGGGGATTTAATTCCTCAGTTCTGAATGATAATTGCCAAACTCCTGGTGAATACTGCGGGAATGTAGTGTGCACGCCTACATGTACGATATAGCAGACAGCTGGCTTCTGAAGGATGGTACCGAAGCCAATGAGGTGATGGAATCTGGTGATGAATTCCACTCGATAATAGTTCTTGCAGCAGAAGAGTTTTGAAACTGAGTTGAGGCACAGCAAGGTATCTCCAGTCTCTGTTTGGTAGTAGGTTCTCTGACAGGTCTATCACACTAAACCAATCAAGATGATTCATCGGCGCCACCTCATGTTTGTTCAGAATTTTGTACAGAAAAGTCAGTTGGGAGTGAAAGCTCCGTGACATTTTGGTTCTCGAAAGCAAACGTTTACAACATTTTTGCTTCTGGTAGTTGCTCCTTGGAATGAAAGTTTCTGAGAGCAACAGTTTCAGTCACTTTAAGTGATGATGCTTAAGATAATGTGTCTTCATCCTTATGCCTAAATTTGTCTCAGCCTGTGCTCATTGTGCTAGTATATATTCATCTGCCATGACCATCAGCAGGCAAGCTATTCAACATTTACTGCAGACTGGTATTTGTTTGATTTTGTTGCAGTATGTCAGACTCTGAAGTTTTTAATCTGTGTGAGGAATACTTCAGATGGCGATTAGTAGAATACCCGGAGTTCAGCACATTCTGTGGACAACATGACTATGATGATAGACTCAATGATCATTCATCGGAAGCTTTTTCTCGTCGATTGGTAACTTGGTATCTAATTCTTTCCATGCACACTGTTGCGTTGTTTGTGGCATAACGTGATGTAAACAAAACTGTTATCAAGACCAAGACCAAGACAAAGATTTCTCTCAAGACCAACAATGAGACATTCATTTTGTTTTCAAGACCAAGGTCAAGACTTTTGTGTCAAGACCAAGTCCAAGCACACACAAAACATGCTAGTTTACAGCATTCATGTTTCACAAAGTAGTGTAGCGATGCGTTTAAAGTGTGTGGGATTTCAATGGCAGTTTTATTTGTAAATTTTCTTCAGAGTGTGGCAGTGAAAGAATTTTGAAAATCCGTTGAGAATTGACAAAGCTATGGAATTAGCTTAGTGTACTACTTTTTTGGAACACATTGTGCTTAGCTGGGCATGGGCACTGTTGATGTAGGTTGCAGTTGATCAGTTCTTGGCTAGCATCACAGAACTAGAAGCACGAGGTGGATGGACTGAAGATGATGTGTTGAATCTGGCACTGTTGAAGGACAACCTCACAACATTCAAGAATGGAATTTGTGGCAGTGGCCCAAAAGGGTTGGTTGTCATCTTTTACATCTGTTGCAGGTAGCAGGTAGTCTTGCAACCATTGTTGTTTGCGTGAAATTATCTTTATTGTGAGAACTAAGAGTTGACAAGTCGAAACTTTATTTTTGGTAGTTTTTTTCTCAAAATTTATTTGTGTAACAAATGCTGGCAAGTTGCATGTTTTTTTCTGTAATGGGTAATGTAATGCATTGAGTGACTTTACTTTTTGACTTAAATTAACTTTTGCTGAGCCTATTCTCTGAGCGAAAGTTTGGTATAAGTACCTACTTTAGCCAAAAAGTTAAGTGATATAAGTCCAAAAGTATGGTCTAAGTACATACTTAGACTGAAGTTTAGTTGAACTCTGTGGTCTAAATAGGTACTTTTGCATTCATCTTTAGGTTTCGCTCAGTGAATTGGCTCAGTGAAAGGCTATGTCAAAAAGTGAAGTCACCCATTGTCCTACACTCGAACTGTTTATGGCTTGTTGCAGCTGGTATTTTGTGGTCAGCTGTGCTGAGGGAATACACAGTGACTTTGAGCAGCTGATATCCTGGATGCAGTTCAATGATGTCGAAGACTTTCAGAAATACTTGAGCCGCCTCAAAGCTGTGCCTAACCGGGTACTTATCATTCAACATGCATTAGCATTTATTTTTTGTTGTTTTGCTAAATGATATACTGATATCTACTTTTGTAAGCTGTATATGCAGTCTTTGTGGATGTGTGTTTCTCTGTTTTTGTCTGTATTCATAAGTGAGTATACTATGTGCTATTGCATTTTCAGTAAAATTTATTTGTATCGGGATTGCTATGGTTCAGACAGTTCTATCTGGTTTGTGTTTTTGTCTAGTATATTTTTATTTTATTTGCTGCAGATTATGAGTGATATGAAGATGCTTCAGGAAGGTGCCTCGATTGGCTGTACTCAGTCTAGATACAGCATGGTATTATTGTGTTGTTTATACCTCAACTTTAAGAATTCTATTGCAATGAACTGAGCTGCAGTAGCCGGTTAACTGCATACAGAGTTTGATGTGTCTGCCTTTTCCCTGTCAGTAAGCAAAATCCCTGCAACAGAGAAGGGAGATTGATGAGTTTTATAGAATGATTGTACTTTGGAAAGGAACGAAAGTCTTTAGACTTTAGTGATGTTACTGTGTCACTTATTTTATATTACAACACAAAATGTGACATTGAAAACACCAATATATCAAGTCAGATATTATGAGTAAATTTGAAAGTAATTTGATTTGGAAATGTAATTTTAAATTACAAATTACTTCGCAATATAATCAAATTACAAACTAGAAGGCGCTCGTGAGAGTGCATATCTCAGTGAAGTAATTTTTTTACAAAATAGTAATCTAAACACATTTTTTTTGTGATTTTTGTTAGTTAAAATAATTAACTAAAAGTCTTTCTTTAACAGCCTATAGTATAGCTATAACTACTGCCAGCATTGCTGCTGGTGACGTCACTGATAGTACAGGATCTGCTGATGATACAATGATGTCATTGTCATTATGACAGACAGACAGACAGACAGACAAATTACTAATTTAATTTTTATTATGTAATTCAATTACATGTAATTGTAATTCAAGAAGTCTGCAATATCAGTGAAATTGATAGGATTGTAAGATGTGATGTCAGACGAATTTCAGCCAAATACATATATTCTATAAAATATAAACAACTGAAACATGTTAAAAACTGTAATTAGACAATATCATAAAGCCTTGCTGAAGGCTAAGTACTGTCTGCAGATAGCCGCAGCATCATGCACACAGAAGACACAAAAACCAAGCGAGTTTGACCTTTGACCTATGACCTTGAAAGTCAATAGGGTTTTAGAGATTGTTGAGATGCATTGCATGTGCGTGCAAAATTTGGTTGTGCTAAGTGCAGCATTTCCTGAGTTATCAACAATGTACTAGATTTCGGACAACTCTAGACTTTGATCTCGAATATCTCTGGAACGGATCAAGCAATCCACAAGCAAGAAATGGTGTTATCAACTACGATTTTTTTCATGTTCGGTGAAAACAATTTGGTTAAATTTGGTCCACTAACGAAAAAATGACTTTAACCTTTGACCTATTCCCTTGCAATTCCATATGGTTCTAGAAGTTGTTAAGGCACATGTTTGTGCAAAATTTTGTCAAGCTGAGTGCAGCGGTTCATGAGTTATCATGTCCACAAACTTTTTTGCCCTATCTTGCAATCGTGAAAAATTCGAAAATCCGGTCGTGTGACCTTGACCTTTGACCTATGGCCTTGAAATTCTCTGATTTCAAACAGTTGTCGAGACACATGTTCGTGCAAAATTTCATCAAGCTAAGTGCAGCAGTTCATGAGTTATCATTGTAATAGAGAAAAAACTGACGAAAACAATACAGTCGGTCACTACAGTGCGGACAGTAAAAATAGACTACCGGTATGTGAGGAATTTTAGTGTAACAAACTGTATCTGTTCGATGTAGCATTATTACTTAATTTGGCATCAGCAGTTTGTGAGATGGTGCACAGTGTATGCTTTTAGGATTCAGTACATGAACTGTTGGACAACATAGCCCGTATGTCACCAGAAGAGACTCTATTTTTTGCTCCATTCAGAAATCCACCATCGTCAGTCGATGCTGCTGTCATGTAAGTCTGTACTTCATTCTTAGTATAAGCACTGTTATTGTTTTTGCCTCTTTATATCTTAGTAATAGTTGCTTTATTTATAAGCAGTGTTGTCTTGGGCTGTTTATGTCTTAGTAATAGTTGCCTTACTGAAACAAGAGCTAAACAACCACTGGGTTGCAATACCTGTGCTATGCGCACAACCACATATTATGTTGATCTATGTTTACTCTATGGTTTGCTTTGCGTGAGTTGTAACTAATTACTTACTTACTTACTCAATATTTACTTCTTTCTTTAGTTACTTGATTATTTACGTACATACTTACTTAGTTACTTATTTGCTTATTTACTTACTTACTCTCTTACTCGCTTGATTACTTACTTGCACATATACCGACTCCAAACCCCATCCCTGACCCGAACCCTAACCCTATTCGTAACCTTATCCGTAACTCTAAACCTATCCCTAAACGATACTGTAAGCCTAAAACTTACCACGGTTCTAACTCATGCACTGTACCGTTTAAAATGGCATCACACCACCCTGCATGCACACAGTGCAGGCACGCCTGCACATAGCCACGTCCATTTAACAACGTCCAACGTATAACGTCACCTATCCGCTTAAGTTTTATACGGCTGCATTGCGATGATGGTCTGCGTGGCCATAGGTTTGCGCTGTAGATGGACACACGTTCGTCACTATTTATACAACGAATCACTGCGAATATCCGTTAAGGTCAAGCATTTTGGGGGTCTTTGGAAAGCCGCTAAAGTACTTCATGTCACTGCACAGTAATGTTGGTTTTAGCTCTAAAGGTTCCGAAGATGTATGCGCCCAAAATGACCAAAGATTGCATTTTTGGTGACCCCACTGTCGTTTGAGGCCCCTTTGCCACGGAAGCCCCATGAACATCCGCGTTGTGGGATTTTTAGCCATTTCTAGAGGGCGTTAACATAGCAGAGGCGTCTGTCTATGCGTGTGTGTCAGTGTGTCCGTCGCACCCCGCTGTCCTATCAAAGTGACACAAACTAGGATCACGATGATCACGAAATTTTCACTGTCGGGTCCGCGGAGGACTCTGCTACCAGGATCTGTAAAGGTTTTCTACAGATTTGAAAGGTGTCACCCCAACCGAGGGTGCTAAATGAGAGCTGGGTAGGGAAAATTAGCGATTTTCAACCAATAAGTCATCGTATCTCAGAAAAGGTACGAGATAGGGCCACTGTTACTATTGATCACTTATAGGAAGTCCTGTAAGTGCTGTCGATTGCCACCAAAATCAACGACCTTGAATGATCTTGAACGGCCGTACCGCACTCTACTGCACTAATTATGCATCTTTCGGACCACACCATCGAAATTTGAAAGAAAATAGACCCATGCTATCGATAGCAAAAATGTAGCCCAGGGCTGTACTTGCAGGCCATATAAAGTTCATGCAGATATTCTTGGCGGTTCCGTGGTGAAGGGGCCTCAAACAACAGTGGGGTTGCCAGAACCGACGATTTTTAATAATTTCGGTCGCGATATCTTTGGAACCTTTAGAGTTGAAGCCAATGTTATTACGCAGCTTCATTGAGTGCCTTGTCGGCTTTCCAGTAACCTTATAATGCTTGACCTTGAATGACCTTGAGATGCCATTTTGTGCTAAAATCTGTTTTCATCATTGGTTAGACTACAATATTTTTCTGCCTCGCTTTCGCAAACAACTATGTGAAAACGAGTGAAAATACTCCTGTACTGTCAGCAACAGAAGTGTTTGCCAGCGACTCTAGGTCAGTCAAAACACACTTGTATAGTACCATATGTCACGAACGAATGAGAGGCGCATAGTTTCTGGTGATGTAAGACTTATGCGGATATTCGCTAGGGTTCGCATGCGAGGAGGCGTCAGTTGGCTGTGGGGTGGTCGAAAGCGGGCAATTTTGATGCCCTTAGTCGCCATATCTTCCGAACCTTCAAAAATTAGGCCAATGTTATCATAAAAGCTTACAAAAGAAAAGAAATATTTACCATGGACTCTAGTTTATATCGGTATACTTTTTATGTGGATAGTCGTGGGTATTATTTAGAAAGGACACCTCAAACTTTTTTATAGACATGCGTGGGTCCGTTGCCATGCAGGTTTGCTAAAAATCTCATACCAAACGTATAACTACAAGTCAAAAAAGCCCAATTCCCGTAAGTAGCATTGTGATGAGACGAAAGCGCGAAGCTGACGCCCTGTTCTCTAAGCGATAGCTGAGCTTCTTGTGTTAATTCTATGTGCAATGTTTTGTGTTACAAATGCTGATGATGTGCAGGAGTGAGATAAAGCAGGAAGCAGTCGTTATCATTGCTGATGATATCTTGCCAGCAATTAGTAAACTTTCTGCGTATATACAACAGGTGCATGTGGTTGATTGACTTGATTTGTAGCTCCTGTTTACAGTTTACGTGGAATATGTTTCAAGAAGAGCCATATATACTGTGTCTCAAAAAACGGACCTCTGATACATTTTCAAATAACTCCAACCGTCCTGGCTCAATATCAACAAATTTTGATACACAAAATTGTCATATAGTCACCATGTAATAGCACTTGTGACTTTGTAAAAAATATTAAAAGCAGAGTACCAGCTGAGGTTTTCCTGTGGCACCTGCATCAGAGGCAACTGCGTGGTAATACTGCAATGAGACAACATCGTCAGTCACGAAATTTCACGTCATCAAACACTATAGCGTTAACAGGCTGTTGATTAGCGACATCTTGTGAAAGAAGTTTTGAAAATCAGTTAATATTTGGCAAAGATATGGACAATATACCAAGTGGGACGTTTTTTTTGAGACACAGTGTATATGACGATTCTTTGTACCAAAATTTGTTGATACGAACTTGGATTGTTGGAGCTATTTGAAAGTGAAACAAAGGGTCGAGGTTTTTTGAGATAGTGTATAACTGCCAAATAGCTAGTTTTTTAATACTTATTCAATATGTCTGTTCAATATATCTATAGACCTACTGCAGTTCTGGTCATTTTCTTTATAGTTGCTGCCAGTCACAGATCACTGAACACACAAAAGTGAACTTCTCGGACATTTTCTTTTATCGCCCAACCAGCGGTGTGAAAGCACTGATGACCAAAGGGTGGATTTAATTGAACCGAGAACTAATGACTTGATATTTACAAATATTTCGCCTGCACCTGTGAACCTGAACTTACTGAACGTGATTCTGTGCATGTAGATTGAACACAGAAGCTGTATTTATTAACTTAATTTACTTAATTATATCTGTAACGAATTATCGTTGTATTTTGTTGTGGGATTTTTGATTTTTGAAACATTTTTAGGAATTTTAGCTGCATTTTGAGGCTGAAAACTTTTCTCACATGTCACACTTGGGATCTGACGGTTTCAAATGATAACTGTCTTACTTACTTGTTTGTGAGGAGTATTGATTTGATGCCGGTTGTTGTGTAAGGAATACATGAAGTCGTGTCGGCCTCGTGAAGGGATTGACAGCATTCCCGGTGGAGCTGAGTTCTATCACCAATGCCTCAAGTGGCACACTTCGTTGGACATCACGGCCAAGCAGGTTCATGAGATTGGACTTGCTGAGATGGCCAGGATCCGCCGAGAAATGGAAAGAGTTAGTCATATCTGCTTTACTGCTTGTCGTTATTATTGTATGTCAACCATGCTGAATGTGTGTGTTCATTAAAGGTGGGCCGAAGGTCAGATTTTACTATTGTAGGTTTTTAAATGTAAAGTGTCTTCGACTGTCTTGCGTGCAGTTTATTGTTCACTCCAGTCCGTTGTTCGAGCGTCCAGTGCCTCCATGAATTGCTCTCCTCTATGTTCGGCATTCTGATAGCCATTTCGGCCAAAGTTCGGCGAAACTGAACTTCGGCCCACCTCTAGTATTTATGTCACAGTGTAGTGCAGTACAGTGTAAATGGACGGATATTTTCGGCATCCAGTGGACTATTGCAGATCTAGCATTACTATTAGTAAGTGCTACATTGCATGCTTACTATAAACACGCGTTGTTTTCAGTTAGCACGGAGTCTTCGCGCTAACGCAGTAATCTTACACGATGCTTGACCTTCCGAAAAATGTTATCAAAATTTTTCAGTATTTTTGCTGAGAGCCCATCAGAAAGTGAAAGTGACATCTTTCGGTCGATGAATGTTATAATCGAACCAGACTTTTTATTTGACTGTTTCAGGTCATAGAGAAGACTGGATTTGCTGGAGGCATCAAAGAGTTTATAGAGAAGCTGCGTTCGGATGACAGATTCTACTTTAAAACTGAGGTATTTGATTTACCAGCTTTGCCGTGCAGTAGTTGTGTGCTTTACTTGAACGGCTATTTGTTTCTTATGTTTATTCGTATCTGTTGTTGCTTGCAGTATTTTGTTTTTTAGTATCGGTTTGCAAGAATTATGTGTGTTTTGAACATGAAAGCTAATGTTTTTAAAAAAGATTATTTGGCTACTCTCTTTTTAAGTGTTTTCGTTTTATACTGGTGGATTATGTGGTTTGCGTAGGATGCATGTTTGGAAAACTATCGTTGTGTGTGCTACGATGTTATTTGGCCAACATTGTCACGTCTTTTTCTCAAAATTCCACAGTCCAAACTGATGTAAGTTGCATCAGCCTGATTATGTATGCTATGGCATGTATTTTCAGGCTTTTCATTCTTTTAAGTAAGGTAATGAAAGTTTTACAGTCTTAATGGTTAGGTCGTTAGTGCACATTAGTGAAATGCCGTGTCACTTTAATTAGAGCTGAGTAATTATGTTCTGTATTTTTGTCTTATATTAATGCAGGATAAAGACCATGTGTGACAGTGTGCATTTGTATTATGATGCAAACTGAAGTGACCAACTAAAAGATGCTTCCTTACTGAACATTCATTTCAGTGACTTTTTAACTCGTCGACTAAATACTGGACTGCAAGATTTTTCCATTTCTATTGTTATTAATTTGATGGCATTTAATTTAGTTGATGGTTCAGGATTGGTAAAATTTTACAGTTTGAGGCTGTGTTGTGTATTTTCAGTATAAAACCATCTCTGCCTGGCAAAATGTTCGGTTCGACGGCGTATTACTATGCTGGAACATTGGATGGCTCGCGACCCGGTGTCTACTATGTCAACTTGAACAACCTCAGAAACCAGTATGACATCGTTACCACTAATGTCATCAATATTCTATGTATGTCATCAGTAATAATTAGGGCTGCTACCGATTAAAATGTTTTTAATGGATTATTCTCCAAAAAATTAATCAAAATTAATGGATTAATTTTAATTAATTTTTGTTGAGCACAAAAACTGCAGAATTCAACCGGTGGTTGTTGTTATCTTTCACAAACTAAAGCAAAAAAGCAAAATCGAAAAAGTGATGTTCTTGATGCATAGGATTTCGTTTTTGGCAAAGAACTGACAAAATGATGAAAACTAGC
>Ga0056124_1000859_pt1 | contig 10532 bp, 10 predicted proteins | sample WorMetHEROISLAND_2_FD_70069 | JGI IMG/M metagenome (GOLD analysis project Ga0056124, IMG submission 70069) | Marine gutless worms symbiont microbial communities from Max Planck institute for Marine Microbiology, Germany - Olavius sp. 4 HERON ISLAND | ecosystem: Host-associated > Annelida >... | reverse complement strand
CATTGATTTGGTATTGAAAATCTTCATAAAACTACTATTTACCGCAAACTGTAACGATTCAGTTTGACTCTTCTTTAGAGCACAAACTTCAACACCGTAAAGCATCGCAGGCAGACATTTAATTTTCAGCAGCTGGATAATAACGTCGGCCGTAGCAATCCGGCCAATTTTACCAATCGTACGTAACAGGCATTGCTGACATTTTTCCCGGGGTACTAACGTCGATAACCTTGAACGACCTTGAAATCGAAAAATAGCTGGTTTTTAGTGAATTTTACGCGATTGTAGGCTGCGGCGCACATTTAGAGAGTGAACTTTCGCCGAAATTACTGGAGATAGACCGAGACAACCTGGCGTCATCGGCATCGTCAATAAGCCGATAACCTGCGTATAACCTTTTACGTATGTATAAACGCATAATAATTTTTTTTTTATAAAAATTTCACGCACAGATTTTAAGCAAAGCCCTAAATACCACCTAAAGCTTAAATGATTTTTTTTTATTTTTGAACAGTTATTTTCACCCTGTTAGTACAATATATGTATAGTTCATTTGTACAGCTGGCTGTGTAGTTCGACTTTAGGCTGCCAGGCTATTCATATGTTAAATAGACATAAATAATGATCATTAGGACAGTACAAGTCAGTGCATAATAGTATGCAACATTTGTGACGCTAATGAAATCTGACTCACTGCTGATAACTTGGACCACTTTGATTAGTTACTGACATTTTTACAGCAGTCCGTCACAAGTTTTATCCTATAACGAACTGATCATAAAAACATTTAATGTCTTTGAATAAGTAACAGATTCAGAGTGAAACGTTTATGCATAAAGATCTGAACAATGATATGCGCTAAAATGTGTTAATCGACATCAATGCGGTGATTATCTTTTGTTTCTAGTCTTAATCAACGCAACGATCTCGGACATTGTCGTCAGTGCTCGTCTTTCCGGCTGCGCATGCGCCGTGCTTGTCAACATCCGGTTGATCGCTCGACGATTAGGCGTAAACGAAGGACGACACGAGAGCTGGTCGTCGACGGCGTCGCCCGGTTGCCATGGTAGCATCCTCCGCAGCTCAGCTCAGCCGTGGCGCGGCGCGTAGCAGCGACTAGTGACGTAATCTGTCTTCGTCTCGTGCCAGCTGATCGTTTCTCGCTGCTCGCAGAATACGAGACAAAGATTTCGACACGACGGCGCTGCGTGCCACAGTGACGCGCTATCACTATCAACTCACAGAACCGTAAACACCAGCAAAACATGCCCGGCGAAACTAGTGACATTGTAGCAGCGCTGTCTGCGACGCCGTCGTGCGGCGTCGTACAGGCAAGCGCTTGCGTTACACGCGCATCTCGCAGCGACTAGAGGCCGGCTGCGAGCCTACGACCAGCGCTTCACGCCTGCTAGGTCCAGCACGTCGTTGACGTAGCCGCGCAAACTCGGCATCAGATCCTAACAGAACCGGACAGCTAAAGCGAGATGCGAGATGAGTTCCGGTTGAAATTCGCAAATCTGATGGACGGTGGCGACGGTTTGACGCTGACATGGAGGCGCCATAATCACTGCGTTATTTTGTATCTCGTGCTACGTCCTTTCAGATCGACGACAAGTTGTCGACGTCGCGCCTGACCTAGACACCCAGACGGACAGACAGACGAGTCGTTGTACAACTAGCCCGATAACGGACGTTCGACGTCGACGATGTTGACGAGGAAGTCGCGCGGGTCGGAGTGCCTCGGACGACCGTCGCGGCACTGCAACAGTCTGCGTGAGTCGGTGCTGAACCCGGAGGAGATTCCTCTGACGTCGGTGAGGACGACGTCTGACGACACAGACCAGGATGACTCGCCGTTGCGTCGTCCTCTCTTTGACACCAACGAGCGACGACGCACCGACATCAACCGGCAGGCCAAGTGGTATGTCATAGACTTTCTAGCCTTAATTAGTACTCTGGCCGTGGCTGGATACAAAGTACAACATTTGAAAAAAATGTCGCAAAACCGTTGTAGCATCGTGAACATCCTGAAAAGATAGGACGTAGTTACATATGCGTACGGCATGTAAGATAAAACTGAAATAAAACCTACAACATATCGCACATGTGGCCTCCGCATAAACTTTGGAAAATGTCACACGAGTAAATACGGCGAATCGTCGACATGGGATTAAAATGCTAACATGTTTTGCGATATTTGCGAAACTGTTTTGCAACGATTTTATTTTACATATTACCACGGCTTTAGCTGGGTTTTCGATACATCACGCCTTTACTTCCGTTGTTCTTGTATCCTTTTTTCTACCATTGCAAACAAGAAGTTGCTAATGCACAATCTTCTGTTCCAAAGCGGTACAAGGAACTGAAAGCGCACGTGCGAAACACTGTTGACTGTACTCTGTCAACCATGTTTTAGTGTATCTCCGTGCAATTGCGCACCTTTCTTATTCTGACAACGCGGTGGCCGTATAGTAGGCCTACTTTTAACGGGTTTTATTTTCAATATCTGTTCTAACAGTTTTTTTGTTTGTCACTTGTGGACTAGCATGCTTTTAATTCTGTCAATAGGCACTGTCGCTACTGTCATTTCCGTGATGATTTGACGCGTGCGTAACTGTCCAGTGATTAAATGTGTCCAACTGATTAACTGTCGCGTGATGAAATGTCTGGTGATTAAGTGTCCGTACACCCTTCTATAAGTTGACCAATGCATCACAAAATTTTGCGCAATAAACTTATCGTTCTGTGTTACAGGAATTCGTAATTTAATTATCGTCGTATAAGATTGGATTAGTAGTCATACTAGTTAACTATTGCTGGTCGAGAAAAGTTGCTGGTTGAGTTGGACTGTTTCTGATTTACCTGCTAGAGACTCTTCATTATTCGGTCGCGGAGTGCATCGCAGTGCGCCGTAGTAATCAAAAGACTTAGAAAGTTGAAATCTATTGTCGAATACTCGTAGAGTTATTGAAATGATCTCGTCCGCGCCGCCGCAGAACTCGGCCGATGAACTTTGTATCGTAAACTTCTCATCAAACCAAATGGATGCTTACGGATTGCCGAGTTTGACGGAGTTTTGCACTCGCTGATTGTTTTCTATTATAGCCGTTTCAGGACCTCTTCGTCGCCGGAAATAAATCGCATGATTTTCGAATCGGATTATTGATCTTCATAGATACGCAGAGCTACTAACGGAGCAGTGCGCGGCGATCCACGTTTAAAACGATCCGCACACGTCCGTTGTTTTTCTGATGATTTCGCACGCTTGAAATTTGGCTGGATTTTTTCGTGATCCGTTTACTTCAGATTTACTGCTGAGCATGCAAGTAAAAAGTACGGCCATCAACCGCGCATCTCTTTTCTTCCTGTCCGCCAGGGGGCGTCACTGGGCGTCTCGAAGACGATATCCGAATCGGAAGTAGGAAATAAGTAGCGGTAAGTGGGTTGTCTTGTCTTACTGAGCGCCGGTGACATGTCAGCTGCTGGCAGGTGCCGATAACACAATGTAGTATGAGCACGTAGCATGTTAATTGTCTTGTCAATCCGGCACCACGCCAGTGAGCTGCACCCTTTGGCGACAAATCTGTGTGCCTACACATTGGTAATACGTTGGTTGGATTTCTTATCGGTTGATCTACCGGCTTCTAGACACCATCGTTTCATGCAGTTCTGCTTGCTGACATTTTCTCGTGCCCTGTTGTAAAACGTCTCAAACAGGAAGCTATCAGAGATCTCAGACCTTCGACGAGAATAGTTTGTACAGCCACCTGGCGAATACAGCGGACTTAATACAGCTTCTGCATGTATCTAATTAAACATGCGTACAAGTTTGGCACTCGTAAGTAAGTAAGTAAATTTGTATTGCGCACAATGTCAACGGAAAACCCCGCTGAATCTGAGACGCAAGGTGTAATTGTGTTGCAAGATCTGTACTAATTTTGAACGTCTAGAAATATTATTTTTGTTGCAGACGTGGTTACGTGCGAAATGAAGCACTAAAACATTTGTGCAACGTTTATACAACATTTTTTAATTTATGTGTGACGACGGTCTTGAGTCTGAAGGCTGCACTGGGGCAGACAGACAGACAGGCAGACAGTGTGGCACTAATGAACAGCGCTTCTTATCTCTGCGTATCATCCTTCGGACTGGCTGGTCGATATATTGGAACGCACGCAGAAACATCGCGAGCTGCTGGAATATTTGCCACATGGTTATCGATGAAGTTGTCTGTCGATCGGCATCGGCTAGTTGTCAGATGACCCTGTAACACGGCCCTGTCATTAATTTCTGCCGTCATTTTCACGCTTCAATCAGCCACTCACTGCCGGCCAGTGGCTACTGCAGCGAGCTTCACCGTGCGTACACATCAGAATAAGCAGGACGCACTTTATCCACATTATCGGTTTGTAGAAATCTGATTCCAGGAACGTTGAACGTTTTTACACTAGCCTACAGCATAATCCCAGAAAGCGTGCACTTGTTTATCATAGCCTACGTGCACTTACGAAATTCGGTACTTTATTGCCACGCAGCATTCTCGACCTTGTTAATAACGTGATCTATGCATGTATCTTTCTCGTCGCATTCACAGGAAAGCACTCAATGTCATTGGCTATAGTCTTCGTCAGCAGATAATAGAATTAGTTCATTTATCACACAGTAGCAGAAACAAAGAGAAGAAAACATTAAAATGCAGAAAAAATACAGCAAAAATGTTTATATGACCAAACCATAACTAAGCCTACTGCCTAGTGCCTACACATATTTGCACAGAAGACGCATACGATATAAACGGATTTACAGTGCATAAATTTAGTACTCTGCATTGTCATAAAATTCAGTCCGATTATACATTTCGTGAATTTAATTCCAATTTAAACGAAAAAAAATATTCTGAAAAAGCTTTCAGAATTTCTTTGTTGCTTGCACTGAGGCAATCTGTACATTTTAAATGTTACGCTTAAAGCTATAGGCCTAACCGGCAGCTAGTGTAGAAGGTTGTTTAACAAACGGGTAAGCTACCGTTTTCCTTCGCACTCATGATAAAACGTATCTCACATATTGATCGGTTCTCACAATTTCTGTAGGCCTACACGCACTTTTAGCAATAAATTCGCAATAAAGTAGCTATTGAAGATTGGATGGAGTCTGGGCCGGTCGTATAACAGAAGCTAGTGGAATAAAGCAGCCAGCTCGACACAGCCTAGTAGCACGGTAGCAATGTCCGTTGAAGGCGGCGGCGGCGGCTGCTGCAGTGTGGCGAAGTGTCGTCCGTCGCTAGCATCAACGTTCACGTTTCGCTGACGTCGATCGACATTAGAATCAGCGGCCGACGGCGCCTCACCTCAGCAAGACGACGCCGAGAACAGGTCCAGCGACTGGCCCGGGTCAGAGGTCAACCAGTCGCCACGCCGGCCATAGCTTACCACCAGTCGAGCTACTGCTGGCAGCGAGACGTTATGCCAGCTCGTCCTCATGCTAGCAGTACGACGCCGTGCACACACACACACGAGTGCAACTTTTCCACGTCAACTCAGCCTTCCGTCCACCCGGGGCTGGTAAATCGAGTACCGGCCTGTCTGGCTGGGGCTAAGGCAGTGCACGTTTACCTGCGTTGGGTTGGAGGTAACACTATGTGATCCCATATGGCAGGCGACGCTCCGTAGCTCTGATGTGGGTTCCCATAACGAGCTACACATACGCATGATATACCTTAACTTTGAACGTTTGGTTTCTTAACGGTACATCAGCACACGATAAGCTATTTCGTGCCATTTCATGCCACGACGCTGTGAACTGAAACCGAGTATACGACGAATAAAACTAACGTGTTACATCGAAGCTTCATTTCGCCGCAATTTTTTTCGTTAGTGAATTCTCAGAGTGATTCGTACCAAACAGCATAAAATGTATTTAAATTTGCCAAAGTCATGCAGAAAATACTCGGACTGTTTGTCCCGACACGTTGTAGTGCTGGCTTTGGATAACGTATGTTGCCTGCATCAGCGGTTGCCAGCTAACAAGCTAGTCCAGTTGTGCAAGCCTTGTATATTGGAGCTGGAGGTCGTTTTTCCAATCTCATGTGCTCTTTTTTTGTCGCAAAATAGCTGTGTATTTATTACGGTATTGACACTTACTCGGCGTGGGACGCGTTTCGACAGTTCGTACGTTGGAGAAATTTCGCGTATCATCAATAACGCATGACGATCGCTCTGGGATGACAAGCGAGTAATCAATCAATTTATATTGCGTGTCATCATCGCCAGAAACTCAGATGTGCTGCGTACACTGCAGAGAAGACATGTGTCTCAAGCAAACGGCCAAATGCTGCGGTGATGTATGCTACTATGCGTATAGGGTCACGCAGCAGACACCTGACATGTGTCAGAAGACCCAAAAATGGCAAAGCCCATTAGAGTTTTCGGCTAAGTCATACGACTATAGGTAGGCTTATTTTTGAACACACCAGACCCTTGCAGTGTTGCGGAGGCTGTGCCCTGCACATTGCTGCATTGCGTCAAGACCGCACAAGCTGTGATGATCAAACCTTCTCTGTCAGCTCCGGGAAGGACGCCGCTTCCAGGATCTGTCAGCTTCCTGCTCTCGTTCATTATGACGTTTTCCACCACCGCACTTTCGTTTGATGCCCCCCCTCAGACTCAGCGGGTTTTCCCGTTGACATTGTGCGCAATACGAATTTACTTACTTACTTCTCCAGGGAGCCCCAGCGAATATCCGCATGAACCTTATATTGCCTGAAGTTATTGTAGAGTGCCCGGGCTGTATTGCTGCCGCTGATAGTGTGGGTCTGACACCCTGTAAAAAGTACAACATGAAACCGTGATGTTGTATGCTGCTGCAATTTCTGTTGGTTTTAAAGGCCGTCTGTAACTGAGTGAAGAACACCGCGCAGACGCGACGTAGCAACGAGGTCGTGGGCCACCCATGATAACGTGCATGGCTGCATGGAATCTGTACGCACCTCCCAGAAGGCATATGACGCAGCGCAACCGAAAACCGGGCATGGTGGCCGGAGATAGATATATACGGCTACAGACAGACTTGCAGGGTTTACAATGATGACGCAGTAACTACTGCTACGACGACGACGACAACGACAAACGGTCATTGTTAGCTTTCGGCCGCAGCATTGTCGAACAATAGTCAAGTAAAGCTTTTCAATGCCGTTAAACGCTATATTTTACATGCCGGATTGTAAAATCGGCGGCGGGACATGCAGTTGTGAACGGTGTTGTCAGAGCTGGGACACTGAAGCCGATCCCCATCCAGTCACTGCAGCGTGTGAGATACACGACAACAGTCCCTGTAGCGTCATAGGTCGTTGCTCATCAGTCGTCTGGGGTCGGTCGGTCAGTCAGTGTCCGTCATGTTATGTCGTTCACTGCCTGCCGACAGTCTCTGTGCGAGGGCGTCAACACCACACACACTGTGACCAATGCACATTGCACGCAGTACCGTAACGCACGCTTCCAATGACGCGTCAACTCGACCGGCAGCACACTTCATATGTGACCTTACGCGCATTGCCTGCGTATCATGCACGCCAAAACAAACTTTTTACTGTGGTCTGCAGGCAGTATTATTGTCCATTAATGACCTTTTTTATTTGAAATCAAAATGTATATTTACATTTATTAATGTCGCAGAAAAGTCATCGTCGTGAAAAGAACACGACGAGCTTGCGCCAATTTTCAGTGGAAGATTAGCGCACGCTAAATTTCACGATGGACAAGTTCAGATTTTGGCCTCCCTCTTTGCCCTCGGTCTCTTTCTCTTACTTACCGTCTTCGTCCTTTTTTTAAATCCAGCCAGGGGTGCGCTGTAAATCCGGCCGAAAAATTCAATTTTGTAAGCAAAATAATCGTATTAAATCATGAAACCTTATTCACTGAAAAAGACAGACATGCATCAGATATCTTGGTTGGTAAAGTATTGATTTAGAGTTGTTATTGTGAATTTTTTTTCTTCAGTGGGGTTTAAACTCCCACTCACTCTTGTGCTCAAAACCGCTTGTGACTGGCTAGCAAACAATAGATTAACTAAATTCGGTAATCCGTGACTAATACTGCACTAATACTGACAGTAACGACAGTAGGCTATCAATTGGCATGCAGTAGTAGCGATTGGAGACTATGTTGGCAATAATTCGCATATAAATGCGACTGTTTTCCGCGAATGCATTGCATATACAACTCAGATGAGATGGGGGCACACACATAGGACACGGTTTAAACGTCCGTTGACATGCACTGAGACTCGTAATCTGCGCCGGGCACATTGCGCTGTTGTCGTGCATTCAAACATTGGATCAAGTCGTCACTAGCTCGCCCGCCCGCCGGTCCGTGCGTCATATAATATGGCGTGGCGCGTGTTTACGAGCCACCGGCGGCCACATCGCGCGGTGTTTCCTTGTCCCGTAATGACCGCATCGTTTGCATTCAATCAATCAATCAAGTTTCATTTGTACAACATTCATATGATAAGCAGAGAGTGAAAAAGAAACCCAGACAAACACGTAGGCCTACAGGCGTGCCGCGTGCCAAGTACATTACTAGAGAAAGTTAGACATTAAAAGATTAAACAGCTGAGAAGTGCACTTTGTCAAAGAACGATATTAGTTCGTACAGGCTTGTCGTTAATGCAATCCGGTCCAGGAATACAGACTGCACTAATTGTCTCGTACTCGATTGAATGTCGAATCGATATCGGATCAGATCACAGTCGTATAAGAAAGCGAAATGAACCGAGAATACAAACGCGAGCGCCAGGCGCTAAGCGCAGCTGTCTTAGGTCTGGCTGCGGCTGCATCTGCGATTTCATCCAGATAATTGCACTGGATCGCACGACTACGACAAGTGCGCCAATTACACAACGATCTGAATTTTTGGTGGCGTCGTTTGACATGAGATGATATCTTCAACTGTTACGACTACATCATTTCACCTTCATTATTCATACACCGTTGCACTGCCCAGAAACAAACAGCGTCAGAAACACACGTGTAATATTTAGCCACGAAACACACAGTATTCAAACAAAGGCACGAAAACGCGGTTACAAACATTATTTTCACGTTTTGTGTGCTGACGAAAGCCAGGACAGTTAAGGCCAAGGCACCACGTACAGTCAATGTGTGATTTATCTCGCAAAAACATTTAAAAACCGATCTTTATCGCAACTGTAACCGAAAAAAAACAGTAAGAGCTCACTGTGACATTCGACTTGATTTGCGCTGTAAATTATTCTTACTTACTTATTTTCTTAACATGCCGTCCCAGTGGTAGTCTCGTCGGCCGTAGTATCCGCACCTCGTTTAGCATAAAATGCGTTGTTAATTTGTTTGTTTTGCAGGCGGTTACTGCGGTAAACTGGACGCGTTGTAGCAATGCGTTTATATCTCGGATCAGCTGAACCAGGTTCATCGCTGAGTTGAGCAGAGTTCACAAGTCGCATTACGTTGTATAGAAACTTGAATTCAGTTGATCCGCGTTGGTGCAACGCACCCGACGCCTGGTACTTATTTGTTCTTGACAGCAAATTAAGATTTTCTAATCGTATTGTACGTTGTCATATACAAGTGCCTATCAAACGAGCCAAGCCTAGCACCTAGTGAATTCTGCCATTGTTTTTGAATACATGTACTGACTCATGCGCTCTGGGTGCAGAAAAACGACGGCAATAACTGTTTCAGTAAAGTAAAAGTAAAGTTAGGTTATATCAGAGTGCGCTGTAAAGCTTAGCTTAAAGCTTAGCTTAATCTAGCGCACTTAATCACCATAATCACTCAGGCGCCGAAAACTCCCTTTTGTACCCCAGTTTCTTGGAGGGTAGTTCGCCGAGTTCGTATTCCAAGTGCGCTAACCACTACACCACTGAGCCACACAAGCCACTGTCAAGACTGACGGTTCACGCAGGGAGCTGCATGGGGTTGCGCAGTTCAGGACCGGGGCGGTGTTGTATATGACCCAATCTTGACTTAATTATTGACGGCTAGTTTATATAGACGACTGCAGAGACATAATTCATCTTTCATCATGCAACGCGCGCTCGATGCGCGACTTGTGATAAGGCAACTGATTGGATAGCGACGTCTGATTACCGCTGTTCGACAACAACATTAATAAGATTAATGCCAGGCTGTCAGATCGACCGACGGCGTCGTCAGGGATTAATGAACCAGATAAACGTAACACATTCTGTCCAACAGGTCCCTTGAAATGGGGAGCTTTTATGCCAAATTGCACACGATGTGACCGAACGCCAATCTAAGGTCTGACAGTTAATAACGAAAATATGTAAATAATTAGATATGCAATAATGAAACTAGCTTGTCGTACGCTTTCGTTGATTCTGAGTGATTGCATATTGACTTTATTTCGAGAATCCGACTAGCATATTTTGAACAAATTATGTCCACTTCTAAAGTTGAATTTTTGCAGTGATGGGCACAAACTTTTTATTTTAAGTTTAACTTTAACTAAGTTTCCAACTAAAAAATAGTAATTAAA
>Ga0056124_1000858_pt1 | contig 10534 bp, 7 predicted proteins | sample WorMetHEROISLAND_2_FD_70069 | JGI IMG/M metagenome (GOLD analysis project Ga0056124, IMG submission 70069) | Marine gutless worms symbiont microbial communities from Max Planck institute for Marine Microbiology, Germany - Olavius sp. 4 HERON ISLAND | ecosystem: Host-associated > Annelida >... | reverse complement strand
AAATAACATAAAACGAACTAAAGCAACTGCCTGGAGACGGTCCCCGTCGACGCCGTGTAATTTTCTTCTACTGCAGCAGTCCGCGCGTGTGCTATAAACTACAATAAAAAGTTAAAAACACAATAAACAGTCTACTTTGTTTTATTGCACTTATATTGCACTACGTGCGAACTTCTGCAGTGCAACTGCTTACTGCCGTACAAGTTTCATGCCAGTTTGAGCAAACTTATTCTATTACAAGATTCGCATGTACTCTACTAGAACAAAAGCAGTTGTTTTATTGTAGTTTTATCTTGTTTGATTAACAAGGACGCAATAGTCAAAGCATACTGCATATAGTCGTTATAGCACGATCAAAAATGTTCAAACGCAATAGGTGGAAACCGAATCACGTGGCCTGTAACAAAATCCAGTATTGAATTTACCACACCTACGTCATTAGCGTTGGAATGTTATCGAATGTAAAAGATATTTTGGCTTCCGGGACGTTGACGAATTAATTACACAAAGGAAGAGAGCCTTCCTTGCTGCTTTTAATGCGAATGATAACAGTATATGTAACGTTTGTAAACACGTGGCTGATCGCATTTAGCACAAATACGGTTATTTGACTGTATCTTGATCTGATAGCGAGTATGGTTAGTTAAGTTTAGTTAAGTTATATTATTTTTCCATTTTATTATTTGTTTAATGTTTGTGCTACCATTCATGGTGAATAAAGATGTCTAAAATGTGTGACTGACTTCGGGCCTTTGGGCGCATGATATTTCGCTGTGCTTCGGCCTTCGAACCATTAAGTTCCCTTATTTGCGATAAGAATACATCACCTCCAAACTGGTTCCAGGCCTTACTAGTCCTCGTCATAAGAACTATCTGCACTTGAGTATGATGTAAGTTGATAGCCACGCAGTGCGAGTGATAAAAATAACGATATCGAAGCGCACACGCTGATGGCCTTGGTGTAAACGACAGCAGCAGACCGTAAAACAAGGAACCGCATTACAGAAACAGGTAGGTAGGCCTATAGTGTTGCGTGCGGGAAATTTACGATCGGATGAAGCATATAAACCAGAGAACGACACTGAAGCCAAACTTGACGAGGCGGCTGAGAGTAAGTAGCGCGAGTGCTGGGCTCGTGATCAATGAGGTAACGACAGCTCGGAACGATGGAGGTCGACGATGTAATAATTACGCTTAGTCCGCCAACGCTTAATGCGATAGAGCCAGAAATCATGCGTTGTTAGGATTTGATACTAGCCAGCTGTTGCAGTCCTTTTTCACCTTGTCATACAGCTCGTAGCGTTTGCCTTCATCGATGCACTCGTCTGTGACAAAACGCACGTTATCAGAGCGCACAAACACGTCACCAAATACTTACTACTGCTGTACCAATAGCAACGTTAGACAAATAGATCTGTAGGCCTACTGTTCTGCTGTCAGGAAACCAGTGGCGTAGCAGGACCTTTGGCCGCCCAGGGCGGTGGTCAAATTTGCCGCCCTTTCGTCTTAGGTTTTTGAAACTGGAGTGCCTGTTTAAAGCATAAGTCTCACGTAATGTCAACAGTAACATTAGTATCCTAGTTAGCACTTAGCAGTGCGGTACACTGGCCGTAACGCTTTGTTTTTTTTTGCACGCAAACACATATGAAACTTACAATCGGAATTTTTGCGTGAATTTTTAAAAATTTTTTTCGGTGTTTTTCCCCCATTGCCGCCCCTAGCAAGTGCCGCCCGGTGCGGCCCGCACCCCCGCACCCCGTCGCTACGCCACTGGAGAAAACCACAAGCGCAGATTAACGCACAGTACAAGTAGTGTTCTATATACCGTAATGAGGCTCGCACATGTGCAATAAAAACTACAATAAAACTGTAACGAAACAATTTATTCTGTTGTACTGCAGTTTTATTGTAATAATGCTAATCCCTCCGACACAATAGGCCTGCCCACACGTTCTTTGCGCTAGTTTGTACAAACTTGCAGAATTGCATTGCAGCGGTTCGCAATACAACAAAATAAAGTGTTTTGTTGCAGTTTAATTGTAGTTTTTATGGCACGTGTGCTAATCCCTTTAACCCAAAAACATTCGCCAACAAGTTATTTTGTAATAATTTATCAAATTTTGACGATTTTCAAAACATTGTTACACCTGACAGCTGGTATACACGGTCTGGGTCAAGGCGAAGTAACAAAACATGTAAATGTTCAACGCTTTAATCTTTCCCGCATCTGTAAATAGTATGATAGTAGGCTATAGAGTGGTCGAATTCGTCATTGTGCTTACGAGATAAAAATGTTACAATATCACATCGCACAGGAACATTTTTTGCCTGCGCATGTTTAATGGCTCTACACCTATGCCGTTAAGCATGCTCAGTTCAACAGCTGTGCAAATTTGTAAATCGACATCCCCCCTAATTATTTATGCACCTATTAACGATAGCGAAATCCTCTTACAGTGGGCTGCTTTGAAGAGAGAGCATCGGAGATTTGAATGCGTTCGAACATCATCTTGTTTAGAATCAACATCAGCGTTGTACGAGTTATAACATTGAGATTAATTTGAAGTAAATTGGTACAATTGTATTTAACCCACTTAACTAGAACAGATGAACACCAATAAGTGTCTGTGTTAATACAGGAGTAGTTGCTGTCGCCAGATGCAATTACCGCACAAGTACCGTATAGGCCTATCTACTGTATATACAATGCACTACACTTAGGATTTTATTTACGTTCATCTTGCCTGAAACACGTGCACAACGAGCATATAGAACACAATATGCACGTGCTACAGGCAAGAACACCAGTGCTCTTATCTTGTATTTGCACTGACGTCTTCATAAATTATCATACATGCTAATACTATTTTTATGAACTTGACGCAGATAAAACTAGAATTTTCAGAACTGTAAAATTTTAGCGACAGTTAATTAAGTATTATGATTTAACGAAAGCTATACAAGCAGCTGCAGACTGCAAGAATAGAAGGAGCAGAGGAAGAAGAATGAAGCTGTAGGAAAGAAAATATCAGAAACATTTCATCAGTAATTCTCTACGATGAAGGACGTACTGTTGACAACATTGGGCTGTTCCGTGACAGCGTGAGCGCGGTCAGCGTCGCTCCGTGCTGCAGTCGAGTCATCAGCGAAGTTATCACCGGCTGCTGCTGCTGCTGATGACGATGATGATGCTGGTGATGCCTCGGACTGCTGTAATGACGTCAAGACGAACACGATCAGAAGCAGTCGAATCGACAACATCGGGAATTGACGTTGCACGAAATACATTCCATCCAGACAGAACCGCGCCGACTTAGAAACAGTCTGAATGGTGACGCTCAGTCTTTGGTCTGTGCGCTGTACGGTTAGCGGCGGTTGACGGACGAAAATTTGACGAATTGTGGTGCCTTGAAGACGACAAAAATCTGGCATGCGCGCGACGTCGAGTCGTTGACGACCAACTATAAACCGTGGACTACAAATAGTATTTTCGTCCCAGCCGTAACTGCGTGTCACGCGTACGTGTTGAGTGTACTCAGCGACTGCGTTCACGACTCACTACGACTTACTTAGTAACGGGCACCTGCTCAGTGCAGTGCCTGCCGCCGATGCTAGTGAAAAGTGATAACGTCGTAAAAATAACAGCTAGCTGCATGCAGGTGTTGAAATGTAGGTCTGTTCAACATAAGTAATAATAATCAATAATGCACGAATAGCGAACGCGAAACGAAGGGAAAAACAACACAACAAAACTATTTTTTAAACACATATTAATAGTAAACAGTTAGATGTTGTAATAGCCTGCAAAACAACTTAGTTGCTCGTGTGAATGCATGCATGTTCTAACGAGTTCTAGCAGTTTTAGTTCTTTCTTTTTCTCCTTTTTATATTGTTCAAAGCGAATTTCTGCCTGTCTGTCCGTGTTGCGCGAGTTTTATATTTTAGCAAGACACCCCCAGCGTATATTGTGATGTATCACGAAGTGCTGTAGCGGCGCAATTAGAATGCGATGCGTTCTAATTATATTCATACCGCGAATTTCTTGATGAATGCACCAATAAAAAATTCTGAAAATCGGTAAATATTTGGCGAAAGTAAGGACAAAAACTTTTGGTCTTTTGCTTTCCTTTTGACTCACGGTCAACGTACGGAATAAGTTGTGGCATGAATTTTCGGTTACACATTTTCTGTTTTTCAGTGTTTTCGGCGCCGTGTATAATACCTTAATATAATAATAATAATAATAATAATAATACGGAAACCTTGGGGGCAATGGATTCCTCGAGTTCGGATTTAGTTTCGGCGTTGGATCGACGTTTGACTGATACATCCGGTGATACGCATGAGACATCGTTCCTATTAATGCGACTGTCAGTGATTATCCAACGTAGCCTTCAACTGTGTTCAGGTCCAGCTGAGTTCTATTGACGCCGTCGAAGATCCGGACCTCTAGCTATAGGCTCCAAAGGATTGTGCCGCCAAAAGCCATTTTTCGTTTGTCAAAAAGTGCAAAGTTCGTCAAAAATGTTGCCAAAAATCCCGAATTTCGCCAGTTTTTGCCATCCGAAAATGAGGCCCTTTCAGCAGTGTATAACTGTTACTGCTGTTAACTTATTCTATGAAATCTTACCAAAACAGTTCGAGGCTTTTGACTTCTACTTTTCTGATGAAAAAACAGATGACTGCTGAATATTGGGTATCGTGCACAGTTGCTCTTTTTGCTACGAATCACACTGTGATCTGGCAGATCATTAATCATTATATTCTAGAATATCAGATGGTTAAACTTATGACTTAGGCCTAATGTTTTCTCCAGATCTCCGCCAGAGTTTGCCGCCAAAAATGCCATTTTTCATTCGTCAAAAAGTGCAAATTCGTCAAAAGTTCTGCCACAAATCCCGAAGTTTGCCAATTTCGTCAAATTTCGTAAAAAAATCAATATTTTCGTCACGACGGCCAGTTTTCGTCATTTCGTCAGTTTTTCGTCAAAAACGAAACCCTTTTGAGCCTACCTCTAGCCATGCCAGCGTTTGCTTATGATGAGATGTTTTTAACCCCCGGGACCTTTACTACCGAAGTATAAAACATTATCAATTAAAAAATAACAATCGAAAAAGTAGAAAAATCCTAAGAAGACAAACAAATGTGATATAAATATTTTAATGCCTTCGTAATTCACTTTACAAACACAACTACACTATGTAGGCCTATACAAGCATTACCCGTCTATATACACGTATACCGCGCAAGCACGTGCACAAGTCCATGGTCACAGGCGTGAAGCTGCTGCAACAGACGCAATGAGGCTCGGATTCGGATTATATTCAACACTGTTTCGAGCCATCCAATATTAACAACAAACACACTAAAGTGTTCATAGCTGTTAGAATACTGTCAACTCATATACAGATAGGCCTATCAGGCGAGACTGTCGGAAACTGCCATTGCAATAACTGTTACTTGCAGGGGATAGAACATACACTAGTGTCACTATGTTCAGTAACTATAGCCAAACGAATGCACGCTAAGATTAACAAAAATACATACAACAGTAGAAAAACTATATCAAAAACACATGAGACATTTAACAACGGAGACGAGGCACAAAGTCAACTGAAATGACGAAATGACAGCCAAAACTACTGAAACAGGCGTGCTTATATGCGGACTGCTTTCCAGAAATATCTTTCTGATACAGCTACATCAGTTAACTTAGCAATAACAGGCACAATCATGTCAACCATCATTACCGAAACTTGTTTATCAACCAAATCCAAGCAAATCGGTTTGAAAGCACGTGCTTTTTTCCGTAGAGATTTTAGACTAACATGACGTCATTTTCTCTATCTATAACGAACACAAGTGTCTTCAGTGCTACCTTGTAACGCTTGACAAAGACCATGTCAGTACATGTATTTACTTATTATACAACAGTTCGTTGCTACCGTACAAGCCATACTGATGTTCACGCTATGGATGCTTGTTTTCCTAGCAAAACATGGCACTATGCAAACGTGTTTTGACTGAACGTAAATACTACAGTCTCAGTACTAGCAAAAACACAAGTGTGCTATTTCCGAAAAGAACTGCACTATATTTGGAAGATGAAGATTGAAGATCAACACGGCAATGCAGACTAATACTCTGTTATAAAAGCTGCCAGTTACTAACATCATTTTCCACCATAAACAAAAGAGCAGGCAAGCGTGTTGCAACAGTCTGGTCATTGTCAGCATCAATGATGTAGTTACTTTAGATATTTAAACAATTCGAGCAAATTCTGTTCAGCGAACCGGGGCCTGATTTTGAAAACACCTCAAGAATTTTCCTCAGCTTCATCCTAACTTCTTCCTAAGTCAGCAACTTACGAAAGACAACTCACACTATCGTAAGTTTTTCATAGGAACTTTGAAAGTAAATTTTCAAAGCCTGACTTACGAATTCTTAGCTCACAGCTAATCACAACACATTGTCGTTGGGATGCCGATTGTCTGCTTTTCGCTGTTGCCAATAGTTAGCAATACAAACTGCGTAGATTTGCTGGGAATGAAATTTATATTTATTCTAACACCACACAGAAACTATACATAAATGAAAAATCAAAATAATGACTGCATGCTTATCTGATGATTTCCTAAGTCGGCTAAAAAGCTGTTGTAAGTTTCTCGTAAGTTTTGCATTTCCTGAGTTTTTTAAAGATGTTTTTGAAAATCGCCTTTTTTCCCAAGATCTTCTTAAGTTCAACTTAAGAAGCTTTTAAAATCAGGCACCAGGTTCAATACTGTTACAAGCAGCTTCAGCAACAATAACAGTATGTCATCACAACGTAACGTAACCGTCAGCTGATCAGTGAGAAACAAACAAACAGCATTGAATCACACACACACACATTGTACACAAGCATACATACGAACAACCACGTACACTGCTGAAGCACTGAACTGGTGACCAATAAAGTACCCCGAGATCGATAAGTCTTTAAAGCAGTATAAGCATAACAGTTTCGATCTAAATACAGCTTATCTTCATACAGGTATATCACATATGCATCTCCATTTCTGCATATATTTCTTACATCTAAATAAGTTTTCAAGACAAAAAGAATAATACAATCAATTACTAACGTCATGCACGCAGAGCAAAATTCAGAAACATGGTGAAATAATCTACACGGAACCTAAATAGTCTTAATTAATTACCAGATGACTGCAGATCTGCCTAATCTGCTCTCTAGCATTCAATATTGCTCAGTAGTCTGTGATTAAAGTGTATCACACTGAATCAATCAATTCAGGATAAAACCATTTCAAAGCGGATCGCTGTACATTTTTTTTACACTGAACAACTGTGACACACAATTCTGATAATGTCTTGCAGCCAACAAGTAATCCATGCTCAGCTTATGTACACAGCAGAAACAATACCAGCAACAAGTTCTAACAGTCTGGATTGTATTGCGCATAGTCATGCATCAAATCACAACTTCTCACCACAACAAGAAACCTGTCGATAAACCATGCAAGTTGTTGCTTCACATGAAATCACTGCCACGAGGGACAACAACGACAACGACAACGACATAACTGTCATACAACGAAACAACAAACAAAACAACAATAATAAACAATAACAACGTACTCAACAAACGGACAGAGATGGATAGCATCAATACATCTCACTGACCGATGGTTGTCTAGGGTCCAGTAACACTAGATGGATGGAGCGAGCATACTGCTACCTATACAGTGAAGTTAAGTATGCTACTAAACACGTGCAAGTAGGCTACAGTTAATACTCTACCAATATACTAAAGCAGCGGTTTTCAAACTTTTTTGACTAGGGACCACTATTCTCTTCAGGCATAGTTGGCGGACCCCCACACTTGTTACAGTAAAATTGACCGTGACGGCGTATAGAGCATAAAGGGACGGGCAATACCCAAAAACGAGTACACTCACTGCATGAGGTTCAAAATTCATGACGTATAATTACACCCGCACGCGCAGCACTACTTAAGAGACATCAACAGAAAGCCTAGCTGTCGTGCCTAACCGGGGCAACACTTCCATGCAATGCACTGAGTGACTGATTTGTGTGCAAATTTGAAAGCATGTGGGTCGTAAATTGTTAAAAACCGTGCAAACAATGACTACTTTTCGGAATCCTTTTGCGGACCCCTTGGGGAACCCGTCGCGGACCCCAGTTTGAAAACCACTGTACTAAAGCACTACCAGAGTGACCAGATCTCTCATTGACGCTCTGTCTTTGATAACGCACAGCTGTCTGTTCAGCAAACGCTAAACAGCACAGTGCTGGTAGACCAACATAGGAAGAATCGTCACTACAACTTTGAATCACAGCCGGACATCACAGTTCTAGAAGCCTTCAAAGTAGCCTTTCGTTTGCAATGAAGGCTGATCCATCTGTAACATCAATCACAACATATGCAACCTCTAACATCTGCAGAAACATAACAGATAACATCTTGTCATAACTGTCAGAATGCCGTCACCTCGTCAACTCATATGCACCCTATCGGGTGAGACTGTGTGAAACTGCATTTGCATTAATTTTTCTTGCAGGGGACTGTATAGATTCCATTAACTGAAACTGTATTGTACAGCTACTACTAGTATTATAATATTACTGTTTGTGGCTTTTATTTAACCAACTCTTACTTTCACATTCAGTCGAGGTTCAAACTGCTTCCTGAAAAGTTAAATTTCAGACGTTTACTGCAACAACAAATTCAATTAAGAACAGGAAGGCTGCCAACCTTCAGTAAGAAAGAGATGAATGAGCCAAAAACCTGTAAGATAAGCTAGATATATTGCTGTAACAACCGGATTAACCACACTTCCTAAGTGAATCTTTCAATGGCACAATATTTCATCTTGTATTACTCCTTTTTACCGATACCACTCACTTATCATTCATTTCCTATGCCAGCCCTGAGTCTGTTTTCACACAACTTACTATCTACAGTACATCAAGAACAGCCATCAGTACAATACTAATTTCCGCTTTTGTACAATATGTATGGAGTTATTGCATGTTAGGTTAGGTCCAAAATAGTGAAATTTCAGGAGTTGTCAAAGCAGTCTTTACAGAACAGATGACTTTACTGTTGCCTAAAAACAGCTGAAATTAAGTATTTATGTCAAACAACAAAGTCCAAAAATCTGAATTTTTAATTCTTCTCATAACTACCCCTCAAATTATAAAATATGGCGCAATAAACAGCTTTTTTAAATCGCCACGTGCATGTCAGAAGTGTCTACCATCTAGCACCAGTCAAAGACGATGTATTGTAGTTCTACGCACTGTATGAGCTGGTGTTGACAAGCTGAGTGCTGCGGCTGAGCCCGCTAAGACCGGCAACTTGAGTGTCACGTCAAGAATCTCGTTGTGTTCAACAAGAGTCGTCTCACGGTAGTACATGACCAGGTCACGCAGAGTCTCGTGAATGAAGTACGGCTCAGCGAACCCGTAGCCTGTGTCATGCTTCTCTATCATACAGTGAACGACGGTGCTGTTTGCCCTGCAACCACGCCACACTACAGCCCGTACACTACAATCAAGCTACAATACAATGTCTTATAAGAAAAGGTTGATTACAGACGAACACGTTTAACTGCTACACAATCTCTTAATCATCTTGATCGTAATTTTACAGTATCTGGGTTAGCCATTGGTCCTAAAAGATGACCAAAAAACATACCGAAATCGTTCTTATAGGATGGACGCATTCTTGCTGCATAAACGAAGTTCCTATGCACAGAATGAAATGAAGCCTGAGAACTATACAAAAGCAACCTTACAAGACACGGTAGTTAGAACTGAAGCTGTTGCTGCACAAAGTGTTCATGCTATATGATTCCAAACGACTGGTAAAATGTGATCATTTTTACTCACACAATGGAAAGTGCATACGAGTGAGCGACACTGCTGGGTCGAATGAGGAACGTTCCCTCAGAGCGGCCATGCAGCAGGCGCTCGGCGTCGGCGCGGTTGCATGATATCAGCCACATCTTCTCATCGAGATGAGGCAAAGGAGTGGCATCAGCGGTACCAGCTAGACCACTGTTACTTGTCTCTATCAGATTGTCCAGACTCTGATGACTTTCACCCCAGTCTAACAACCACCTTGTCACAGACACACAACAAACTCTGTCACATGACATCACTTCACGTCAACAAGTCACAGACAACAGTGGCGTAGCGACGGGGTGCGGGCGGCACTTGCTAGGGGTGTCAAAGGGGCGAAAAACGCCGAAAATTAAAACAAAAATTCACGTGAAAATTCAGATTGTAAGTTTCATATGTGTTTGCGTGCAATACAAACAAAGCGTTACGGCCAGCGTGTACCTATCGTCAGCTATTACGCCGCACAGTATCGCGACGACCACCGCGTTATAAACATACGACCTCACATAGGCCTATACCCGCAACCAACATACTGTTGTGCACTGCTAAGTGCTAACTAGGATACTAATGTTACTGTTGACATTACGTGAGACTTATGCTTTAAACA
>Ga0056124_1000857_pt1 | contig 10534 bp, 7 predicted proteins | sample WorMetHEROISLAND_2_FD_70069 | JGI IMG/M metagenome (GOLD analysis project Ga0056124, IMG submission 70069) | Marine gutless worms symbiont microbial communities from Max Planck institute for Marine Microbiology, Germany - Olavius sp. 4 HERON ISLAND | ecosystem: Host-associated > Annelida >... | reverse complement strand
CTTCCCCTTCCCCCTCCTTCCCCTTAGAAGTAGCCCCCCTTAAATACAGCTACGGGGGTCTGAGGGAGCACTGTAAGATCCCCCAGCAGGGTCTGGGGCAGAGCCCCAGCCGAAATCGATTTTGGTGCATTTCAGCGTTAAAATCTGACATCTGGTGGCACCAATTTTAGTAATTTTCTTGAAAATCAAATTGACCAGTGTGTATGCTTGCCATTGTTTTCTAATTGTTTTTGTGTAAAAAATATGTATTTTCCTGACAGGGGGTGTGTACACACCCTAGTCACCTTGTATGTCTACGCCACTGCCACACTGTGCACAGGCCAGGACTGATGCCGTTACCAGTGCTTATTGTTCAGTGTATTACTTTGCTCTGCATCAACAAACAGGTTATTCTAAGTGGAGGGGCAGTCAACTCACCACAGCTGCTGATGCTGTCTGGTGTTGGACCAGCGGATGAACTGCAGAAGTACAATATTCCTCTAGTGCATCATTTACCTGGCGTTGGTCGCAACCTGCAGGACCACCTTGAAGTCTTCGTGCAGTATCGTTGTACGCAGCCACTCACACTGTATCGTTATCAGGTGCCTATCTGCTGTTTCGGTGCATTGTAATTTGTTATTTAGTTATATTTTCATAATATGCTGTTGATGTCAGACACAGGAAATTTTGCAGTTATTGGTCCCAAAAGCAACAGAAAACAAGGACCAGAGTAATTTGGCAAAAGGCGGAATCACTGAGGCAGGTCCAACCAACTCCAACTGACGGACTAGCTGCAATTGCATGTTTTGGCCGGGGTTTGATTTACTATATTTGGTTTGACCCCCAAATTTTCCCTTCCCCTGGGTGTAGGGACTAGGGGAAGGGACCCTCATATAACACTGTCATTTGACCCCACAGGTGTACCTGCCAAATGGCATCTGAATCCGTCGACCGGTTTAAGCAAGGTGCACGAGTGTGACAGACATCAGACAGACAGACAGACCACGCTATGGAGAAATGTGTAGGAATAGGCGGAATTGCTTGTACTGCAAGAGCGTGTGCAAGTGATTCTGCCTAATAATGTGAAAATTCCTTAAGTTATGCAAAATACGGTTGCAGACATCAGATGATGGCAGTAAATGCTGTAGAATACAGGGTACCTTACCAACTCGTTTGTGATATAGTTCATTCTCTGATTACCATTATAGTTAATGTGCAGCTTCTATTACCTGTTACAAAAGAACAGTGCTGTGAAGATGGATTAGTGTATCAAACGTACTATGAATTTTGTCCATTTACTGCAGTGCTGTGAATAATAAGAAATACCTATGCAGCTTTCTCAGATAACTTTGGCAAATGTGAACAAATTTTTGTAATTCTCTCTCCATTTTGCACAGTTTTAAATTAAATAACTTTTCTGCTAAGTTCTGTGCAGTAGAACTCATCCAGTTTTGCAAGTTAGTGTGGCAGTTGATTTGAAGTGAGGTTATAGGTTAATGTCCTGTAGCAGCTTCTTTTGCACTGTGTCTCAGAATGTTGGAAAAAAATTATATCAGTCTGGTTGCGTTATTGAAGTGGTTGCAGGGAAACTGCATGGATGTTTTGTTTGACTCGCATTGTCCATGACTGTTGTTGTGTGCAGTGGAAGTTCCCGCTGACGATGGTACGTGCCGGTGTTCAGTGGTTTCTCACATCAACAGGTCCAGCCGCTTCGTCTCACCTCGAGACCGGTGCCTTCGTACGCAGTCGTCCAGACGTCGCATTCCCTGACATACAGCTTCACTTCCTGCCGTCCGTCATCATTGACCACGGTCAGAAGATGGGCGACTTCCACGCATTCCAGGCATGTTGTGTTTTTGTTGCTGCTGCTGCTGCTGCTGCTGTTGTCATCGTTGTTGTAGCGTTCTGGACTCGGTCAGAGTGATCATACATAACTGGCGTCAGAAAAGCCACTCATTGTACTATAACAAACATGTTAAACTGACAGATTAACAGTAGTGTCTACATCAGTAGGTTCATATCAAAATATTCTGTTTCTAAGTTGTCTGGTGTCGCAAGTGGAATAAAGCAACTTTGAAGTGTGAAAGGGAATACTGTCTGCATAAAGATGCTGCTATGTCTTAATAAGCAAATAATACTGATACTGCTATTGTTAGGTGGCCTGCAGGCTAAGGTGTCTGAGTTCTGTGTCATTTAGGTGCACATTGGAACGATGCGAGAAAAAAGCCGTGGACAGTTGACGCTGCAGTCGGCGGACCCAACGATGCCTCCAGCTCTTGACTTCAACTACCTTGACAGTGAAGATGACATTCGCGATCTCCGTGCCTGCATCCGCATTGCTCGACAAGTCTGTATTCATTCGTTCGTTTTTATGTGCATTGCAGTGAAATACATAATACGTATACCTTAGCAGTGATGCATAAATAGTGAAAACTGAATTACGGTAGTTTCGGTATTTCTTGTATTTGATTGGATTTTACAGTGATTCAGAGTCAATTGAAGCATCTCCATATGTTTTCCGTCGGACGTTTTTAATGACCGCAGATAACAGACCAGCAAAAAATCAAGAGTAATAGATTTCCATTTCTAACAGTGTTTTAATGTACACGGTTCTATAATGAGAAAGATAGGCATGATGACAAATATTGTGTGCTTTGTGTGGTGTGTAGTTGAACGTTGATGATTGGTGTTTGGTGTTGTGTTTGTAAGGTATTTGCTCAGCGTGCGTTTGACCAGTACCGTGCTGATGAAGTGTTACCTGGCAGACAGGTTCAGTCCGATGCTGACATCGATGCATTTGTCCGTGCTACCGCCGAGACAGCCTATCATCCCTCATGCACCTGCCGGATGGGCTCGCCCGCCAATGATGACATGGTTGTGGTTGATCCACTGTGTCGCGTCGTGGGGGTGGAACGTCTACGCGTTGCCGATGCATCGATAATGCCGAGTATTGTCAGTGGCAATCTTAACGGTCCTGTGATAATGCTGGCCGAGAAAGCTGCTGACTTGATCCTAGGCAGCGTTCCTAAGAGCTAACTGACGGGCTTCCTTGTCTCGCTGTTCCGTCCGAGTCGTTTTCATTCTTATCAGTCAGTTTACTTTGATTGTAATCTGTCATTTATAACTGCATTGTCACTGCATCTATCGATGGCCTATATTTTTCATACTCGTGCATTTTTATTTTAACAAAGGATATGCATGTTGCTGTTTGTTCAGTTCTGAGATTTTGTAGGATTTTCCCGAACAAGTATGCAAGCATTACTAGCATGTGCATTGGTGTAGAGCAGGGGGGAGGGGGGTTGAGGGGTTTAAGCCAGTGCAGGAAAATGCTTGTGCAGCGATGCTTTCAATTTGGATTTTAGTCAATTTTGTAATGATTTTGATTTATCATCACCATAGAAAATCAGTCATTATTTTGTAACAGTCTCCTGGACTTAGAAAGAACAGGTCACGATCGTCAAAATTCCTATCTTTGTGCAGCTGTAATTATGGCGCAGTTATCAACCAATAGGCCTTATGATGACTGTATACTCATATCACTGTGCAACACTGATTTTAGCGTTTATCCTGTGTTGTGTGTTGTTTTGATGTAGCCTATGCTATATATACAAAGTTATAGATTATTGGCGGGGAAGGCATACTGCTTAAGCATTAGGCTAACAGAGTGAGTAGTTACATACACCCCATCCACGCTGTTGACGGCTTAGGCTCATCCTTATCATCGCGGAAATGGCAAAATTTCGTCTTTTGCGTTGCGTGTAGTGGTGGTCCCGGGGTAGGTAGGTCTGTGCCAAAAATGAATCAATGGATGAGCCGTTTGAGCACTCAAACGGCTCGACAGACATACAGACAGAATTAGCTTAGCATAGGGCTGGACCTAACGGTCCGCCCAAAATTGGACGAGCAAGAGGACAAACGTAAGCTCGCAACTGTTATTTTATCACGACCAACTTACTAAATAACCATCAACTATGACTGCGTAGTTTGCGGTCGACAACAGCATCGGAGTAGCAGCTCAATATACGGAGATATAAAAAGTATAATACAGGCGTAGACGAATAAGAAGGAATTCTCTTTAACGTATCGCGAGTCGAAACTCGAGACCAAAGATGATCGATTCAGTAGTCGAACCAGAGCTGACCACTAGGTGCAAGAATTACTTAACACTCAAGAACACTGCTTGACCTTAAGACATTTATGAGCAAGATAAATTAGCGGTTTTCTTGCTAAATTCCGGGATTAATCCGGGATCCCGGGATTGGTGCTTTCCAATCCCGGATTGGAAAATAGTTCCGGGATATTGGAAACCCTACCCCCCTTGATCCCTGGATCCGCCAGTGTGGAAAACTACAATCATGCAAATCTAATCTATGCATCTACGTGTCACAGCAAATAGGCCTACATGCACTGAAGTGCTCCAGATTGGCCTGACTGATTGATGACTTAATTAGCGAAGCAGGGTTTCGATCGTAGGCAACGTACTCGAACGCAAGAAGAAAAGTAGGCAACAAACGTAGCTGACGCAGTTGATGCAACGACCAAAACACTAATAGAAGCTGTTGTTGGGTCCGTCCGGCAGCTGCGTTCGTTGTGTTACGTACGTTGCGTTGCGTACGTTGCGTGCGTTGCGTTGGATGGAAACCCCGCTTGATGAGATGAATTATTATTGTTCCTTACAAAAGTTCAGTTTTAGTTTGTTTGTCTCTGAGTGGAAGCGGAAAAAAATTGTTGTAAATTAATTATTATTGGTGTAATTATGCAGTAAATGGACTAATTATATTCAGACGAGCGTCATTCGGCTATTCACATTAGGTCAGACTGGGTTTTTAACAAAACTAATATGCTATGAATACCGACATTTCATTTCTGTTATTGTCATTGCTATTTTCATAGTCAGGTGTCGGGTCACCACCATAAACGTCATATTTATTTGCATAATGATACGTTCAGATCACCGCTCTGAGAATGCAGCATGTTATTGATACATTCATATCGTGACACGTGACACAACTGACTGTCTCATGTATACAGAAACCAATTCACTCATGCTAACTTGGTTGTTATGTAGTGTAGCCTAGGCAGTAGTTTGAGGTAATCCTGCCGTTTACGGTTATTAATTCGTCACATTTTTCTACTGTACATATATGCATCACATCACGCCAGTGACCAGTGCACCAAATGTGCCGTCATGTTACGTGTGAAAAACGTACATACATACATGGTAGGCAGCGGCAGACCACTCAGGATGACATTGCAATAGTCGAGCCAGCTAAAGATGAAAGCGCTGATTAGCTGCTTCATGACTCTGACGTCGACGTGGCGCTTTATTTGTCTTAGCCTATGCAAATGGTAAAAACATGTGGTCATGATTCGGTTCACATGCTGCTTGAGAGTGCGTTCACAGTCAAGCAGGACCCCGAGATCGCGGACAACATCAGTCGACTGGACGTCAACTGAGTCGATCGTCAGAGTACGGTCGGCTGACGTCAGTCGTTCCAAGGACGTCCGGGTACTGAACCAGATCAGTTCCGTCTGTGCAGCTTAGCCTTGCGCGAGGGTTTTACTTACTATATTCGTATTGATGTTCGATTTTATCTTAGGTTTTATCTTGTAAACCATTGGTCTTTTTGTAAATGGTTGTTTCTTGTTTGTTCACTCGATTGATTGAGTGAGTCGTTATAGCTGGCTGTGTGGCTAATATCTGCAGCTGCATCACGAGATAACATGGACAGTATGTTACCAGCGTCTGCACATGGCCGCAAGTTTCGTCTTGTTGCCGTGGCAATCTTCATCTTGCTTACACTGACTTGCTACTTCTGCTGGGAAATACTGTACCAGGAGCGTGTTATACTGAACATACTGCGTATGTCAAGGACTTCAGGTTCTGCCAGAGAGCCAAGAATTCCATTGAGCAGTGACCACTTGGAGGAAGTTGTTGAGGCCTGGTTTGAACAGAAGAAGAAGGAGGTCATACTTGTGTGCATTAGTTATCTTGCTAAAACGTTTAACGTGATTGCTGATTAAATGATTTTGTTATTTGTTATATGTACTTGCACAAGCTTGTTTATTATAGCTGTAAAATCTTAGCTTAGTATTATAAAATAGTTGTCCTAGTCATCATCATTTTCATCATCATCGTCGTCGTTATCATTCTGTAAAACTCAATGCTGATGTGGTTTCAGTTTCAGTCAGTGTATACAGAGATTTTTTCTGCATGTGACAAAACCTAGCATACGTATAATTTGTAAAGCTGGTGAGTGTTCGCCCACTATAGCAAAGTTGTAGTTTTCTGACCATTACTAGATCTGGTTCTCACGTGGACTGGCTGTACATCAGAGTTGAGGTTTGAAGCCTTGAAATCACTGAGATTTTTTAGTGTGGTAGATTGTGTGTTTGCAGGTTATGGAAGATCTGCGATCCAATGGTGCAGGTGCAGCAGCTGACTTGACAAAGAATGACATTGCTAATGCAGTCAAGGCCAAACTGACATTATCCGACAGCGAAAATGAAGATGCTGTGATAAACAACCCCTAGTTTTTTTCATAAATGCTGGTCTTTGACCAATTTTATTTATGAACACGGGTCAAGTTTGCAGCATATTGCTGTATGTTAATGTGGTTGGTTGTTTTACTTTATTCTTTGTTATTATATGTAATTAGTGGATGTAGCAAGCCAATTGTGCTGTGGCCATGGTCACAGTGAGGCCATATTTGTGGCGCCATACTTTATATGGATGCAATAGATCTTATAGAAAAAATTTTCCAAATGTTTTGCAGCACTGAAATTGTATTAAATTGATCACTTAATTAGCACGGCATTGTTTCATGAGTCATTGTTACATGACGCAAGCATATCCGATGTCTTGCATCAGAGAATGCACATTGTGAAACATATCTGCCATCAGTATGTTGTCATAGTTGCGTGTATTTGTATGCAGTGGTGGTTAGAAGTCGGTCATATGCTATTGCATACAGACTCAAAACAGGTTACAATTATCCAGCTGCTTTCGGCCACAGATGCTGTTACCAACTGCCTCCGTGCTGTTCTCTGTCTTCTGGTGGCGTTGTGTAGTAATGGACTGTTTGTGATCAACAAAGTTGCTCTACACTGGGCCCGGTTAGTACTTGGATGGGTGACTGTCTGTGGGCAGGTAAACGATCTTGGTACGTAACCAGCCACCTAGGTTGACTCAGCCTTCTACCCTCTGTGGGACGGTAAAATGAGTATTAGCTGTCAAGCTGAGTAATAATAATAAATGGTGATGGTGAATGTTGTCACTATAGCTGCTTATAGGAGGATCTATGGGCTCAGGCTGATTAGCTTGGTCCAAAGGTCGGCAGCCATCTGGCGCTGTGTGCTACATTTATCACATGAACCGGGTGGACTCTTGCAATGGCAATTGCCATGACGACAGCACCATAGACATTGCCATCATTATTATTATTATTATTTTTTATACCCCCGGTAGTAAAGATCCTGGGGGTTAAAAACAAAAGTTAAAACCAAATTAGCTGAAGTGCTGTGGCGCTAGTCCAATTCGGTGGGAACTGTAAAGGTTCCTTTCAAGGCTACCGAATTATTGTTGTTATTACTATTTATTATTATTATTATTATTCTGCAATGACACCCAGTGTCTTCTTTGTTTTTTGGTTGTTTACAAACTTCAGTACAGCAGCTCTTCCAAGGTCTTCTTCAATACAGCCCGTCCATCTCATCAATGGTCTTCCACTTAATCTGTTACCAATTGCACACAAAAACTGCTGTGTTGTTGGTGCCTGTTGTTGCTTCCCGTAAACGTGCAAAGGACAAAGCAGTATGCAGACAGGTGCACATATGTAGATAGACAGATAAACAGAACAATGCACAGTCTGCTCGTGTGTGAGTTAATTAAAGAACAGTGTTGTGAGAATAGTTGTGAACAGTTGCTGTTGTATTTGTGCAAGTCATTGTTCGTTGATAGTGTTTTCTTGTTCTTTTTGGGTCAGTTTGTGTTGTAGCTGATAAATATAGTTAGACCTGGAAGTGACTTTGATTAGCCAGGCTGACCCCACTTGCCACGAAAGCGACTTGAAGTCGCCGACTTGGAACCAAAACGACTTGAAGTGACTTGGCCAAAATGCAACCAACTTTCAACTTGAAGTCGACTTTTCATTAATTCCTGGAATGATGGAGTAGGCCTATCCGAGTAATTGTGCTCATCAGCCAAGCTAACCAATAGTATGATAAATACATTAACTCACCGTCGGTCGCCGACAGTAAAAGTAAAGTCAATCATTGTCCAACAATGCAGATTATCCATTAGCAGACAGATGTAGCATTCACACCGAAATAGCGCCAAACGAAGGACTTATTACATCGACTTCTTGTTTGTTTTCCTCTTCACTGAAGTAAGTAAGTACTCGTAGTACTTTAATAAAGCTTACCATTTCGTGGTCTTGGAAAAATCTTGTGAATGTATTCTCGTTTGAACTTTGATGTGAAATTGCGAATGGGTGAGGTAAAGGTTCGCAGAGACTTCAGCCTTTTTTAGTCTTAGACACACAACGTTTGCTGTTACGAGAAATTTGGTCTTGACTTCAGTCTTAGACCAAACTTTGGTCTTAGACTGAAGTGTCAGCGAAACCTGACCTCACCCAATGTGTAAATTTTGACTACACTGTGTCAAAAAAACTCCACCCTTTTTATTGTTGTGATATCTTTGTCAGATTTCCTCCGATTTTGGTAATTTTTGGCAGAAACATACCCCAGGAAATTTGAAACAAAACATGTACACGGACCAATTCATCTCATTTTATATGTTCGTACTGTACCTTGTAAAAACTAGCGACGCATCAGAAGGCACCGTGCGACGTTGGCCGCTTCCCATTCGTCTTCTCATTGAAAACCGGAATCTTGCAACTTCTTTAAAAGCGTATTTAAACTTTTGACATTCCAGCCTTTATCAGAAAATTTCCAAATTAACTTTTTACTTCCAAAAACTTCAAATTTATATACATTTTCTATCAAAGTGCGAACTTCAGCGGCGCCTGATTGCTGCACGATGTGGTCTGTACTGCATCAGCGTGTCATCGGCGAGGCAATCGACCACATGGCGTGGACGGCTGCTTGCCTGTGTGAGAACTGATGGACGAGACTTCAAACACTTGCTGAGATAATATGATCGCTACTTGATAGTGACACTGTTCTGGATGTCTGACACGCTACTCTGATGTGACAATTTGATTTTTATGTGTAGACTTTGTATTTGACACTGTAGGCCTACGGTATGCCATAAATCGCTATGATTTTACACGGTACAGTACGAACATTGAAACGAAATGTGGTTGCCTGGGCATTTGTGTTTGTTCGAAATTTCCTGGAGTATGTTTCTGCCAAAAATTGACAAAATCGGACGAAATCTGACAAAGATATCACAACAATAAAAAGGGTGAAGTTTTTTTGAGACGCAGTGTAGTTTGCGTTTAAAGTCTGTTTAAGTCAACTTGTACAAATCAACTTTAAAAGTTACTTTTTGTGTACAACTTCAACTTGGGGTCAGTTGAGCTTAGAAGAATCGACCCCCACTCGACTTGCAACTCCCAAGTCGACCCCAGTTGACTTTTTGGGGTTGAATCCCAGGTCTAAATATAATATATGTAGTAGATGAAAAGAACGTTTGTTACACGTTTTTTCTCTGAAGCTGAAAGCTGCCACCAGTCAGTTGTGCATTAGCATATTTTTTTGTTTTTGGTTTTTGTCCATTTGGGCATGATGTTCAATAGTTTACTGCCACAGCTAACAGTGAACAGCTATAGATGACATCTAACTGTGCATGGTCAACAGATATCATTTTGTCATAATTAGTGTAAAATCTTATTGAAATTTTTTGTATAGCATGTCTCAAGTCGTGTAAAACTTGTAACGTAGCCTGTTGTTTGTTTCTGTTAATTTTATAACGGATGAAAAACCATGAAGCCATACTGCTCTTGACCAGTGTGTCCATTTCCAGTTTGTTTTAGTGTTTAATTTAAACCTGTGCTAACGCTTTGATGCTGTTGCTTGGGTAACTGCTGCTTTTACAATACTTCCAAAACTTTGCTTTGCCTGACGTGTAGCTAATCCGGAAAAGTAGGCTGATTAAGCAAGTCAGAAGTACTGGTATTAATGGTGGAAAACAGTCGTGAGGATGTAGATCATAGTGGCTTTACTGGGACAATCTGTTTGTCTGCTGACACTTAGCAATGTACTTCGTGCCGTTGACAGTTTTCCCTGTTGTTGATGATAGACGCTAAGTGTGCAAACATTTCTGAAAATGCATGCATCCCCCCTTGAACTCCATTCGGCCATATCTGAGCTCTGATTTGGTCAGGAGTGAGAGGGAATTTTGCTAGAGCTGCTCTGTTCTAGTATTGTTATTGTTTATAGTATTGTATTGTTCTAGTATAGTACAGTACTACTGTAGTAGTATTGTGTAGCTTCCTATAGTTGCACGATCATTGGAGCAGCTCACAGGTTTAGTCTACCAGATTTTGCTTCATCTCACTGGGTTCACTCACTGTGCTTAGATTTCTTTGTG
>Ga0056124_1000854_pt1 | contig 10557 bp, 7 predicted proteins | sample WorMetHEROISLAND_2_FD_70069 | JGI IMG/M metagenome (GOLD analysis project Ga0056124, IMG submission 70069) | Marine gutless worms symbiont microbial communities from Max Planck institute for Marine Microbiology, Germany - Olavius sp. 4 HERON ISLAND | ecosystem: Host-associated > Annelida >... | reverse complement strand
CCAGTTATTGGTTCAAAATCGCAAAATTTTCCTACCCCCCTCTCATTTAGGGCCCTCGATTGGGGTGACCCCTATGGAATTTTTGGAAAAGCGTTCCAGATCCTGAAACTAGAGTCTTTGTGGCAGCCGATGGTGAAGATTTGATGATCCTAGCTTGGACCGTTTTTGCCTGATCCACCTGTGTGACAGACGGACGGACGGACAGACAGACGGACAGAATTGCGATGGCTAAGATGCGCTATAGCAGTTCCTGCTGTCACGCGTAAAAACTATCATCACTGCTTTTTGGTCAGTACCAAAATCACTTTATGTGTGAACATCTTGCCCAAAGTTGTTACCTAACAGCAAATTGACCCAGAGTTGGTCCCGAGTCCAATCTTTTAATGACTGGGTCGGTCGCTGCAGATGTCTCGACACATCTCACCAGGTGCCTCTACTGTGTCCCCCTGCGGGGTTACAGCCGCTGACATGACGGCTGAGCGTGGTGCTTTGCAGGGGTTGTGGTGTGGTATGACATCTGGCTGCACTGCAGGGTGACAGCTGCTGGCATGATGGCTGAGCGTGGTGCTTGGCGGGGGTTGTGGTGTGGTATGTCATCTGCATGCACTGCGGGGTGACAGCCACTGACATGACGGCTGAGCGTGGTGCTTGGCGGGGGTTGTGGTGTGGTATGACATCTGGCTGCACTGCGGGGTGACAGCCGCTGACATGACGGCTGAGCGTGGTGCTTTGCGGGGGTTGTGGTGTGGTATGACATCTGGCTGCACTGCAGGGTGACAGCTGCTGGCATGATGGCTGAGTGCGGTGCTTGGCGCGGGTTGTGGTGTGGTATGACATCTGGCTGCACTGCAGGGTGACAGCTGCTGGCATGATGGCTGAGCGCTGTGCTTGGCGGGGGTTGTGGTATGACATCACTGGCATCAAGCGACGTCGTGATGATTCTAGATAGTGCGCACATCCAGATGCCACGAGTGTCGATGGATAAGTGCCGATCCAATCTGTGCCACCAAGCTACATGTTGTTGATGTAGAATGATAGTCAAAAAGTAGACGTTTGTCATAATTCTGCCGAATATTGACTAGTTATATTTTCTTATTTGCTGTTAAACCTCTTTACTTGAATATGATTATGTCTCTTTGAAATATATTGGACTCTGATGCTTGGTTCCGGTTTATTATCGTCTGAATTGTAACTGGTTGTAGATCAGAACGACTGAAGTTCAGAGTGAATCTGTATGAATTGCGAGAACACCGTCGGATAAAGCCAAAGACATTGATGAGCGTTGTGTCCAACCTTCTGTATGAAAGACGGTCAGTGAACATGGTCCATGGCGCAGTGCCTCTGTCTGTCTGTATCTCTCTCTTACATGCTGCATTAAGACAATTGAAAAATTATTGGACTAATTTAGTCATACTGTGCTAGTTTGCTAGTTTTATGTCGTCTGTTATTGTTGCTTTAAATTTTTGTGGCAGTCACTTTTGGTGTCCAAGATAAACAAAGTGTAAACCATGTATGTTTTTAACAATTTCCTACTTAAAAAATTTTTTTGTTTACATTAAAGAGTATTTTTGGAAGTAATGCAACTAATGTTGATGATGGGATACGTGCTTTTATTTCCTTTGGATATCAGATTTGATGATTCTGCCTTTGCCATTAATCATTGGATTATTGTTCTATCGTACTGAGTTTCGGCCTTTCCACTGATCGCTTCTCTTACTCATCCATTTCTGAGCAGTGTAAGGTCCTTGCTGTCTATGGCACAGGCTGCGAGGCATGTCGGATGACAGTTGTGTAATGATGTGTATGTTGAACAACTGCAAGCAGTGTTTAACATCGTCCCCGTTGACTGCATGTGAACCATTAACAGTCTGCATCAACTGTACTTGACTGATGATATTTCAGTTACTCTCGAGATCATATGTTGTGATGCGTACAATAATGGCAACAACATGTGGTATTGAAATGTTGTCCGAGTTGTAGCTTACTGTTTACTAAAATAGCGTATTTTTAAATTAATTAGATTTGAAAAGCTTTGAGCTCATTGCTTTTGAGTCGTCTTACAAGGTGATTATTTCACATCATTCATAGTCCTATGCTGCAGAAAGGCTGCAGCTTCATTTTATGCTACTTTGTTGTTGTTTTTCAGTTTTGGGCCATACTTTGTGGAGCCGGTAATTGCCGGCATTGATCCACTGAGCTTGGAGCCGTTTGTTGCAAACCTTGACCTCATTGGCTGTCCAATGATTGCTACAGACTTTGCCGTCAGTGGTACATGCACGGAGCAGATGTATGGTATGTGTGAATCGCTCTGGGTTCCAGCTATGGTAAGACGTCAACGATGTTAAATTCATTTTGTTTAACTTGAACTGTTATTGTTAATCTTGTACTTAAATTCATACTTTATTTACTTCCTGTGCTTTTGGTGTTAGCAAATAAACATTTTCCTCCAATCCCTGCCGCTAACTTTTTGACGACCTAATCCACCAGAAACTGAGATGTGCTTGCCTTTGCTGGGAGTGAATCACTCCGTGCAGCTCGAGCCGTTTAGTGTGCACTGCAGGCATTATAGCCATGTCATGGGCAATCTTTTAACACCACTAGACATGACAGTTACACCAGTGCGACCAATTTAATTACCGGGTATGTACCACACATTAGATGGACCCAAGTTAGTGTTTAATTGAACACACAACAGTCTGTCAAAGTCTTCGCTCAGCCAACTGATCTCAAGTTGAAACTACCTGACCCAGGCCGCTGCTAGTGCTGTTAATGCAAGTCTGCCATTGTCGCTTATCATAAGAGTCAAAATTCTTGCTCCCATGTGCTTGAAATGAGGTAGACGTGGAGGCGGCAGATGTCAAAGATGCACTTTCTACTAGGTCTAATAACAGCAGACTCATTTACTGGCCCTTATTCCTGGCCACTGAACAGATACAAGATATGTATTTGCCTCATAAGTTGTAAGCCTGTCACCACAGTGAATCTGGTTTTCATTACTAATTTTTCTCTGAATAGTGTTGGTGATTTTGCCATTATTAATGCCAGTAGAACTGCAGTTATGTTGGTTTGGTGGACGCAGACACCGGATCAGTTGTTTGAGACGACTTCGCAGGCGCTGTTGAATGCCGTTGACCGCGATGCGCTGTCTGGCTGGGGCGCTGTTGTCCATGTCATGTGAGTCAATTCAAATCAAATCTCTTTAGACTTGATGGGATTTTCCTCGTTTATGTCTCTGCTGCACATGCAAAATTGTCACTTTGCATGTGGGAATTTTAAGTTCTTTGGTTATTCCACTTTGTGGCTAAGCTAAGTGTATCTAAACATGCCACCAACCGTTTGTCCATATCTTTGCTAAATATAGGCAGCATTGGTTGCCAAAACGTCAGCAGTAAACAAGATAATTTTGTAATTTGATGAATTTGTGTGACTTATGCGTAACAGAGCTTGTGTTATAAGATGCTTTCGTATCTGATGGTAATAAAATTCCAGCAATCATAATCTTGCTAGTCTTACACATTGACCTTGATTTTTCCCACATCCGTGTAGGCACTGGACATATTGGGCACATTCCGATAGCATTCATGTCTGTCATCTTCACTAATAAAATGTCTGATAATGGTGCAATTTTTAGGCAAAATTGCTCTAGCGCAAGCAATTTCAGCTATTGCTACCCATTTCTCCGTAGCGTGGTCTGTCTGTCTGTCTGTCTGTCTGTCACATTCGTGCACGCTGCTTAGACCGTTTGGTGGATTTACGTGCTATTTGGCTGGTACGAATACACTTGCAGGGTCCAGTGACACAGGGTCCCTGACCGCCAAGGGAAGGGGAGATTTAGGGGGTTGAACCCCCAGACAAAAATTGCACTTTGCTACTTACGATTCACCAGGGGGCAGCACCGATGGACGATTTTTGCCTCTTATTTAATGCCTTCATCAGTTGAGTTATGTTATTGTTACTAACTTGTTTTGGATTGTCGTAAACCTTTAGATCCATGATATTCTGTGCAGATTGCATTATCGTTGTTGTTGCTTTTAGTGAGAAGGACAAGGTGACAACAAGAACGTTGAGGGCTCGAATGGACTAACTGAGCTGAGCTGTGTTGCTGAGCTATGAGCACTGCTGTACTGACAACACATTGGCAAACTGTGCCGCAACAGAGTCTAAACTTCTCTACGTTGTTGTTTGGATGTTTAATGCAAGTGTTTGTTCTGTTGGAGTTTTGTATTTCTCTCATTCTGACAGTGACAGTTACAGACATTATTTCCGTTGCAAGACGACTGATGGCTCATTACAGCTAGCCTTCATGTGCACTGTGTGATGGCTGAAATGATAAATTAAAGTTGACAAGTTTACATCTAACAGTTGAAACTGTTAGTTGAAGTCTGGTACATGCATTTGCTGCAGCAACTGAAACACACAATGACTGTCAACAGTCGACTGAAACGAATTTTGCCTCTCATTGGAATAAGTAATCTTTTATTAAGCAGCACGGAGTTCAAAGTGTGGACAGTTTCACTTTTGCATTAATATGAGTAGTTTTTCAGCATTTGCTAAATATTATTGTTTTTTTTTCTGCTGGAAATAGTGTCAAACTTGACTGGATGTGGAAGGTCTTAGTACGTGTTATTAGTTGATGTGCCTTTCCTTCTGCTGGAAAAAGTGACCATAGACAGCTGAAACGGTTCCCAGAACTAGCGCATTGGACGTTATTTTTTAACATTTTGCACTCTACAAATTCACTTTATACTTACTTACTTACTTACTTTCTAATATAACCCAGTGGTCTGTTCAGCTGCAGCGGAAATCAAGTGCTACCAGTGTTTATAACTAGCTCTTTTGACATACCAGTCATCAAGTTAATTTTATTCAGTCATCGTTGAGTCAGAAAACACTAATTTCATTTGCAATATTTTTGTTAATAATGTTTGTTATTTCTATATTGATTTTTGTGAATGCAGCTGAGATCATGTAGTGTACAAAATTTGCATAAACTGAGCTAGAGTGCACTCCCTATACCTTGCAATTACTGTGTCATTGTGATCATCTACAACCGATCTCATGTTACTCTGATCGACTGTAAGTGCAGAACTCAGGAATTGTTATTGTGAAACTTTTGAAATAATCTACATAGTAGTTTAGAAATTTTGCTCAAGTATGCCATGTCAAATGTATCAGAATTTGATGTTTCGTCGCATCTTGCAGACATAACTTGCAGTACATTGACCGAGCATGACTGGTGCAAGGTGATCACTTTCAATGATGTCTGAAGACATGTAACATCAATTACATAATCAGACATTCGAAATGTAAACCAACTCGGGCCTGTATGGAGCCGGGTGGGCACGGGCCCCACCAATGACCCGTGATGGCGTGCCCTCCTACAAACCGGCCCACAAGAAAGACTGAGAATGTTTCTCATAACTTTCTTAGCCAGTTCTGGGAACCTCTCTGTAGTAATGTTAAAGATAAGCACAGACAATAAACTGCTTGAACATGCAGTGATCACAACTCTTGGTCTTGAAAAAATGTCTTAACTTACACTGCATATTAGCCTATACTGCAACTTTGTGAAACTAACCCTAGTCTGATTATCGTTTGCATAGGCTATTTAAGTTTTCGTTTTGTTGTCTTTCATTCACACAGTCCCCAACCATAAACACCTCGCTCCCCCCCACACCATGCACGCGCGGCATCCTTGTACGGACCTGAACATGATAGGCCTATACAATCAGTGTCAATCAAACTGGCTTAATTCGCTACTGCGCTGGAGGAGACATTCGGAAAGCTGGTTACACGCTTCTAGGCCTCTATAGGCAACGTGCTGTTTGTTATGACGTGGTCGCAGTTGTTTGTCAGAAGTCGAGGCTACTGCTGACAGTCAGTTGCTGCCTCCAGCGCCGTCAGAGACTGATCGCCAGCTTGTGACAGGAAAAACGAGATGCAAGCCAACGACAGCGAAAAGTTGCAATTTGAGTCGCGTGTCGTCTTGGTCGCTACAGGGACGACATGCAGTGTGGGTCTACGTGACGTTTCGAATCCGTCTACGTGTATGATACAGGCAGAACATTGTCACATAGCCTACATTCAAAGTTGAAAAAAACGAAAATTATTACCATTGTCACTGTAGCAGACTTATACGACCGTCGAAATCTACGTCTCATTGCGAAAATAATGCGTTAGCGTAGGCCTGCACTTCTATTCATCAGTTACAAACGAATTTACGTGTACATAGCGCCATTGGTCGATCATCTTTGAGTGTTATTAGTGTCCTGATTGTTCTTCAACTCGCCAAGCACAAGTTATTGTCGTTGGATAATTATTTTCTGTGTGATCTTCGTTTGAAGAGTCTCAGAGAGACGCCTGCTAAAGAACCGACGTAGCCTGCAAACTGTCGTGCGAGACTCGGCTATAGGCTACTCAAAACAGTTGCTAAGAGATGCTCTTCATTCGCTTCACTGATAACTATTTAACAATTAGGCCTAATGTTTCATATCTGTACAAAAATGTCACAGAACCACCAGATGCGTTCGTCTTCTGCAACGTGCCTTTCTCGCGCAAGATTGACGTTCGGATAGTCAGTCGTTAATGGTGACAGACGACGTGTCGAAATCGGGCTACAGCAGTGTGATATTCGTCGATCCAGGAGTTGAAATCGATGAGTCTTAACAGTTGCGGCCTGTCAGGTCTGCGACAGTTCATATTTCAGCAAGACAGTGGAGTGGCTCAGCTATGTGTGATATAGACAGACATTGGCCAAGGTAGTTTTCACGAAGATACAACACTCGGCGACTATTTCGAGCATCTGATTCTTCAATAGCGGCTAATTGTTTCAGACGAATGTTTAACGGGCGTCTCTTTCAAACGTGATCACGTCGACAGAAGTGATGAGTAGTAACGTACATTCGTCAGCGAGTAAGTACGTAAGTAAAACGTTAATTAATATAGCGTTTATAACCTCTAATGTGCATTTGAGCTGTTTGCTTGAGTCAAAAGTTATAACACTGCGAATAGTTTTTTTTTGCGCGCGACAGCACGTAGTGCTAAGCGCGTTATCTATCGTAATTCTGTCTGTCTGTCACGACCGTGACGACCCGGTACCGAACCAAGCCCAAGTGAGATGGAGATCGACTCCGGGTCTTTATCTTATGATAGCGTAGAGTCTCGTTTCTTGTGAGCAAATTTCGTGCCGCTGGGTGAGAAGATTCCTCTCGAACGATACTCGAGGGCATCAAAAATGGGTACCACCTAAGAAATCGTTATTTCGCCGCTATTTGCTCATCTACCGTGAGAACGGTTGCAGATAGACACAGACTTGCTGCTTATCATAACAAGCACTGCTGACGCGCTTTCCGGGGTACTAACATCGATGACCTTGAACAACCTTGAACCCCAAAAATAGGGGTTTTCAGTGAATTTTTCGAGCATCTATGGTAATAAGAAATTTGCAGAAAAGATGCGTTTGAAGCCAGGGAAAAATCAAAGAGTGATGGATTGGATTGTGAGAGGAGCTCAAATATTTTACAGATGCTGAGCCCACCTGATCACGGTAACTTTTATCAACATGTGCCCGCAAGTTTTGCTATTCGGCTAAGCTTACGTGAATTTCGCCTGCTATTCCTTCTTACTTTATGATGCTAATTGCTTGCAGTGTTACAGAGTACTGTGGGCTAATTGGATCAATTGGCCTACGAGGACCGGCGGGAACACACCAAACAGGAATGATCTGTGCGGTAAGCGTCGGTGCATGGATGCACACAAATGGATGTCCTTAATTAACGTCGAGAAACAAACGAGCAGACACATAACCAGTTGGCGTGTTAAATAGCGTGGCTGCATTTACGTAGAGCCGACCCTATGACCGCCGGTCAATGTCACCGTCAATGTCAACTGTGAATTTATATAGCCAGCAAAACGTTACAGATTTACCACTGTTAATTTACTAGTTGACTGTGACCCTTCAGCATCTTCAAGATCAGTTGATTTTCGACTTTGCAACTGTAGACTTTGCAACGTTGCAGACTGGACAAGGAGTCTAAGTAAACCACGTAATCTTTACTTGTGGTACGCCGGATGATGCCTAGCGCCACATCGAGTGCATGAATTCCAGCAGTGAAAATACTAGCATTGTCAGGTATTGACAGACTTGGGAGCAACAACAGCCGCCGCTGTTCTAACGCCATCCTTGGATCCATCTGTGTAGATCTCAAGATGTTGGGAAAACTCTGAGCGAACGAATCCGAGTCAAGTGATCGTCGAATGCGACAGAGTTGTCGAAACCTGAAAAATCGCATATGGTTTAAATGACAAAATATTAAGAGAAAAAAAGAAGAAAATACATTATTATCGACCTTCATACACATCTCCAAATTTCTCCAAAACATCGAATAACAGTGGGCTACATGTCGTTTACTTACGCGAAATGGATTAATCAGACAAAGATAGGCCTATTATCTCATAGCTGCTTGAGTTGTCAGCGGCAGTGACACGAAGTTTGCTATTGGCGCAGTGTTTGAGTGCAGAAATAGGCTAATGATTGTATTCAGAATGTGCACCGTTGCCGGTCTTATCGCGTGCTGCAGACATGCTGAGGACGCGGCGCTGAGTAACGGCTGATGCATAATGACGACTTTCGCTCAGGCTACGCTCGAGCGCCCACTGCAAACACGACCGTCCATTTTCCATTACACTTTTCTAGACCGCTGCTTGCAGTGCAGGCGAAGGTTTTCGTATTGTAGAGGCTTAATAACGCTCCGAATCCTTGACCTATTGGCTAGGCGGCGTGACTTGAGTATCTGCGTCGATCGTTGCTAGCATCACACAATATTGCAATTTAACCTATTGCAAGACATAGAGGCCTGCCAAATTAGACTTCTGTAAACAGTTTAGAAAGGCAACTATAGGCCTATGATATGTTGAAATCTACCAAATTAACTAGCCATTTTTGGAATGTAGGAATCTCGGGATTGCTAGCCCGTCACGATGTTGCAGACTGCAGTCGCTATGTATACTATCAGGAAAGCACGTTTGCTTTAAACGCTGTTCATATAGGAAGAAGTCTAACGGACACAGCTGCGATAATCGTGATGCTGCGAAGTACAAAGCCAGCCACGTTTAATGAATCACTTATTTTAATTTTTAACCCACTGTTTAATCACATTTACGTGACCACGAATATTTTTTGAATAGGAAACGAAATTCTTGGTTTGTAACAAGCGAGTAATAAACAAATTACAGAGTGTGCCGCCCGTGGTATATCAAAGCCTAAAACATTCTGTATACTTCGAAGTATAGCCGGCATTAAAACAACCTTTTAGTGATGTAACTAACTGTAATAGCTGCGACGAAGCAAAAAACTAATGGCTGTCTGTGCCGACTTAGTATGAACTGTTACGAGTAATTACGACATCCGTCCGTAGTTCACGGCTGTCGAATGTTTAGCAAATGCACGTAATGGACATAAGTCAGTCAAATTACTCACCGAGCATGCTGAGTAGCAGACGACGCTCGACTGCTTTTTATACTCAAGTGCTTTGCACCGTGCCCGGCCCTCTTCTCCATCGCTCCTAACATATCTAATTTAATCATATAAACGGTGTCACTTAAACAAGTTATTACCGTGCTCTAACAAAATGTCTTCTTTAACTGTTGTTTCGATACAAAACTTTGTTTAATTTGGGTCTTCCGAGCTTTTCTGCTGGTGCGCATAACAGCCGGGTTTGAGCCATAAATAGTCACATTTATTAGTCAGCATAGAAACAGCAGAGCAATTATTCATTATCGTAGTTGTTTCACGCGAATATGTACGCCCGCGTGCATGTCAATGAGTTCTTACTGTGCTGTACATTTTTCCTGTATTAATTATCTGTCCCATTGCTATAGCATAGCATGGGACAGATTATAAAATCACTTGCGTCTGTCTCAGTCTGTCTGTCGTCGCTCCTACGGCAGCAATTTTTATTCGATGTTCATGAAATTTTGCACAGTGGTTCGGGGCCTGAAAAGTAAGATCGAGTTTGCTTGGGGTGAAAATTCGATGATCCCTCCCCGTATTTTGCCCCGCTTTTTACCCCCATAATGCATTTTCAATGGGAAGGTTTTAATACCACAGTAAGGAGACCTGAGGACCTATAGTGATGGTTAGTAGCTCCAAAGACGTGTCTCGGGGACTGCTATAGGCGCAAACCCGAAAAATACTTTTACCCTTTAATTTGCCCCCATGCACCAAAATGGTGATCACTGCATTTTCAATGGTACTCAGGCGTGGCTAGATGTTTGACACGCAATATCTGAGCAACTATGCGAGATAGAAGGTCGTGACCTCAAAATATTTGAGGCTTTATATCTCCGTAACCGTGCAAGATAGACGTATATGGTTATAATTGAAGCGTTGGGTGGAAGAACCGCACAACTGTGAAATTTGTGATGTTGGGAAAACGTGGAAAACAATACGGGACAAAACTGCACAACTCGCAATAGAGCAATACTGCGCAAATGGAAGAACAGCACAACTTGCAATAATCCGCCTGATTGATGGCTGTCAGCGATATTCTCTCGTGG
>Ga0056124_1000852_pt1 | contig 10566 bp, 6 predicted proteins | sample WorMetHEROISLAND_2_FD_70069 | JGI IMG/M metagenome (GOLD analysis project Ga0056124, IMG submission 70069) | Marine gutless worms symbiont microbial communities from Max Planck institute for Marine Microbiology, Germany - Olavius sp. 4 HERON ISLAND | ecosystem: Host-associated > Annelida >... | reverse complement strand
CCTTGAATGACCTTGAGCACTAAAATAGAGGTTTTTACGGATTTTACATTTGTTCGCAGTGGGCCTTCATACATGCACTGCTATCGCGCGTTCCCTTTGCGTTAGCTGGGCTTTCTTGTTCTTGTACGTAGCGGACAGCATGACAAGTGCCGGATGTGGCTTGCGGGCAAGTTGTGTGCTACTGCTGCAGAGCAACGGCGATTATAGGCAGAACTTTACCTGTACAGCAGCGGTGCTTGTATAACAAGACTTGTCCGTTTAATTACTACGAACATGACATGTGCGATGAATAATATGACAAGTGGTTTGCAGGCTGCGACTACGGTTTCAACGTCGGCTCCACGGATACAACGCCGGTCCAGTCATGACTTTAAAAGCGACGTCTTAAAGCGTGAAAGTTTAGACGCCAATGCGTGTAAAGCGTGTTTAGCGTAGGGTCACAGATAACGCTTGCTACTGATGCAACACTCGTCTGTTTAGCTTGCTGCTGATGCAACGGAATCGTTGCAATTAATTACAAACATGTTCGGAATACAATGTAAACTAATGTGCGACTCGAGTGCGCTCATGAGTTATCATACAGAACCGACTCGATAGATCGGTGTCAACCTGGCATTGCGGAGTCGGTCATACATTGCGTATGTTTAATGTTAGCAGGCAAAGAGATGCATTACAATTTTCTCTTGGTCAAAAGCGGTAAAAGAAATTCACAGTAAAAATTAACGTAAATTGGTGGTATTTGACGCTACGCAAGTTATTGAGGTTTAAAATTTGAGGTACATTTACGTGTACAATTTAACGTAGTTTAATGCTAGGGTCGATTTTTGGCATTTTGCGTTAGCCCTTGACGAATTTCTGAGCAGTTACGTATGGCAGATCGCACGTCAACTGTTCCAAACGTTTTAATTTTCATTGCGTAAAGCTGTGAATGGTCAATTCAAAAATGTCGAATTTGCTGGCGCGCATGTTCTTTAGCATTCTAATGCACAAACTTCGATGCCAATAAACCGTTAATTTTATCTACAGATTTAAAAAAACGCATATGGCACAATTATAGTTCGAGCAGAAAGCAAAGAGTAGCTGAAATAATTGATTCTACAAGTGTATACGTTTAGACAATAATAATTCTGTGGTAACCGCCAGGCATTCGATGAAGTCTGTTGTAGCTGCTGCTGCTGCTGCTGTTGCTGAGACAGCGTGATGCCGGTGACGTCACGGTGATGCGGCAGCTAGTTGGATAGAGACGTCACAGCTTGGCATAATCACGTTACGAGTACATACCATCAGTCCGACCACTGACAGACAGACAGACAAACCGGTAGGCGACGTGGCTCGCGACGCTGCAAGCTTTGCAGCGTAGCACGGAGGTTGTCTGTATAGCACAAGCCGTGCTGAGGAGAGCCAGACGGACAGACCGACAGACAGACTGACTGACGCAGTACGCAATGGCTTCGGATGGATTACAGCGCTCAACTAATACGGTTAGTTGCACCATGACCACGTACCACAGACTATACTGGCAAGTAACCAAGGTGGCCGACTGCCATGTCAGTCTGGGTGTAGCACCGTGACACTTCTACGTGAAGCAAGGGTAGTTAGCGTTATAGCCTTTTAACGGACGCTGCCAGTTTAGCCGGCATCAGCGATGCTGGCTAATGCGACAGATGATACCGTAGGTGGTCTGTCCGTCTGTCACACTCGTGTACCCAACGAAAGCCGTTGGATGGAATTATGTTATTTGCCCCGCCCATCGCAATAACTCATTTGACCTTAATGCGACCTTAACTCTAACAAAATATAGCTGTGTTATTTTGTCAAAATTTCGTCGAGCCATTCACGAGATATTGGGTCTTAGATGTTTGCACATCTGACCTCGTAGTGGCCGTGACTTTGTACCAGCGACCTTCAAGACTTACTGCATGTGGTCCAGTTTATCAGTGACCTCAAATAGCCTACGTCGTCAACCGAAGTTTGATAAATTTTCCACCATTGACGTCTAAGATATTATCGTCGTAACAAACTCTTCTTGAAAGCACTGGACGGACGCACTTGCAAACGGACTACCCGAAAACATACCTATTGGTGGCGGAGGCATAATAAACAGCATAGATAAAACACGCAAGTTCATAGCCTACATCTGCATTTACAGTTAATAATTTTATACTGCCGACGATCTAACGACGTCACTAACAGTAAGCCTAACCAAAACGACTCTGTTTCTCTAGCTCTCGGGCTAAGACCAGAACTCAGATCGACCGAATAAACTCAAAACTCCAAGACAACAAAATTCGGAGAGAAATTGGACGCCGCGCCGAAAATCCCGAGACAAATCATTTCAGTTTGCGGCTCGAGGGCGTCGAATGCGCGAGGAGCAGGCCTACGTTGGCGCACTGCGTCCAACGCTGATGGTGAAAAATGTCGAACAACGAGCGTCGAGTGCGTTCTCTGCGGACCGCCAGCTAGTTATGTATATTTACGCGCTGTATGAGCTGCGAGGTGTCTTTGCTGCTCCGTTGACTTATCGAGCGGCAACGGTCGTCGTTGTCGGTCGATTATTGTCGCCAGGGAAAGTCGGACACAGCTGTCGAGTGTGTCGACAGGGCGCGCGCCTTGAGACTCGCGAGTAACACGACGCAGTAACAACCTGTTAGCGAATAACTGAATGCGGCGCTTCCGACGATCTGTTCTCGTCAACTTTCACCGTACAGTACTGCACCATGCAGTTTTACTTCAGCCGCCGACACCGCTCGCTGTTCGTCACTTACTGCTTGTGAGTTGTTACACCGAAGAGACGGCAGCTGACAGCAACAAGTAGTTGCTCTCCTGTCGTGTAGAGAAACCGCAGGCTTACATCGACCGTTTGTTCTAGCAGTGTAATGACTATGTCTCGGTCCGAGACGCGTTTCGCTGCTGTGACTGTGGCCAATTGTGTCAAGTGCGGTGTACGTGGTGGAAAATAGGAAGGCACGGAAGCCGTGTCTGTGGTAAAGGGCGTCTAAGTGATCGGTCAATGTCGATCATTTAACAGCGAATACGGGCTAGGTCCAGAGAAGTCCTCCAGCAGCGCTACGTTGGCTTAGCCCGACCAATCGCATCGCAACTGAAGCGTTTGACACTCGCCGCATGGAGCAACGTGCTGCAGAAAAGACAAGAACTAAAGTAATTTGGTAGTGGCGGAATATCAATGCTGCTACCTATAGTGAATCATAGGTCATCTTTCTTTCGTAAGTCGGAAGCAATTGAATGTTTTGGCGGGGGGGGGGGTGTTCAACTGCCTAAATCTTTTCCCTCTGGATGGTCAGGGACCCCCATCTAACACAATGCATCATTTGACCCCGCAAGTATCTAAATCCGTCGAACGGTTTAAGCAAGGTGCACGAATGTGACAGACAGACAGACCACGCTAGGGAGAAATGTGTAGAATAGGCGGAATCGCTTACGCTGCAAGAAGCGATTCGCCTGAAAACTAAATACAGTAGTCGAACTCAGTGCCCGCATCTCACAGACCAAATACACTGACTTATTTTCCCAACATATATAATTGCGACAAAAATTGATCACCTTTGTCATACTTTCATACACTCATCTGCCTCATTAGTCCCTGATTATGTATATATGTTAGGCTAAGCCACGGTGTGAATACATTAATTTATCAAATTTCTACTACGATTTTTGCCAACAAATCTCTTGATGTATTCATGTCGCAAATGCTTCATTGGGTGATAGCTACTTCCGAAAGCGTCATTTTCGATGATGTCAAAAATTAAGTCAGCAATACCCCGGTACTTAGTGACTCGTAAATTCTGGGGGTAAATTGTACACGTTTTAGTAGAATGAAAAATCAGGATAATTCGTGCCAGATATTATGAAAATCCTCCTGCTTTTATTTAAGTGACGTATAGTAAACCGTAAACTTTTTTTTCTAAACACGGTAGTTCAAGTAAGCTTACATCTAATATACTGTCACAATAATGGTAGTATATGTGACAGCAATAATACTGTCCAAGCACTTGGAATATGTTGAGTGAAGCTGAGACGACTGTTCTCATTCACTGTTGCTGAATCAAACGTAATATTGGCGTGAGGATTGCTAGAGATGCTGCATAGAGGAACGTGTTGGTCCATGCGACAGACGTCTTAACATCAGCAGCAGCATCTGCAACACTGTGACTGGCAATGGCGTAGCCAGGAATTTGTCTTGAGGGCCCGAAGGGCCGAAATTCGAGACCGAATGCCGAGAGCGGGACAGGGGTTCTTTGGAAGGGACAGCGAGCCTCCTCGGAACCAGCTAGGGAGCTTTGGTAAGCGCTGTAAGCTCCCCAGCGGGGTACGAAGCGGAGTTCCGACCGCATGCATTTTAGACGCATTAACAGCCCAGAAAACGTGTCTAGTGGCATACGAATGTCGTTTGATTCCGCCAAAAATTACATAGCTACCGTTAAAGACATTGTCGTACGCCCAAGTGATCTTGGGGGTGCACCTGCACCCGGTGCACTCTCCTCCGATGCCTACACCACTGGTGACTGCCTACAGAGTCTGACGATAAAGGTGCGAGTTCGTTTCCAATAGACAGGCCTATATAGGACGCTGCATACAACTTGGACGCACGGCTGTGCATGCATGTATGAAAAAAGTTCATGCAGAAAATAGCAAATATGGCACGTGCCATATACGTTAGCAGTTTTCTCTGAGGCCCGGTTAATAAAGTTAAAGTTAAAAGCAGATCTATGTAGCGCCATAAACGTAAGATAATAAAATAGTTGAATCCGATCGACTGTGTCAAACTAGGTCGGAGTGCTAACATACACCGTGTGTTTGTTGACTTTGAGTCAGTTTGATCGACATACGCAATATTTTTTTTACATTTTCGTTGCGAGTCATGTCTTAGTTAAATCTGCATAGACCCAACGCCCGGCGGCTTAGGCGATGTTATACATCTTGAGATGTAACTCCGGTCGGGTGTACGTAATTTTATATTTTCTATGGGTCGGTTCGAGTTGGGACAAGTAAAAGTGACTCGAGAACAACTTAGCTCTGTATATGGATTGAGAATTCGTGACTTGCCATTTATTCGTGAAAAATCAAGAATGTAACAACCAGTTTTTAAAATTCGTTAAAATCCGTTTTTACACATCCCGAGTAACCAGAACTTTGAAATTCGTAAAATTCGAATTTTCAACTTACGCTGGTCTGGATGCAGCCGTGGATGCCTGTGATGGTGCTATGCGTATGAACTGCGGCTGAGCCGTTACTGAATGCTGATGCTTAGGCCTATTCAATATAGCAACGAGCATGACGATGACGAGACCATGCAGCTGATCATTTGGTACTACCGAGCTGTCTGTTAGCATTGCATTTTGTGCACGGGCGCCTTCGTTCGTATATACGATCTGCCACTCGCGGCGACCTCGTCATCAGCCCAATTGTCACGTTAGATTCCTTGTAGTTAACAACGTATGAACAGGTTATTACAGTCATGATTTTTTAAACACATTTGGAGACTTATTACTTCTGTTATAGCCGCACTAAGCTTGTTGCTAAGGGCTTTTCGTTGCCGTGGCAACAGAAAGTCACCGAGGGTCGGAAAAATTTGCACCCCATTTTTTCGGAATATTGTCACCAAATCTAACAGAAAAAGCAATAAAATCAATTTCAGCAAGAAAATCCTTACGGGGAATACACGTGGACCTACACTAAGAAGCCGGGGTCTTATATTAGAAGAAGTTGTGCGGTATTCACATGACCATTTCACTGCAGTCCCGCAGGCTCATGATCGCAACGACGCCGGCTTTTATGCCTATCACAATTACGACTACGACCACGACTACGTCGCGCTACGACGCGATACGACGCTACGACGGAAAATTGACGTGTTCATTTTTTTCGTTGTGTCGTAGCCAATCACAGCGCAGGAAACGGATCGCCGATAATGTATTAATGTTTACATCGCGGCAAAATCAAGGCGGTTAGGTAAAATGTCATTCACAAACACAGACACCGAAAGGCTGATTAATTTGTATCACGCAGAGCCGTGTCTCTGGAATGCGGCTGGTGCGGAATTCATCGATGTCGACAAACGATTGGCAGCCAAGGCCTGGAGCTGAAGTTTAGCCGCGGTACGTAGCAGTATAGTTTTGATTCTGGCGCCGGTAGGCCTAGGCCTACAACAAGTTATCATAGTAAGTAAATTAAGTAAAGAGTAAATTTGTACAGCACATACTCAAAAATGCGGCTAGCCCGTCTGGGCGTGATTGACGTGATGTGATCACGCCCACTGTCGTGGTCGTAGTCGTGGTCGTAGTCGTAACGGTGATATAGGCTTTATACATGAGCTAATAATGTTTCGCGCTTTCTCACTAGAGAGACGCAGAAATACCGCGATATTATAACCGGCGGTATCACAATATCGTAACTTCGCAAGCTTGTCGAATACCGACAATTGCGCGTTAAATAACTGCACTTTCTCCAAATTTTGTGGCAAAGTGTCAAAATTGCACTTAATTTGCTTACATTGCAGGTAAGTAGAATCGACGTATTCGAGTAAGTAGCTTAAGTGTCATAACTGCAGGCCTGAACATTTAGACTGCCGTAACAGTCACGATACAGTTGTGCACTTGTGCAACAGTTTTTTTCAACGTTTGTTGCCTAAAGAGAATTGCTTGTATCCCTACCAGCAGTCATGTAACGCCGGCAGAAATTGAATGACAAATGATTGGTGAGAGATTTTTATGGTCAACGTAATCTGACGTACTTCCTTGGAACACTCTCTCTGGAGTGGCGCATTCCACAAGGCCACACAACTTTGTTTTACATACGGCACGTCGCCAGGCAGTTGTTAAGCAGCTCGTACGGCTTATGTGTGAAATTTTCAACACAGAATGAATTTCAGTTTTTTTGTATAATTATAGTATTAGTCGTTAAGACATGTCGTTCTTTAAATATATGAAACTCAAATATTTATGAGGATATTAATTAACCGTAATCTATGGGTACGCTTACATCATGACTATCTTATGTCAGTGATGACGCTGTCATTTTCCATATTTCACCTGTAACAGGATAGCATTGAATAACAACGATTATCGGAATAATATGAAAAGTTTTAAATGTGACGACGACTTTATTTCAGCGCGTGAAACGAGCAGCTCTGTAGAATCTGAGGCGTTGATTCGTATAATATTATGACACATTTCGTGTTATTATTGCGCCAGTAATAAACGTGGCACGCCATGAACGCCCACACGCATAATGGCGTTACGCGACTATAAGCTTACGCTATATCGGTCACTTATGTTGATCACCCTGCACCGTATTATACGTAGTGTTACAGACCAAATACACAAGCAGAGAGGTGGAGTCGCGTCTGAATAATTACAGGATACACACCAGACTTCGATGTCGGTGGTCCATGCCATCAGTATATACAGGGTGGTCCAGAAAAAAATGGCACAAAGTTCGCCGTGCAATTTATTTGGAACTGTTTGTCATAGGATTGAGATGTTTACATCAAAATGCACAGCAGAGACTGTTGTATTTAGATACTGCTCTATGTCACGTAAACATTTTGTTCTGAACATTGGCGCTCTTGTACTACTTTTCAGGAAGACTACAAGTATAGCAGCATAGAGCAACAGCGTGTGTGCAGTGCGGCAGATAAGTTAGTTTGCGATGCATCCTAGACTGAGACGGAGACCTGCTGAATGCATGCAGTCGCGCTCATTGGACGTGTTCAATTGAATCTCTGTACCATGCGGCGTCGAAATGCCGCTCAAGTATGCAGCTACGGCCATTCTTGAGCAACACTAACTACTACCACGTCAGCTTGTTTCTCTGTCTCAGACAGCACAGCATCGCAATCTGTCGACATTGGATGACGTGTATGCGCGGCTCTACTAAAAATACTCGCAATACCAAGTGCCTACACGTGCGCTAAAACCACAACAGAATTAAAACCAAATCGTGGGCCATTCGCATGCGATTTTGTTTCAATTATTTTTTTGGTTTAGTTCGATTGGACACATATTAGCTCAGGCTGTGCGCCGCCTAGTGTCTCCAGCATGTGATTGTTGATGATCAGTATAACTAGAATGACGTTACGCATGTTGAGCAGAGCGACGTCAGTTGTTGAACGCGTGATCAATCACTGAAGAATCACGCAGAAGACTGAGGCTTTTGGAAATTAACGTAAAAGATGGAAGTCATTAACAACCAGAGCTTTTTTAGTGTGCAGTTCTACACAAAAGTGCAGTTCTAAAGAAATTTGTGCAGTTCTACTCAGTAACATGTGCAGTTGGCAAATGGACAATGTATCGCTAAGAAAACATAGTGTTAATTTTTAGTTTTAAAATAAGTATTCCATCAAATACAAATTTGTTATATAATAAACAGATAATAAACCAGTTTGATGTTTTGGTGTCATTTATTTTGGACCTAGTCCACTTTGTAGATGTAAAATACTATTTAATATGCGTAAACTGTTCAAAAATGTCATTGAAATGTGTTACAGTAAATGACAGTGTTTCAGCTTTTGGGGGACTTTGCTCATCATTACACTTGACTGACTGACTGCTCCGCCCCTGGACCCCACTGGTGGACTTCCCGCAGACCCTCTCGCTTGTGCAGTTCTAAAATTTTCTTTAAAAACCCCCTGTTAACAACCTGCTCTTGGCAGAAGAAAAAGAAGAACAAGAAGAAGAACTGGACGTATGTAGTTAGTGCCGAAATGCCAGCAAATTAACGACGTCATCGTTGCACATACGAGACCGTCATTTTCTCGTAGAAACAGACAAACGCTAGTGAAGGTTAATATAGTTAATGACACTGATGATGCCGACTTCCTACTGGGTGCATGATAGCTATGACAGTTCCGACATTGGAATACATTATCCGGTGTGAGCCAAAAAGTGACGCCCGTTTGGTATTTGAGTTTCCTCTCTTGTAGATAAATTATGCGTTCAATAAATGACGTCGTTTTTCGTCTGCCGATGTAAACAGGTTCTGTTTTCGTGCGAACAAGTTGTAATTTCGTCACGGTGGTTGGATTAACTAACGATGAACGCTGTTTGATTCACAATCTGCGCATGGAGAAACACCGGGGTTCCGAAAGAATTGTGAAAATGTTTTCAATAAATGAGCACATTTAAACTGTGAATAATTAATAACAAATGTTAAAAATTTTTAAACAGTATAGGCCTAAATATCTGGTATTCTGCAGGTTATATTATTGCATTATACGTACTGTAGTAGTTGAGAAAAATGTCATTTTTGACACATTGTAAGACTTGTCCTCACTACTTGATGCTGTCGGATGGGCAAAAACTTGCGCAGTAGCGATTTGCCACCGTTCCCTTCGAGCAATAATCGTGCCGCTGCTTAATACGGTCACGTGAATAGAACACGCGAGACATCGGCGTTGTTAAATTAATTGAGGAACACACATGTGGGACGTGATGACGGTGTACACATTTGTGTCGACGCCGTCATCTTACGGCTATATAGCTGTAGCTGTAATCAGTAAACGACGCAACAATTTGGCAAAGTGGGAATCAGCTCTGATACCTTGGACATGTATTTCCCAGGGCCAGGTAAGTGTCAAGCATTCCGATGCGTCCGACATGATCTGTAGTTTGTACCGTCATATTATGACTACGACTGAACACCTTCCAGCGCACTGGAAACTACGGCTTTGATTTTTTTTTACCGCGCGATGCACGTGGTGCAAAGCGCGGTGTTAGTCGACTGTCTGTATAAAACGCTTTAAAGCATAACGCAAGACAAAGGCACTACATTTATCATTTTTGCAGTGGTTTTATGTGAAATAAAACATTGTTTGCATTTTTTTATTTTGCAAGTTTGCGTGTAACCATAATCTATTTTCGATAGGTGCGCGCGTCTACTAAATATCTTCGCAGGATTTGAGCAACACTTCGCGGCCTATTTTAGATCCAACGACGGATGAAGCTGCAGGTTCTTTTACAATGTTTTTACTCAACTGTCCGACCATGCCACCAAGATCCGAGCTCGAGCCCAAATCATCACAGTTGAAGACCGATGCTATCCCCCGCTTCATCACTTAATCAAGGACGCAATGACAGATGAGCGGATGGACAAGAAGACGGATCATTCAGTTTGCAAAGCGAACATTCACAGCCGAGCACGACTGAATCACACGCCACTGATGCTCAGTGAGAACGTTGCCGTCCGTCGTTCTGCTGATTTCGTGGATTCAATCAGTATTGTTCGCTGACGACGACCACCAGTAACAAGCCAGAGACTTGCTTGCAGACGCGTCTCCACTTGCTGCTCATTCTGCTGCTGTCTCGTTGCTATAGTCCTGCCGCTATCTACTCTACGACAAACTGCATACGGTCGCTTCTTGCCTGTGGATTTTTACGCGCCACAGCAGTACCGGCAGGTACTGCTGAGGCGCGTATTAGATATGGCGATTCTGTCTGTCTGTCTGTCACAAGCCGGTACCGAACCAAGCCCAGGTGAGATAGAGTCTCCGGGTCTTCACCATATGGTAGCCTGGAGTATCTAGTTTCCTATGAGGTAATTTGGTGCCAG
>Ga0056124_1000850_pt1 | contig 10576 bp, 11 predicted proteins | sample WorMetHEROISLAND_2_FD_70069 | JGI IMG/M metagenome (GOLD analysis project Ga0056124, IMG submission 70069) | Marine gutless worms symbiont microbial communities from Max Planck institute for Marine Microbiology, Germany - Olavius sp. 4 HERON ISLAND | ecosystem: Host-associated > Annelida >... | reverse complement strand
TATGGCGAAGCCGTGGCTTACGCCGCCCGGCGCGGCATCATCATCGCCGACACCAAGTTTGAGTTCGGCGTTGACGACCAGAAGCGCATCCACCTGATCGACGAAGTACTCACGCCGGATTCCTCGCGTTTCTGGCCGGCGGACGCGTGGCGCGAGGGTTCAAACCCCTTGTCCTACGACAAGCAATATGTGCGCGATTATCTGGAGAAGCTGGATTGGGATAAAAACCCGCCTGCCCCGAAACTACCTGCCGAAGTCATCGCCAACACCAGCAAGCGCTATGTCGAAGCTTTCGAGCGCCTCAGCGGTCAACGCCTGCCCTGAGGGGTCATCACTCCCTCACTTCCCGATACAAAACCGGCTAAAAATTTCACCCAATAGGTCCTCAGAACTTACTTCGCCGGTAATGTGAGCAAGCTCGTTTTGCGCGAGGCGCAGCTCCTCAGCCAGCAACTCCATGCCGGTATTCAGTATGATGGCAGCGGCTTCCAAGTGTAATCGCGCCGCATGTAGCGCCTGCATGTGCCGCTCGCGCGCAATCAAGGCATTTTCTGTCGGCTGCCAGCCGGCCAGACGTAACAACTCGACTTTCAGGTACTCGACGCCGTCGTTATGCTTCGCAGACAAACGTAACGCCACGGCGTTATCCTCTCCTTTTTCGGGCCCCAGCATGGCCGGAGGCAGCCCGATCAGATCGCATTTGTTGTGCACGATAATCAGTGGCAAGTGCTTGGGCAAACGCCCGCGTATCGACGAATCGGCCGGGGTTTCGCCCTCTCGCGCGTCCACGATCAACACCGCCAGGTCGGCTTTTTCCAGCGCCTGCCAGGCACGTGCGACGCCAATTTGCTCGATTTCATCCTTGCTGTCGCGCAGACCTGCCGTGTCCACGATATGCAACGGCACGCCTTTAATCTGAATGTGAGTACGTACTATATCGCGCGTGGTGCCTGCTTGCGGCGTGACTATCGCCAAATCTGCTTCCGCCAGGCAGTTGAGCAAAGAAGACTTGCCCGCGTTTGGCTGGCCAGCCAGCACCACTTCAAGCCCGTGCTGCAACAAACAACCTTGACCGGCGCGCTGGATGAGCGTTTGTAGCTCTGTTTGTAGTCGTCCCAGACGGGTGCGCGTTTCGGTCATCGCCAGCGTCTCGATATCCTCTTCAGGAAAATCCAGCGCCGCCTCCAGACGGGCGCGCAACTCGACCAAGCCGTCCGCCAAACCGTGTATCGCCGCCGAAAACTCTCCGCCAAGGGAGCGCATCGCGCTGCGCGCCGCACTGCTGCTGCCCGCGCTGATCAAATCGGCCACCGCCTCGGCTTCCAGCAAATCCAGCTTGCCGTTTAAAAAAGCGCGCAGTGTGAACTCGCCCGGTTCGGCCAGCCTAGCGCCCAGTTGCAAACAGCGCGCCAACAGCATTTGCATCACCACCGGACCACCGTGGCCCTGTAGTTCGAGCACATCTTCACCGGTAAACGAGGCGGGCGCGTCGAAATACAAGACAATACCGTCGTCTATGGCTGAGCCGTCTTCCGCCAGAAAGCAACAGTGCCGGGCCACTCGAGGTGGCGGAAAAGGCGAGGTGGAATAAAGCGAAGACGCAGACTTTGTCATCGCCGCAGTCCGGGAAAGCAGTGCCTTCGCTAGCGGTCCCAGCGCAGTCCGCTTTCCTGAGAGTCGTACTATACCGATCCCACCTGTGCCACTGGGCGTGGCGATGGCGGCGATCAGCTCAGTGTTGTTTTTTAGCACCCTCGATCATGCGGGTGATTTGCCACTGCTGGGCGATGGAGAGGACATTGTTGACCACCCAATACAACACCAGACCCGCCGGAAAGAAAAAGAAGGTTACGCCAAAGACCAACGGCAAAATCATCATCAACTTGGCCTGCATCGGGTCAGGCGGCGTGGGGTTGAGTCTGGTTTGCAAAAACATCGTCAGCGTCATCACGACCGGCAAAATGTAATAAGGATCGGGTGTAGATAAATCCTTGATATGCAACATCCAGGGCGCTCCGCGCATTTCCACCGCGCCTAGCAGCGCCCAGTACAGCGCGATAAACACAGGGATCTGCACCACGATGGGCAGGCAACCACCCAGCGGGTTAATTTTCTCGGTCTGGTACAGCTTCATCATCTCCTTGTTGAGGCGCTGCTTATCTTCGCCGTAACGCTCCTTTAGTTGCATCAAACGCGGCGACACCGCTTTCATTCGCGCCATCGATTTATAAGAGGCCGCGGATAAAGGATAAAATATTGCCTTAATCAGTACAGTGAGCAACACGATCGCCCAACCCCAATTGCCGACCCACTTGTGCAACCACTCCAGCACCCAGAAAATCGGCGCAGCGACCACGGTCAACCAGCCGTAATCGACCACCAGATCGAGACCGGGCGCCAGCGTCTTGAGCGTTGATTGTTCTTGAGGGCCGGAATAAAGCGGAATCGTCAGCCCGGCCTTGTCGCCGGGGGCAATCTCTGACATCGGGAGAATCACGCCAAAGGCGTAGAGATCGCCGTCCAGTTTATTGATATAAAACTCTCGCGGTGTATCGCCCTGCGGTAGCCAGGCAGTGACGAAATAATGTTGCACCATGGCGACCCAGCCGTCTTGTGCGCGCTTTTGAAAATCGGCGTCGCCGTCCAGCACATCGTCAAAAGCCACCTTCTTGAACTTGCCAGCGCCTGTGTAAAAAGCCGGGCCGGTGAAGGTGACGAGAAAAAAGCTCTCGCCTTCCGGCGTTTTTGAATCGCGCTGAATCTGAAAATAAGCGTTGGGTAGCAATCGATCGGCGCTACCGTTTTCTACCGTGATATGTTGTTCGATCAAGTAACTGCCGCGTTTGAAGCGTAGCGTTTTTTGCATACGCACCCCGGCTTCGCTCGTGGTTTCTAGTACCAGCTGGATCTCGTCCGTGCCCGGCGAGAGTTCGCGCGGGCCGGGCAGTGCACGAAACAGGCTCTTGTGATTGGGCATCCCCGCGCCGATAAGTCCGCTTTGCGTGGTGTATTGGTGTTCTTCACCCAACAGCACCAGATTCCCCCTTACCTTGTCGTAGGCGTGGTGTTTAAGCAACTCCAACCGCACCAGTCCGCCGCCAAGCGTGGATACCTGGGCCTCGTACAAATCAGTGCGAATCCGGATGATGTCACCTGCGGAAAGCGCCGAAGCTTGCGTACGGGTCGCAGCAGGGCTGACTGTCTTCTTGCCCTCAGTCGTGCGTAAATCCGCACTTAGCGAGGGAGTCGCCGGATCAGTGGCCGGAGCATTTGTAGCCGAGCTCTCCGTTACACTCAACGGCGGCGGGTTTTTATGCGCCTGCCAGGCTTCCCAGAGCAGCACTAGGGAAAAACTGAAGGTGAATAACAAAATCAGGCGTCGGGTATCCATTATTTGGTATTTTATCTATAAATTCATGAGGATAGATAGCAATGCATCTGGGTGTATCAAACTCAAACGCGGTTCCAGACCGGCACCATCGCAATATTCTTCGTCAAGGTACAGGGTCGTAACCACCACCTCCCCAAGGATGGCAACGCAGCAAGCGTTTCAACCCCAGCCTGCAGCCACGCAATATCCCGTAGCGGGCGATGCTCTCTTCGGTATAACGAGAGCAACTCGGTTCAAAGCGGCAGGCGGACCCTAGCCACGGGCTCAATACCCAGCGATAAGCTCTAATTACTTGAATCAGAAAGTTTTTCAACGTACCAGCCTAAGTACCGGACTTTGACAGATCGCCTTGCCTGACAGTGCTTAACAAGTCATTTAACAAAAAACCGATCTCTTGCGCCAGTGCCCGACGCCAGCGAGCAGGTGACACCCTGCCTGCCATCGGGTTACGTTGCAAGCGCAAGACCAGATCGACGCTTGGCAACTCGGAACGTCTGGTGCGAAAGGCCTCGCGCGCCACGCGCTTCATCTGGTTGCGCTGTACGCTGCCGGAAAGGCGCCGTTTACCAACCACCAGCCCAAGGCGCGCGCCTTGGGGCTCATTCAACGTTAGTTCCGACGCCAACTCTGCAGCTTGAGGTGTCAGCTGGCGCCTGAAGTAGTACAGCGCAAAATGGCGACTGCGCAGGCTTTGTCTCCGGTTAAACACGTGGCGGTAATCACGGGCCGTGAGCAGCCGCGCCGAGCGGGGAAAGTCCTGACCGTTGGACACCGCGCTCATGGGAAATCGGCAAGCCACCAGGCACACACAAAAACTTCAGGCCACGCCCAAACGCGCACGCCCTTTGGCGCGTCTTGCCGCAATCACTTTGCGTCCGCCACGGGTACGCATGCGTACCAAAAAACCATGCGTGCGTTTTCTGCACACCACTGAAGGTTGAAACGTGCGTTTCATGATAATAAACTCCCTAGCATACGTTCAGCGTCACTCCACCCAAGGCCGAGTGAATAGAAAAAGCCCCCGATTATATACCGAGAGCTTGGCAGGCCGGTCGGTTGTGTTATATTTCGCCGCGCGTATTGACTTGATACGTACCTCATTAACACCGCTCCCGCAGGCACTGGCACTGGGGGAGCCTTGCAGGAGTCCTGACCCATGAACGCCACCGCTGGAAACCCCATCGTCTTTACCGATAGCGCCGCAGACAAGGTGCGAGAGCTTATCGACGAAGAGGGCAACCCTGACCTCAAATTGCGCGTATTCGTTACCGGTGGCGGTTGCTCCGGCTTTCAATATGGATTCACCTTCGACGAGGCCATCAGCGAGGATGACACCGAGCTAGTAAAAAACGGCGTCAAGTTGTTAATTGACCCGATGAGTTACCAGTACCTGGTTGGTGCTGAGATCGACTACACCGATGGGCTGGAAGGTTCTCAGTTCGTCATCCGCAACCCCAACGCGGTATCCACCTGCGGCTGCGGTTCTTCTTTTTCAGTTTAACCGGATCGTCTCTAAAGACGGGTCAGGTTGACACCTGCTCGTGCCCCGTTTTGGGGTTTTCGCTGGTGCTTTCAATGAGATAACCCACGCCGCGTACACTTGTGATACGGACTCCGCTACCCTCCAGTTTCTTACGTAGGCGGTGTATGAGGATAACGATGGCGTTGTGGCTAATGGCTTCATCCCGGGCGCATAAATGATCGACTAGCGACTCTTTGCCCAGCGGCCGTCCTCCTTGGGTGATAAGGGCTTCCAGCAGGCTTAACTCTCGCGCTGAAATTTCCATGGTCTCGCCGCGAATACTGACTTGCCTGGCGAGCCGGTCAAAACGTAGGCCCCCCAAGGCGATGACCGGTTCCCGATTGCCAAGAGGTCCAAGGTCGCTGAAGCGGCGAGGCGCCGGGTTGTCAGGGTACACGCAACATCCAGGGAGTTTGCCCTGTTCTTCTGGCAACATAGTCGCGGTCTACACTGGCTGAGATATCGTCCAGGTAGGGGCCGGCCTGAACTCGGTAGCGTGTCGCGCCGTCGACAAAGGCGGGCACTACGGTCACCGGCTTGCTGAAGTTATCGATTTCAAGCGGCAGTCGGCTGCGCAGGGTTTCTGCGTTGTTGCGGCTGGTAAAAGAACCTAGTTGCAAATAAACGCCGGGAGGTGGCACCGGTTGCGGCGCTACAGAGGTGGTTGTTATTGCTGAGGCTTGCCGAGGTGTGTCTTTGCCAGCGTAGCTGCTGCCGTCAGACAAGATGGTTTCGACGATAACCTCGCCGCTACCTCGCCGCAGGATGCCCAATCTGTGAGCAGCGGCGTACGAAAGGTCTATGATGCGTCCGGGGTGGAAGGGGCCACGGTCGTTGACTCGCACCACCACCGAGCGGCCATTCCCTGGATTGCTGACACGGGCGTAAGAAGGGAGCGCCAGGGTTTTATGCGCGGCGGTCATCGCGTACATGTCGTAGATTTCGCCGGTTGCGGTTTTGCGACCGTGAAATTTGCGTCCATACCAACTGGCGTTGCCACGCTCCTTGTAATGGCGGCGAGTTTTGTGCGGGTAATAACGCTTGCCCAGCACGCGGTACGGGCGCGTGGTGGCCTTTTTGACAGGCTCGTGGCGCGGGGTGGCGTCGGGGCGAGTTTCGAGGTCTCCAGGCGGGTTGCGGCCGGGCCCGTCGTCCTTGTAATATTTGCCGCCACTACTCCCCGGCAAGCTCGCTTGTCTGGTGAAACTGCCACAAGCAGGCAGCGACACGATGAGGCTCAACAAGAGCAGGCGAAGCAATAATTGACCACGCCAGGCAGATAAGCAGACCAGGCAGCCGTCAAATGCGCGGGACATACATGTTTGACTCTTATTTGGCGTTCGCCGTCGGCGTCGAGCGCTCGGCAGACCGGATGAAAATCTCGCCCGGCTTGATCATCCCCAGATCGAAGCGTGCTCGTTCCTCTATGGCCGCGCCGCCCCTACCAAGATCGCGCAACTCCGCCTGCATCCCTGTGTTGCGGATTTCCATTTGGCGTATTTCAGTGTGCAAAATCGCCAGTTGCTGCTCGCGGTTGCGCACATCCAGCCAGCTTCCCTCACCGAACCACAACGGGTACTGAACCAGCAGCAATAAAGTGATCAGCAAATAGCGCAGGCGACGCACCAACTTGGTCAACCTCCTTGTTTCAGGTTGTAGAAGACCTCCTTGCCTGGGTAACTTGCCGTGTCGCCCAGATCTTCTTCAATGCGCAATAACTGGTTGTATTTGGCTATGCGATCCGAGCGGCTAAGCGAACCGGTTTTGATCTGGCCGACATTCAAACCGACCGCGATGTCGGCGATGGTTGTGTCCTCGGTTTCGCCGGAGCGATGCGAAACCACCGCGGTGTAGCCTGCACGCTTTGCCATCTCGATGGCGGCAAAGGTTTCAGAGAGGGTGCCGATCTGGTTGATTTTTATCAGTATAGAGTTGGCCACGCCTTTTTGTATGCCGTCTCTCAGGATACGCGTATTGGTCACGAACAGGTCGTCACCGACGATTTGTACCTTTTCACCCAGACGTTCTGTAAGTATCTTCCAGCCGTCCCAGTCAGCCTCCGCCATGCCGTCCTCAATCGATACGATGGGAAATTGATCGACCAGGTTGGCAAGATAATCCACCAGTTGTTGTGAATTGAGTTCCAGGTTTTCGCTGGCAAGGTGATATTTGCCGTCTTTGTGAAACTCTGAAGCAGCGCAATCCAGCGCAATCAACACGTCCTGACCCGGCGTGTATCCCGCGTTACCTATGGCCTCAAGCACGAGCTGTATGGCTTCGGCGTGACTGCCCAGGTTGGGGGCAAAGCCGCCTTCGTCGCCGACGGTTGTGGGGTGCCCCTGGTCATCGACTAGTTTTTTCAGGGCATGGAAGACTTCAGCTCCGCAGCGCAACGCTTCCCTGAAGCTTTGCTGGCTAACAGGGATAATCATCAGCTCCTGAAAATCGAGGCTGTTGTTGGCATGCTCGCCTCCGTTGACGATGTTCATCATCGGCGTAGGCAGCTGCATGGGGCCAGAACCACCAAAGTAACGGTATAACGGCAGTCCGGATTCTTCCGCTGCCGCCTTGGCGACCGCGGTTGAAACAGCGAGCAACGCGTTCGCCCCCAAGCGGGATTTGTTGTCAGTGCCGTCGAGTTCGATCAGCGTTTTATCAATAAAAGCCTGTTCTTGAGCATCCAGGCCGCTGACGGCTTCGGCGATTTCTGTGTTGATATTTTCGACCGCCTGCAAAACGCCTTTACCCAGGTAACGGCTTTTATCGTTGTCGCGTAGTTCAATAGCCTCGCGAGAACCAGTGGAAGCGCCAGAAGGCACAACAGCGCGTCCTATGACACCGGATTCAAGCAATGCGTCGGCCTCAACGGTGGGGTTGCCGCGTGAGTCGAGAATCTCTCTGGCAATGATGTCTACTATGGCACTCATGAGTCTCCTTTCGACTAGCCGGGCTGCTATCCGGCACAGAGCAAGTTGCAGTCAATTAATCAAGCGTCATCAAGGGGCAATTATCTTCGAACTGTACGGTTGATGTCCATTGTAACGCGTATAATCAGTCGCTTTTCCTTGTTTGGCTGCCATTTTTTAGCTTTCGTAGTTTAAGCCTTTGAAAGTGATCGATACAGGTGTGACTGCACCGGTGCCCAAAGCCTCCGCCACAGCCCAGGGAGCAGAGGCCAGTCTGCGTTGCGGTCGATACCGATTGTCTCTGACCAAACCACTGGTTATGGGCATTGTCAATCTTGCGCCGGATTCTTTTTCCGGCGACGGTCGCGCCTGCACTGACGCTGCCTTGCATTACGCCGAAGCTCAACTATCCGCTGGCGCGGATCTGCTTGATCTGGGAGCCGAATCTACACGCCCGGGCTCTGTGGGCATTTCAGCGGATGAAGAATTGCAACGCCTGATGCCATTACTGGAACGCTTGTCGGGCTGCGGTGTCCCCATTTCCGTCGATACCTGCAAGGCTGCAGTGATGCGCGAAGCGCTAGCCGCTGGCGCGGACATGATCAACGATATCATGGCGCTGCGCATGCCCGGGGCGCTCGAAAACGTACGCGACACCGACTGTGCCGTCTGCCTGATGCACATGCAGGGCAGACCAGCCACCATGCAGATAAAACCCACTTACGAAGACGTGTCACGCGAGGTGGGCAATTTTCTTGCTGACCGGAAACATGCGTGTATAGACGCGGGGATAGATGCCGAACGTTTATTGCTGGATCCGGGGTTTGGTTTTGGCAAGACCCTTCAACATAATCTCGCGTTGTTTCGTGCCCTGCCGCAGTTGTCGGCGTTGGGCCGATTGCTGGTTGGAGTATCTCGCAAGAGCTTGGTTGGGCAACTGACCGGGCGAGGCATTGCCGAGCGCTTGCCGGGCAGCGTAGCGGCGTCTTTGCTCGCCGCTCAAGCGGGAGCGAAGGTGTTGCGCGTGCATGACGTGGGCGCAACCTGTGACGCATTAGCAGTTTGGCAGGGCGTTGATGGAACGAGCGGTCAGGTGATCCATTAGACCGTCAGGCAGAAAAAGCGTAGGCGATATGAGCAAAAAATATTTCGGCACCGATGGGGTCCGCGGCGAGGTGGGCAAACCGCCGATGACCCCGGATTTTGTCATGCGTTTGGGCTATGTTACCGGTCAGGTGCTTGCAACAGAGGCGACAGTAACACAACATCCCGCTGTCCTGATCGGCAAGGACACCAGACTTTCCGGCTATATGTTCGAGGCAGCTTTGGAAGCCGGTTTTTCTGCCGCCGGCGTGGACGTTTCTCTGGTCGGACCGTTGCCCACACCAGGCGTGGCCTACCTGACCCGCACTTTGCGCTTACAAGCCGGCGTGGTGATTTCAGCTTCGCACAACCCTTTTGGCGATAACGGCATCAAGTTTTTTTCTGCATCGGGAACCAAGTTGCCCGACGCGGTCGAGCACACCATCGAGGCGGCGCTGAGCGAAGGTGCTGACAAGCCAATCGTCTGTGCCAGCCAGCAAGGTCATGTGCATCGCATCGACGACGCGACTGGACGTTATATCGAATTTTGCAAGCGTAGCTTTCCCAACCACCTGAGCTTGCGCGGCCTGAAAATCGTTGTCGACTGCGCACACGGTGCCGCCTACCACGTAGCACCCGATGTGTTTCACGAACTGGGTGCTGAAGTCGTCTCCATAGGAACCGACCCGGACGGTTTGAATATCAACAAAGCTTGCGGAGCGACCACACCCACGACCCTGTGCGAGACCGTGAGGGCAGAGCATGCCGATCTGGGTATCGCGCTCGACGGGGATGGCGACCGGGTGATTATGGCCGACGCAGAGGGTCGGGTGTACGATGGCGACCAGGTGCTCTACGCCATCGTTAAGTCACAGTCCAACGTCAAGGGCGTTGTGGGCACACTGATGAGTAACCTGGCATTTGAGCACGCTCTGAAGCGTTTGCATATTCCTTTTGAGCGGGCGCCGGTGGGTGACCGTTACGTGACCGAAATGCTGCTGGAAAAGGGCTGGTGCTACGGTGGAGAAAATTCCGGCCATATTCTTTGTCTGGAACACCACAGTACCGGCGACGGCGTGATCGCTGCTTTGCAGGTGCTCAAGGCACTGCGCGAGGCCGATAGTACCTTGCCTGCATACACGGAGGAGTTAACGCTGTACCCGCAAAAACTGTGCAACATCCAGGTGCCGGGTCGTTTTGACTGGCAAGCTTGTGCACCCGTTCGGGGAGCCATCGCCGATGCTGAACACCGACTCGCCGGTCATGGCCGGGTGTTGATACGACCCTCGGGCACTGAGCCTGTGCTGCGCTTGATGGTCGAAGGCAACGATGTAGCCGAGGTAGAACGTCTGGCCGACGATCTTGCCGCGCTGATCGAAGCAGAGTCCAGGCGTCAGGTACCCGAGACAGGTTAAAAGCAGCTTACCGGAGGTTTGACGCACAGCATCCCGATCATGCAAAACCCCTGCCGGAGGCGCTATAATCCCCCGCTTCAGGATTGACACTCCCGCACGCAACCTCATGTCCCAACTAAAAGCAGAGCTTGCCGAGTTGCTGGCGCAAGCGCTGGCCTCGGTGGCGCCACAACACACCGACGTTGAGATTCATATCGAGCGTCCCAAAGATAACGCGCACGGTGATTTTGCGACTAACCTTGCCTTGCAGCTGGCACGC
>Ga0056124_1000849_pt1 | contig 10581 bp, 9 predicted proteins | sample WorMetHEROISLAND_2_FD_70069 | JGI IMG/M metagenome (GOLD analysis project Ga0056124, IMG submission 70069) | Marine gutless worms symbiont microbial communities from Max Planck institute for Marine Microbiology, Germany - Olavius sp. 4 HERON ISLAND | ecosystem: Host-associated > Annelida >... | reverse complement strand
CCTAATGTGATAGTAAGGTGGATATCTCTAAACTAGGGTTGTTAAGACCGCCCATTTATTTTGACCGGATAACCTTGAAAAAAGACGTTATAAGGGGATTGGACATGTAGACCTGTGCAGTGGCAATGCTAAACTATACATGCGAGGCTGGCGATGGTTATACGGCGAGTGTGCGGCGCCGGCGGCACAGAGAAGGCGAGTAGAACTGTAGAATTAATACGTAATCGCCGGCGGTGCTGGCCGACTAGCGGCGACCAGCGAGTGACCCTTTGATGATGCCGCGCACTGGCGTGCGTAGTTCACACATGTGAGTAGTGTGCGTGCGCGCGTGTTGCGGCAGGCACGGCACGGCCGGTGATAACTGCTAGCTATGTACAAACGGATGGGCGGGGGAATGAGAGCGGCATGAGTGATAGTGACTCGGGGGACGACGACGACGTGACGTCCAGTTCGCACCTCTTCCCCTCCCCGCCTATCCAGGCAGCGGCGGTTGCCTTTGTTTGCCTGTGTGAGTGTGTGAATACTATAGACATGAAGCTTCAGCCGTCGGTAGGTCAGTAAATCGGTAATCGGTAATTTGAAAATGAAACCGGTCACCGGTAATTTTACCGGTAACCGTTTAACAACCTTAATGTGACTGTAATATCCACATTGTGTATGGTATAAAACTATAATTGTTATCTCATCTGACATTTGTAATGCACCAGACCAGAAAGTTGTAAATGCGAAAATGTTGTCGGTTTATTTTATTAAAATAAGTGGAAGCAATTGCCAATTTGCAGTATGTTTTTTCAATACCTAGATCTTTTTCCTGTGTCGAATAACGTAAATATTAAATATGTTCTTTATATGTGTACTGCAGAAACAGGAGAAGTGTGGTCAAAACATGGTGTGTTGTCGTTTGATGTATAATAGGTTTCAACGTGGAGACTGTGGAATACAAGAACATCAGCTTTACAGTGTGGGATGTTGGAGGCCAGGATAAGATTCGTCCACTATGGCGGCATTACTTCCAGAACACACAGGGTCTGTCCTCTCGGCTTCTTACAACACATAGATTGTGTTTTTGATTTCTAAATTTTCTATCATGCATTATAACTAAACTTTCCAGATTTTGGTCTGGGTGAAATCGTGTTCCTTTAATTAGCATTTAGTCTCATGAAAATCCGACATCGAGGTGAGTGACTTTGACATACATTACAGTGCTTTGTCGACTCACTGACATTGCTGGTTATGAATGTAACGTCTCCATCTCGTGATTTTGGGCTGATATTTTTAATTTGAAGGTTTCACGTCTAACACGTGACATGTTCTGTAGCTGTGAAGTGATGACTTGCAGTAGTGTAGTGATGTTGTCCAGACTAGCGTTTTGTGGCAGTGAATTGTTAGCTTGAGGTTGTTCGAGACTACTGTATGCTATGTGTTTCAGGTAGGAATGTTAATTTTTGAGAATTTTATTTCTCCATACGAGAATTTGAGTTCCCGGACTCATCTTGTACTCGAATTGGACCATGCACTTACCGATGCCTGACCTTAATGCACACTGCAGAGACGACGCCACTGCGGCTGCTGCACAACAATGCCCAAGGCACATCGCTGGTCTCCGCACATATGCACGCACTTGTGAAACAGGGAGGTGTACACTATGTGCAACAGACACATGTGCGGGGGTCTGCCTGCTGCATAGATGGAAGGATGGGTGTGTCCGATGTCAAGGCACCCACAAACAATCAGATCTATGATGTCAATTACCGCTTCATTTCCCACGGCCAACAGTGTGGGTTGGCGCTTAATTCGAGCTCAGATCAATCAGAAACCTCAGCCCACCTCGCCTTACCCAACTTAATTACAACCATCAACAGTGACTCAGTGGTGAACGCAGAACCTCTATATTGCGTCGTGTTCGAATTCTCGATGGACAAGAAATATAATTCTCGAGATCGAGATTTTTTTCTGTGTCTTGATTCTCATGAGTCTCATTAACATCCCTAGTGTCAGGGCAGTGAACTGTATAGGTGTTCAAGGTGTAATTTATGCCATGTGCTTCATGGCAGTGAGCTGTAGTTATTCGAAATGTAATTTATGCCAAATGTTTCATGGCTGAAATGGCTGTTTTTGCAGTGGGAATGATCGTGAAAGAGTTGGTGAGGCTCGTGATGAACTGATGAGAATGTTGGATTGTGTTTCATGGCAGTGAATTGCAGGTGTAATTTATGCCATGTGTTTCATAGCAGTTGTGAGTGTATTTATGCTTTGTGTTTGCCGGTCTGATACTAATGATTGTGATGGGGTCGGTGAGGCTCGGGAGGAATTGTTCAGAATGTTAGCTTGTGTTTCGTGGCACTGAATTGCAAGTGTAATTTAAGCCATGCGTCTGATGTCAGTAGATTGTGGGTGTATTTATGCAGGGCTGATATTCGTAGTAGACAGCAATGATCGTGAGAGGGTCGGTGAAGCACGCGAGGAACTGATGAGAATGTTAGCTGAGGATGAGCTGCGCGATGCTGTTCTCCTCGTCTTTGCCAACAAACAGGTTTCTGATTCCACAATTGATTCTTGCATATCTGCAAGTTGCTCAGCACAGCTGAGGCTCTCCTGGGTTAATTGAAGCTGAGCTAATTGTGTGGCTGGCTGACTGACTGACTTGTTTGGTGATTATAACTAGTGTTTGTGTCATCAAGCTGCATGTCAGGAACTGCAACAAATCTGAAGTTGAAACTGCACACATTCACTTTATCACAATTCCCATCACCTCCTGCAAAACATGAGTTCCGGTTTCTAAATATAGTAACAAATATATGCAAAATATATTACATATTCTATGTGTTACCATGTATGGAAACTGGAACTTGTGTTTTCCAAAGGGTGACGGGAATTGTGATATGGAGAATAGGTAAAATTCTTGGGAGCTTGATGCTGTGCTAGCAGCAAGCATCAATTAACAGCTAGCTCTGTTTGCTCTGTTAGACAGTGCTGTAGTGGATAGGTGCTAGGTGCAAACATAGGTAGCTGAATTAACAGCTACCTATGTTTGCTCCTATCACAGCTGCTGTACACTCTTCCTCATTCAAACTTCCAAGTTCCATGTACCAGTACTAACCTACGCTTCTTTCATGCCCTTTTTATTGTCTATTCCCACCATTTGGAACTCACTGCCTTACAACGGTTGCTAGCATGTACGCCTAATACCTTTTTGGAAGCAAAATGTCCTTAGGACATTTTATTTCCTGTTGGCATTCTCTGCCACCCACGGTGACCTATCCAGTGCCTTGGATTCATTTTTTTCCATTTTGGAGCTTTGTAAATTAATTTACTTAGTTACTTAAATCTACTTACATTATTGTAGGATCTTCCGAATGCAATGAATGCGGCTGAGATCACGGATAAACTCGGTCTTCACTCTCTGCGTCAACGTAACTGGTACATCCAGGCAACCTGCGCCACGAGTGGCGACGGACTTTACGAGGGCCTTGATTGGCTGGCCAACCAGCTCAAGAACCAGAAGTAGGTCGGGTCGCATGACCTGACATAGTTGTGCAGCCGTGTCAACGTATGCAATGAGGTCGACTGAATCTGTATGATGCTTGACAAGGCTTCACTGTCGTTCGTCTTATCTTTATTATCATTCTGTTTTATGCTGCACGTGTATATACAACATACAAGGTGGACCAGAAAAGTATGCCAGTAAAATTCTGTTAATAATGATGCTATATACTTGCAAAAGATGTAGTTAGCTTTTTAAATATCATGTTTTGCACCAAATTATTCCTGTCATCATCTATTCTATATGCAGTTGTAGGCACATAATACTGGCTGGAAAAACTAGTGGGATGACATAGAATATGTAATTTATCTGCACTCGTTAAATGTCTGAAGAACTTGTGAACGAGATTGTTGAATATCCGAAGCCTTTTTATTGATGAAAGTAAATTGATGCTAAGAATAAATTAACTGATTTTTTTCTTGTATGCTTATTGTGCATAACAGCTACCTTGCCTGTGACTGTGGATTACTTTTCTGGCGCATCCTGTAGATATATGCAGTGTCTATATGTGTTTGCTAATGTAGTGAGCCGGTTAGTGTGTTAGACAGGTTAATAATAAGATCTTGGGCTGGCTGGTGATGTAATGTATTACATACCGGTACTAGAGGTTTCACAGCTTGCTAGTTGACGTGTGGCTTGTGGTGTATTGTGTTATACATGGAGGTCTGTATCACAGCTTTGTTAGTTGATGCACTACTGATATCACAGTAATAATAATAATAATAGTTGTTGTTAGGTATCTTAGTCAAAGATTCATGTGAGAAAATAGACATACATAGACATGCACCGTAGAAGTTTTTGACACTACTGCCGGTTGTATTGTATATAAACGGTAGTCCTATCGTTTGGCTTCGAATCAATTGGTAACTGGCAGTCCTCAAATTATACTATTGAACTGTTTCATAGTATTGAAAAAATAATATTATATTTTGTGCTTCAGTGTTTTGTCACGGTTATAATGTCAGCTTTTAAACAGAAAGGTGATTTGTGTGTACGAGATGAATTGATGATAATCGCCAGTGACCGTGTTCTCATAAGGCACATTATGATTTTGCTGCTGTTCGCCACGTGCACTGTTGGTTGGCTTGTAGGTCAGCAAGCTATTGTGTGCTTGTCATGGCAAAGTGTCGCATTGTCGTCTTGACAGGCATTTAATGACAGCAAACGCAACTAAATATTGACAGTATACATATTTTAGGTATCAGTGTGCACTGATTAAGTGGTAAAAACAAAATTTGTCGTTACTAAAAGAAATTAAAAGGTATCAGCAGGACTGGAAGCCACAGTCAATCCGTTGTAGTTCCAGGCTCTTCGCCACTATACTGCCGCAGCTTCTCAATGACTGCGCTATTTATTGGTCAGTGTAACTTCGAATATATACATAGAGACCTACCGAGAATAAAATATATATGTGACATTATTATGTGTGTGTTTGCTGCTATTAGAAGCCTCTTTTGTCATGTCGTAATTGATATCAACTGATTCTGCAGTTTGCAGTTGTTTGTGTTCTGATGTGTTTGTGGTTAATTGCACGCTGATGCTGCGGAGATTCTACCACACTTGACGTAGCTAGAGCACTTGGCACATCTGCCTGGTTAGAGTTAAACTACTAAAGCGATATGTTATCATATCGTGAAGACTTCATTTGTCTCCGTATACTGACTGGTGTTTGTAGAAGGAGGTCTCCTGGGAACCGTTTGTGCATTGCCTCCAATAAACGATTGATAGATGGTTGAATATGGCTTTGCTGCTTGGTTTTGGGGCCTGTGTGCAAGATAACACAAAAGGTTATGAATGGAATGTGACGAAATTTTGAGAGGGGTTGGACAGCCAAAGAAGGGGGTGGTTATATTTCGGTGGCGATCCGGTTTTTTGTGTGTTCTGGATCATTCAGATTTTTTTAACATTTGAAGATAGCCCATGAACTAGAATCGCTTTTGTCCGCCAGGTGGCAGCACAGTATTCATCGGGGGTTTGAGAGCACTGATCACTCCTAGTTACCTCGATGGCACATTCTATGGTGTACAGTTTACTTGTGTATAAATGGCTGGTGGCATAATCATCATACGTATGTCTTTGCGTCTGTGTAGATATGTGGTATATTTTATTTTATTCCGGCTTGAACAGTTTATTTTACGTTTAGCTTGCTTATGCGACGTCTGCTTGCTGCTCTGTGCGGGGTTGCCACTTATTTGAAACTTTGCCAGAAACCCTTGAAACTGTTGGCAAACTGCTGTCGAAATTGGTGATTTTGAATTCTGGTTATCGGTCTAGCGTTGTACAGTAATAGCTACGTACGTATGTGTGCTGGCAAAGTGTGGGAGTTGGCACTGACAGTCTGACCCCGGCGTAGATTTGCATGTGAAAGTGGGGTAGTGTGGGTGTTGGCCAAAAGACTGTGGTTCCAAACAGCTGTCAGATGCGTCTTCTCTGCTCGTTGCCGTATGTTGTTTGTGCATGTCAAATAAGATAAATTAGCTACTAGTGAATGGGTTGGTTGGTGCTGACCCCCGACATAGATTAGCATGTGCATGCGGACCCCATCCCAACAACTCCCATATTGGGGCTAGATCATTGTTGTACGTTAACATGGCAACATCGCCATCACAGAATGTTAAACAGTGAAGAAGTCAACCACTGGAAGGACACATGAGATGATGCAAGTTCTCTTGCGCCAATCTACGTGTTTTTGGAGTCGAGTGACTGGATAGGTGGCAGAAATTTTGAGGATTTTCCCAGTGTCGTGATATTGAAATCGTAATTGATAGGTCAGTGTGCTCCTCACTATTGAAACCATTCCATTTTCTCTATAGCCTATATCCGGCATGTGTTGCTTGGGACAGAGTTAGATGAATATTAATGAAAATGTCAGGGAATTCCGCCAAGTGGTTATGCATACCCTGTAATTAATTGACGGACTGACTGACTGACTGAGTGTGGTCTGATAATGGTAATATGTCAGTGCACGGTACATTTGTATGATGAGTCTCTCCGTCTGTCTGTCTGTCTGTCTGTCTGTGTGTGTGTATTAAATGTACTGCTGTCGCTGCTGTCATTGCTGTTACTGTCGCTCTGTTGTCCCGGTAAGCTTGCCTCGGGATACACGTAGGCCTGTGTCTTATTTCACTTCAAACTATGAAAAATAAATAAACAAGCAAAGACGTTGGCCACGTACCGACATGATATGCGGCCGTCCACCGAGCTATACGTACTCGCCCACTGCACTGTGCAACCCTAACCCTCACCTTTGACCTTTTAGCAGTTATTCCCATGCGCTTCGGAGAATTTTCACGCTGACTTTAGTTTTCTACGCTTTTTCCATTTCGAGTTACCAGCCTGTACGGGACGAACGGGCAAGACGCGTATTGCGGCCTGTTGTTGGGACGGCTGCACAGTGTGGAGTAACCAACTGCTAGACTGTGTATAGCCACTATAACGGTTGCTTCCAGAACAGCACACGACTGAACTATAGAATTAGTCTTTAGGTGTCATTACGAATTTACGATCAATAACATTTTTGTAGGCCTATGCTGCGGCCGGATGTAAAGACTATACAGGGTGTTACAGAAAAAAGACAAAGTTCTATGCGCCGTAGCTTTATGACCATGAGTTTTGGTCACACGATTTTAACGCTGTGTCTTGATAACGCAAACACTGGCGAAGTTTGAAGACGGTAATTAAATATTCTCTATGTCAGCTGTTGTGCGAACTACTCGAAAAGTACCATTTTCAGTGAAACTCACGATAGAAACAGTTTCATCACAAAATAATAGTAACAACTAACAAAAATGTTCGTTTGTATCCAGCCTACGAACGAACGTGCAACAGCAGCCGTTTAGACCACTGTTCAATAGCATCATTTACGGCCTGTTAGTTATCAGCTAATCAATCAATCAGTCAGGCGCACGTGGCCTATGGCAAAGAAAAAGAACAAAAACTTCACTCAACTAGGCAATTCGCAGTCAACAAGATCCACAGAATAACTAAGCTACGGTAAGGGAAATCTACTGCAGATGCTCAGCGCTTATTCCACATCGTCGGTGTGCTTGATCGTGCAAATGCAAAAATACATAGAGCCTATCGGCTGCTGCAGAATGTCCCCAAATTAACTAATTCGCGGAATTTAGATTTAAGTGGCGAGTTAGACGGCCGAATGTAGTCAGAAGACGTCAATTTTGTCCGCAGGAAGTTTTGTTTGCCGTGTTCACAAGCAGTTTGTTGGACGGTAATTTTCTGCAAACATCGTGGCACAGCGATACTTATTTTTACAGTGAACGGCGCAAAGATTATCTTCTGCAACACGCTGTGCGGTTTTTCTGGAACACCTGTGTAGAAAATGTCTTACATTATTAATGAGAACACGTGTATGCGCAATTGTCGCGGGCAGTTCGCTATGGCGCCGGTTGCGGGACCTATTCATTGATCGGTTGATGAGTAAATACAGTAGCCTAGTAAACTTGCTTAGCATGAGTCCCCCATTCTTTTAAGTTTTTACTCATTTCTTCGATAAATGTAAAGTTATAGTTCTCATTCAGAAAAAAATAACACAATGTCCGCTTTGCGAATTTGGAAAACGTTTCATTTTAGGCCTGTATATGCAACCACGGCTTTACGCAGATACACGGCCGACCGTCGGCGTGTCAATGTCTTTGTGAAGCCGCCTTTATTAATCGCAGCTACCAATGAACAGTAGTGGGGCGGGGACCGCAGTCCCCCACTTTGTTCCAGGGAGGGAACGCATTCCCCCGTCATTTTACTAAAGTAGGCTATGTATAAGTAAGTAAGATATTAAAACGTAGCCTACATTTATATAGCGCATAACGTTAAAATAACTCCAATGTGCTAAAATCCATGGGAAAATGCCACATATATATGATGCTATCTATAAGTAGTGTATGTCTTTTCTGTCATTCTGTACCGTTACTGCTTGTGCTTTTATTTTACAATAGCCTAACCGAGAAACCTACAAAAGTATAATAATTTTTAACGTACGCGCATTATACTAACTTTATTTTCACTCTTGCACATTTTCAACTTTTTCAAAGAAAGCGCAAAACATGAAAAGTCAAGGAGGATTTAATATTATCTTCTACGCCACTGCGTTTCAGGCGTCTCCCAGTGGCATCATGGCAGGGCGGCAGGATCGGGGCAATTGCCTCTTTCCTAAATTTTAAATTTTCTTCCGGAAAATTTTCGTCTAAAAATGCAAAATTTGGAGCTTAAAGTTCCCCATGTTGCGGGAATTTGGGGGCAAAATTAAAATTTTGAGCACTCATAATCTCCTCTCTCGGAAATTGCAACTTACTGTCTGTCCGAAAAATTGCAGCTTCCTGCCGCCCCCTACTTTTTTAAACGACGACGTCGCTCCAGGTCGCTCGTCCCCTCAGTTCTCTTGAAGGTCTATAGGCCGCCCCTATAGACCCGTGCGCATGACGGCTATCGGTCGCTTGGTCTATTCATTCAGTCAGTCGTTGACGCTGCAACCAATCAATGCGTTGCTATGCCGACCAGGTAGCATCGCGTCGCAGTCGTTTATTGGAAACCACTCCGCTCGCTGCAGGTCTCCAAATTGTTACAGCTCGACGGCGGTCTGTCTGCATGCCTGCTAGCCGGCTGTAACTTCCTGCAGAGACGGGTAGAAAACCGTATTTTTCTGTTCGTTGTGGACATTTCGCGTATAATGAGGTAGATCAATCAATTAGTGAGTGAGTGAGTGAGTCAATCATAGATCCTGCGTGTGATTTTGACAGCTTTAGATAATTTCTCAAGACAATCATGTTCTGGCTAAAGAGTACGGGGTTTATGAATAAACGTTTCACTTACTTACTTACTTACTTACTTACTTACTTTCTTACTTTCTTACTTACTTACAGTAAATCAAAACACATTATATTGTGAGCAAAGCGAAGACAATATAATTATAATACAAAGCGTATATAATTATGTAGTAGGCTAGCTGGTATTAAACATGTGTGAAACGTAGGTCTATACGTTTATTTCAGGTTGGTGCCTGATTATAACTGCGAGTCGATCGTGACAAAGTCGCGTGATCAATCAAACGTTCCATTGAATACACACAGTTCGCTGACAGCGGCGGGGACATGTCCAAGAAGCCGGTGCCGAAGTTATCAGCGAAGTTATCAGCGGCGCAGAGAGCGTTGGAGTTGAAACAGCAACTGTTCACTGAAGAACTGATCATCACCGATACTTTAATACAGTCACTGGCTGCTGCTGCAGCTGATACTGATGAAGATGACACGCCACTTGATCAGGCCGACGTCGATGTCATTAATAAGGTAACACCATCTTAAGGTTTTATGTAATTGGACGAAGTTTTGTCTTCTTCTTGTCGTGCTTATGTTTTTATGTCTACACAGTCAATTATTTGCATTATTTGCATGTCTGTGCTGTCTTTTAGCGTAGGCCTAATGAAGATTGATTGATTGATATGTCACTATTGCAGGATTTCGCACCCGGAGTACATGTATAAGGTTCAGACTTCCACAGTTTTCTTCTTTCTTTCCCTTCCCTTCCATTCTCGCCCTTCCCGTCTCCTCCCTTCCTTTATTGTTTTCTTTTCGTTTAATTGGGCTAGAAGGAATGGGCGACTTCGCAAAGCATTGTTCTACTACATGTAGTTACAGGATTTATCTACTAGTTAACCTACAGGATTTACGGCAGAATTAACGGAAAGAAAGGAAAGGGGGAACGGAACCAGCCATAGGAAGATTAAGACACGCTTGAGATTTGCATTTAGTTTTACTTGGCTTTCAATATGTCGTCTGTTGGCTGTAAGTTACGTACACTGACAATTTTTCATTTCACAATGTTGTGTGTTTATATTGCTTTTGATAAACATGTCAATTGATCGTTGCGCCAACTGATGCCGCATTGCGATCTGAATCACCTGATGATCGCTCGATCGTAACAAGACGTAAGAAATTCCCGTGCTTCCGGTTGCCGTCCGTCACTAAACAAAACCTCTGTCCCAAAATTTTTATCAGCTAGACCATCAAGAATTTTGTGCAGTTTTTTTT
>Ga0056124_1000847_pt1 | contig 10598 bp, 6 predicted proteins | sample WorMetHEROISLAND_2_FD_70069 | JGI IMG/M metagenome (GOLD analysis project Ga0056124, IMG submission 70069) | Marine gutless worms symbiont microbial communities from Max Planck institute for Marine Microbiology, Germany - Olavius sp. 4 HERON ISLAND | ecosystem: Host-associated > Annelida >... | reverse complement strand
ATGAAAACAGTGGCAGTGATAGGCAGCCGACCAATCAGAGCTCACCATTCTAGTCACGTGCATGCAAGTTTCTTGTATGGAATAGAGCTGTGCTGTATTCGGTGCAAGAAACTTGTACAAGAAAAATACAAGAAACCACGTCAGACGGTCAAGTTTCTTGTACAAGTCGACTTGTACAAGTTTCTTGTACAAGTTTCTTGACCGTGTGTCACCACCATAAGTATGTAAGTAAGTAAGTAAGTTTAATTGTTTCAGTAGCTTGACGTGTACTAACGAGAGCTGTGGGAAGTTGGTGAATGGAATGGGGGGAAGTATTGTGCCGTTGTCCAGAGCAATGGACAGCGCCGTTCCCTTGCACTTGCTGGTGTATGAGCAGAGGACTCCGGCGAGGTCGGTCAGCTCAGTCGTGGTCAAACTGCTGAACATTGCATGGAGCAGGAACGACAAATGTCTGCAACACACGCCACAGCAACAGCACGCTAGCAGAACTCTGTCGATTGGTTGCTGGGAGTTTAGTTCACAGTTAATTTACTGCTTATTATCATAATTTACACATAAGGTAGGGCTTAGCCAATTACGGAACGGTCCGTGGCCACGTTACCTACTAATTATCATAGTTTAACAAACAGCGTGGGGTAATGCCCAATCAGCGATGGGTCCTCGGTCACCTGACCAGTTCCTGCCCCGTCATTGGCCTTCGCTCTGTAGCTCCTGTTAGAGAGTTAGTAGTTAGTTAGCTAAGATGGCTTCAGGTAGTTTATTGTGAATTTGTGTGCGATAATCTTCAAAATTATAATCTTTGATATCGAGTCAGATCGGGCGTCATGGCCCAGCATGGTCGTCTATTGGTTTTTACAGGGCGTCAGCATAGCAGCGCGATATGCTGATGTCCCGTCTTAGCTATGGCAAAGGCGTCTGTCTGTCCGTCCGTCTGTCCGTCACACTCTGCAGTTGTATCAAAACGAAGCAAGCCAGGATCACGAAATCTTCACTGTCAGCTTCGCAAAAGACTACTTTCAGGATCCGTAAAGCTTTTCCAGAAATTCAAATGAAATCACCCTGACCAAAGGAAAATATGTGATTTTCAACGGATAAGTCGGCGTATCTCAGAAACAGTGCAGAATAGGGCCAAGGTTACTACTGATCACTAACAGAAAGTCCTAATATGCCCTTTCGATTGGTCTCAGAATCAAAAACCCTGGACGACTTTGAACGGACAAACCGCACTCAACAGCACAAATTATGCATCTTTCCGAAGCATCTTTCGAAAGCTGATACTCAGGTTACCATCCCACGGAGGGTAGAAGGCTGAGTCGACCTAGCTGGTTGGCTTTGTACCGAGATGGTTTACCTGCCCGTAGACAGTCACCCATCCAAGTACTAACCGGGCCCAGCATAGAGCAACTTCGTTGATTCGACACAACGCTACGGCACGCCACGCCACCAACGACAGTACAGCTATGATACGTACAGTACGGTACCTGATAGCAATGTCGGCGTTTCCCATGCGACGCGCCGAGTAGACCAACTCGTGCAGGACCCGCAGCTGCACCCCTGTCCAACCTCTCCTACTGGCTCCTACTCAACACAAACACACAGCCAACGATCCAACAAATTAAGAAGAAGAAGATTTTGCATAGACAGCTAGGTCCGTTGCGTGGGAGCTCATCCCCCGTTCAGCACTATGAGCCGGCGAGGGTTAAACCCAATTAAGCTAGTATACAGCGATGACCGTAATCATCACCAGTACTCATTATGCCTACCCGCGGAGGGATGGCCAGGCTGAGTTGGTCTGGGTGGCTGGTTACATACAAAGATGGTTTACCCATTTTGAAGACGGTCACCCATCCAAGTACTAACCAGGACCGGCGTTGATTAACTTCGTTACCAACTGAGCCAAACCGCTGTTTGTAAGTAAGTAAGTAAACGAGTAAATATGTATTGTGGACAATGTCAACAAGAAAACCCCGCTAAATCTGAGGCGCAAAAAGTGCCAGTTTTGGGTTTTTTGACGAGTCAGTTAATCTAGCCACTGGCTCGCCAGTCAATGTCTGGAACCACCGCCAACTGTAAGTAGGCGATTTCAGCTAGTAAACTGGCGATTGATTGGTAGACTGTTCGCGACGAGACGGCGGAAAGTTTGTGTTTTATATGTTAATTACGAAGTCCGTGATACCATTGAAAGATTTTAACAAAAAACAATCCATTTGAGGCATCTGACGAGAAAATTTATACTACAAATCTTTACTAAAAATCAGTGCCAGCGCTAGAGAGTTGGAGACCCCCTCCAATACAACTGAGGCCCAGTGTTTAATATATAACGGGGGTCTCAGGGCGGAGCCCCCAGCGCGGTCCAGGAGCAGAGCCCCTGGTCAGAGGGTCGGGGGTGAAGCCCCCTGAAGTTGAGAGTTTTTAGCATTGGAATGTTCAACGAAAGCGGCAAAATTTGCCGTATTGACTGTATCTGGCTAACTGCGCTGTGCGTATTTATGAACAGGATTCAGTGGCGTAGCCAGGATTTTGTCTTATGGGGGCGGTTTTGACTAAAAACTAGAATTTTTTTTCCATACGTAACATGAGGCCCCTGAGACCCCATGAGGCTTCCTCCTAACCGGGGAGGTACGGGGGGGGGTTCTTCCACCGGCTGTGCATCGCTTTACGTGCAAATTGTTCACTGTTTACTGTTCAACTGTCGTGTCGAGTCGTCAACATTTGGCATCGTATCTGTTGAATTCTGTTGTCGCGACGTTATTAATGATGTTCTCCCGGAATGGCACTTCGATTAGCGCTGTGCGTGCGGCTGTTTCCGGTCACGTGACGAACGTTTGAAGAGCGTCGAACGCGAGTTTGTATCGAATCTCTGACGAGCGTCATCGGTCGTGGAACCTACACATAGAATCGGAAGCGAATTCCGTATTAAATGTCTAAAAAAATAACCGTGAACTGTACTAGAGCAGAGTTGTTCATCATCAGAACATGCACTGTTGCTTTTCTTTGTGAATTAAAAAGTCAAACTTTTTGCTGTTATGGGCAACGTACGTCATAGCATTTGTAGCAATTAACTGTCACCTGACCTACGCTGTCGACTGCGTGCGGCGATTGTCCCAATCCCATAGCCCAAAGCTTGTGGGAGCTGCAAAATAAAATTATTCTACAGTAACATTTCCAAATCACAATGCAACAGGAAGTTAATGAAGATCTGTTCAGCATGGTGATTAATGAAGGGAGACACCGTGTTAGCAGAGAACACGAATTCTGTATAGTCTGATGATGAGGTTTAAATACTAGAGCATGTTTTTCGAAATTTTCTGGACTCCATAAAAAGGTAAAGAAACAGGACTTTCCCGAGCTGGGTCCAGGGTGGTGCACGGTATGGGTCGGGGAAGTCCACCAGAACTGAGAACATTTCTATAAATCGACGGCAATTTTTCAGAATTTTTTTTACAACAAGTGTGAACTTATGTAGCCTAACTGATTAGGAAGTTCATTATATTTGAACTTTAATCTATCTAACATATCTTGCAAGGGTCGGGACTCCACATTACGAAAATTTATGCTTCACATTTTTTTTTGGTTGGGATGAACATTTTGGTTGCATTCCACCCTTAAAATTTGCCCTGGTTTGTACTGACTGACGTGATGTAACTTGGCGTAGAGTCCGCAAGCGTTGCACAGAGTCTGGCCGCTGGCGCTTCGTCGCCATAACGTCGTCTCAGTCGCGCCGCAGTTCACGCACCGCACACCCCGCCGTCGACATGACACCTGCAGCCATTCGTAATAGTAATAGTAGACCCCCTCATAATAATAATAATAATAATAATAATAATAACAAGATAATTTTCAAGTGAACACAGTGTCTGACTCTATAAGCTCTAATCTAATGTATCTCTATAGCTTACAGTGAAGTTCGTCTAGCTCAAATCAGCGAGAAACTCAGCAGAGTAGACCAGAGTGGTTAAAATGAAAAGGTCTAATTTCAAATTATATATCAACAATGTTCAAGTTGTAATAATAATGTAAGATGCCAGTTTCCTAACGCAGGCCTATTCTTAAAAAGGTATTCATACTTTAAATACATCTACGTCGTACCTCAAGGCCCAGCGTAAAATAACCATGCACGAATTAGCTGCGCGCAGGTGTTTACAATGAATTATGGCTTATTCACCCCTTTGCCGTTTCGCCCCCTAGACGATTCGCCCCTGGCTCTTTCGCCCCTGGTTTGTTCGCCCCCTGGCTGATTCGCCCACGCACCGTGATCGTCCAAGGTGCGTGGGCGAATCAGCCAGGGAGCGAATCGTCTAGGGGGCGAAACGGCAAAGGGGCGAAAAAGCCAGATACCGTTACAATGATGGTGTCAGCGAATTGCAAAGACACGTTTATAATAAGCACACAAAATTTCAAAACGCAGAGAAACTATATCGGATTTGATTTAAAAAAACTTGAAATCTATGTACTCGGTACGCACATGTACATAGACCAATAATAATAATCTAGCTTTTATAGCTCCAGTATGTCAAAGACTTCAAGAGCGGACAGTTACAGGCATGTGTAACAGTTACTATACGTATAGCCAAAATGTCTGCTAGAAATATTGTCTTTAATCTAGATTTAAATACGTTCAACGAGCAGCTGTTAACAACAGTGTCTGTGGTCAGAGAGTTCCATACAGTTAGTGCTGTGCAGCCGACAGCTAGACGGCGTCAGTCCGTTTTCCAAAGTTGATTAAATAAAGTACATCGTAATGTTAAGAATGAAACGGCGTTGATTTGTGCTAACTTTGGTGCCGATGTCATACTGTAAACACTTTTAATGTTACAAACCGTGAAACAAAGTTGCCTCGCTGTTTTGGCCTACCCTGTAAAATGTTATTATGACTTGCAAAAGCGTTTAGATAGCCGCACTGACCAGCTTATTTCGAGGGCGAATGAGCGGTTGGTCGGTGAACGTGTGGTCGACAGTCAGATGACGATGACACTCGTAGCATGTGAACGATCCAACGCTGTCTTGTCTCCACAGCGGAGTGCTGTCTGTTCCACACCGAACGCATCGACGACTCTCTGATCACATCAAATCAGCTTACAGGCCACCACGTGGCTGTCTGTTATCGGAGAATATTCATCTTTCAGTGTACGTACGTCGTACGTGTTATAGCAGCGGAGTCGCGCGTTTAAAAAGTTGGCGGCCAGCAAGTTGCAATTTTCCGACAAGCAGCTGCAATGCAAATTTCCAACAGAGGAGATTGTGAGTGCTCAAAATTTTAATTTTGCCCGTAAATTCCCCCCCAAATGAGGGATTTTCAGCCCAAAATTTTGTACTTTTGGAAATAAATTTTCCGACATGCAAAAATTTAGGGGAGTGGCAATTGCCCCGTCCCCTCCCGTGCCACGACGCAACTGATGTTTAGTATTTATAATATTAAGTACCCGGTACATAAAAGTTATACGCGGATGATGCTAATAGCCTAATCCTGTTACATGCGCAGCTAGTGACCACGAACCTGCAGTAGCCTGAAAAGGTGCAACGGATAGGCCCATGCATGATCTTCAGTGGGCGCAGCATGGTTCAACTATAATCAGCTGAAAATAATCTGACGCGCGTACTTGAAAACGTTTCTCACAGCAGTTTTGCATAGTGGCATATTTAGTACTTACTTTGAAAAAAAACTATCTTCATTTTTTGTGAAGTTACTTCAAACTGTTGGGGGCATTTTCTCCGTACTAGCTACGCTACTAAACAGTGGAGTATTTAAGGGGGGGGCAATCTGCCATGCCCCCCCCCCTCAGCGCTGACCAATTATTTTTATAGGCTATTTTATTGCAATGCACAGCAAACAGCATCATGTCACACTGTCACAGCTATCGTGCGCACCGACAATAGGTCAAAGAACGTGCGTTGAGGAAGCCATAGTCGCAGTGACTGACTATACATGCCACCTGTGTAGAGTCTCGACTTATGAAAAATTAAAAAAAAAATCACACGATAATAGTCTGAAATGACTCATATTTTATTGCCGTTGAGCTTGCCCATAGAGATCCTAGTATTATATTTCAACAACATTCTGTAAATGGCAATCGGAGGCTGAAGTTTGTGTAACTTGTTAGGCTCATAACTGCGGTGACTAACTTGAATGGACATTCAGTGACTGACGATAGTTGATTAGTTTGCGACGATTCCGTAATTTCCGTTACAGAATTGGTAGTCAGTTTTTCGCTGCAGTTTATAACGATCGTTGCTCTGTCTGCCACTGTGTTTATCGATCAGCAAGTTAGGCCTATTTGATACAGTGTCTTGAGTTCCAGTGGCGTATTTATGGGGGATGTTCTCTTTTGGCGAGACAACAGAAATACCTGTGGTTTTCGGCGTTTCCAAATTTTATAAAAGTGGGCAAATTTGCCACCTGCATTGAACGTCCAAAAGCTAAAAGTGTTTCAGCTTCAGGGGGGGGGGGCTTCGCCCCCTGACCCCTTGACCAGGGGCTCTGCCCTGGACCCCGCTGGGGGCTCCGCCCCAGACCCCCGTTATAGGCTCGCGCTCTAGCTCGCCATGCCCCCCCTTGCAAAATCCTAAATACGCCACTGCTACTAAATGACCGCTAGGCCTACTAATCAGCAACAGAAGACCGAAGTAAGCATTAAGTAACTGACAACTGTAGGCCTATGTAGTAAGCCGTTTCCGCAAGCACATTTTAATGAACTCCGCCAGCTTTCGACAGTTTTTCAATTCATACCGCGCGTACACGTAATACCACGTGTGGAACAATGTAGGAATGTACGTACTAGAGCACTAATATAGATTTTGTAGTTGTGTACATCGCAGTTTCTCGAGTTATTATCTGTGTTCAGGTTTAACGTTTAGTGTGACGTGTTTTTGAGAGAATTAATCTATTAATTAATTAATTAATTAATTAACTAACTAATAAATTAATTAATTAATTAATACGATGCGAGCACTTTGTGAGGCTTAGGAAACATCAACAGAAAAAAATGAGGAAACATCTGTTGAGTGCAACCATCAGACAAATGTATCGAGACCACAACAAGAAGAAGAAGAAGAAGATATTTATTTGGCTCAAACAGTATAACATACGATGATGCAAATGAGAAAATAAAACACATTTCAAGAGCCAGGTTGCCAGAAAACCCTGAGGTCAACCATGCTGGCCACCCAAACATACAATTTCTTGTTTATCATGAAACTACAACTATAACTACAATTCTACTTTAAAACACACAAAGAAAAAATACAGATAAAACAAAGTGACTACACGTTAGCAGATGATGAGCTGTGGACTAATCAGGTTTTTATTTCAAACAAATTTACTGTTAAGTAGTTTGATTTTGTGTAAATGTGGTAAGGCAGTGAGTGTTAAAGGGGTGAGCGTTTGTTGATTTGCTTTGAAATCCTAGCGCCACGCATCTCTTCTCTTCTTGGTGCATTAACTCGGACGTGCACTGCAGCGCTTGTCTACACGCAGACAGACGTCAACAACCGGCTGCTGTCATCGCGTCTCTAATTACACGAGTTTGTTATTACAACTGGTCAGCCGCTCTCACGGACGGCATTCCTAACGTCGCAGCTAAAGACTATAGTAGGCCTGCGTTCATCACCGTCATAAATCAAACATTTTTTTTTAAATTTTAAACATTTTTATAGCTCATCATATTCAGTCGTTCTTGGATACTTTAGTGACCATACCGGTCATAAATTTGAAACTATTTTTGTTGAGGCTGGCGTTTAACAGGCTTTACTTAGAATAGTGGTCATTTCTCTGAACGAAAAATCTTATTTCATGTGTGTTGTCTTCCGTTTAATTTATACTTGATATTCCGAGAAACCTGTTGTTTTAAGTCACCGGTCCGTCGATACTCACTCATCATTCAGTTCAAGATCGTCTTATATCTAACGTCACAGAGAACGTCGAGAAATCGTTACATCTACAACAAAATGACCAACTAACCAGCGTTATCTACAATATCCATAATTCTTGTACAGAAAAAAGCATACCGAATACTCTGTTTGGCGTCTGGTTTAGAGACATTGTCCATTGCGGTGCTGATGGCGTAGCGACGTTGAAGAGGTTCCGGTTCCACGCGTCACGCTCAGTCGTCTGGTCCGTGTTCCGCCGGGCTTCAGTGCCAGCGTGACGAGTTAACAAGTTAGTGCCGTCGCTTCTGACTGCAGTCGACACGGCACGGCCGGCGATGAACGTCGCAGCGCTCAACGCCATCAGCTGCGTCCATCGATTGGTGAAGTTACGAGTCACGTCTGTGTCTGCTGTCTGGAACTCTGGAGCAGACGGACTCGCTGTCTGCTCACACAGCTGCTCGCTGAACTGCAATAACTGGGCCTATCTACAGCCATGGGCGTCGACCTACACCAAAAAGTGGGTGGGGGACAAAATCGGAAACTTATTGGTTCGAAAAACCTAGTTTTTTAAAACCTTCGAAAACGTCAAAAGTCCAAATTTTGGGGTTTTTATTTTTTTTTGTATTTGTCGTGCAATTTATAGAACTAATCACATTTAATTTCACATTTTAATAATGATTTTTGAGTTCTGACGTCACGTCATTCAATCAACCAAAACGATGTGACCTGGAGAATGGTGTGTCCCGTCCTTCTTGTACATTAAAACCTAAAAAAAAACCCTTAAGGACATTAAACACCTAGAAACATTAAAACTTTTCCCAACAAACCTAAGTTTTTTTTCCAGCCCTGGACGGAATATAGTATGTACAGAATGCTAGATTAGGAAATGTGTTTTGTAGTCTCAAAACCTATGATCGACGCATGTCTACAGCTGCGTGCCAGCCAAGAAGACGGACTTCAGTCTGGTGTCTATCCAACGCAACGCAGTAACGCAAGAAAATCGACAATCGAAAATCGACAATTCCTCTATCGCACTCTCTCACGTGTCGCGCGTCACTTGCGTTTCTTGCGTACGTTGTTCGTTGCGTATTTCAGCCTCGCTGGCGTCACCTCGCGTAGAAAAGTATGCATGCGTTGCGTAGGAGGGAACCAAACGCTGCTCTGCTGCTGCATTCTGTCAGTAGCTTTGCTCTTGTTCTACTACGCCGGTCGGAGCGGTACAAGCGATATGCTCACGGTCTTATTTCTGTTGCCGATCCAGAAAGAAATCTCTCTTGCGTTTTTTTCTCTTCAGAGTTTTACCTCCGATAGGATTGTTTAAACATGTTTAAAACTAGACTAGTCGGCACTAAGGTGCTGGTACCTAGTAACGTACGGTATACCGGGTATCGCTATTTCGCATGTTACGAAGAGGTTAAGAAGAAACCAAATGCCTACATCCGGATCAGTTGATTCTTCATACGGCAGTACCAAACCTACCCTTGCGGCGATCCTGCTCATAACGAGATGACAGGTCAACATGCAGACAACATCACACGCCTTCGAACTTTTGTAGGAATATAAAAATGTTAGTCTAATCTACTGTGAACGACAATTCGTCGAACCCTACACACAACTTTGCTGCGATAGCTTCAATTACCACGCAGACCGACGCTCGTTCATCTTCTCAGAAGTTTCGGTCTTGCTGGAATCAACCGCTAATAAAAACAATTTTTAAAACTTATCAGCAAGTTCTTTCTAGATGTCGTATTTATATCGTGTTTTTTTCTTCATGCGCATTACGATTTACGAAAAATGTGCGAAAATCTAGTCTCGTGAAAAGTGAAAGGTCTGGATGTGTGCATATATAGGCTACAAAAACCTGTCTCATGCATTAGGCTATCTTCTGTTACTGTTAGTGTTTACTATAGACATTGGCGCCCACAGGTTGTTGATGCAATGCTTCTAGTCTGGTTCTCTGCACTTGCAAGAACAATAATGCGTGTGGTGTTTCCAAATGTTCACAACGGACTAATTCGTCGCCAACAGAAAATTCCAGCGTAGGCCTAAACTTAAAGCCATCCTGAAATAAGATAAGTAATGACAATTTAAGTAGCATGATAAAGTAGATTTTACGATTTTACGTCCCGTCTAACAGTTATCACGAAGCTCATTCGTATTACTGATGGAGTTTATTGAAAGCTAGGCCTATAATTGACGCCGCAACACGCGAGACGGCCGTAGAAACAGCATAGAGCCTACGGCGTCATCACGTTCACTTCCAACAAACAACCAAATTTCACATCGTAACATCAGCCAGAGAACTGATGCAACACGTTAGCTAATCGCTGAGTAATTTTATGTCTTTTTAACACTTAACATTTAAGAACTAAACACCATCCGGGCCATGCGGTTCATGGTAACAAGCAGACCAACTGCATGGGCATACAGCTTACACCATACATGGCCAATCACTGGGAGCTGGTAATAAGGCGCTGTGACAGTGTTCTCAAAAAATAAATAGTAGTGCTTACAGTACACGTTGTCGTAACTTTTGCATGTATAGCCTTATTATACCATTATACCCGAAAACCATATATCGCCAACATTGCGCGAATTACACTGGTTACCAGTACAACAAGATCTAAGCAAGCCCAGGCTTGCAACACCGCTCCATGCTTGCGTATTAGTGACATATTTACTTAGTTATTTAGGTACTTACTTATTCACTCGATTACTTACTAGATATGTAC
>Ga0056124_1000846_pt1 | contig 10599 bp, 4 predicted proteins | sample WorMetHEROISLAND_2_FD_70069 | JGI IMG/M metagenome (GOLD analysis project Ga0056124, IMG submission 70069) | Marine gutless worms symbiont microbial communities from Max Planck institute for Marine Microbiology, Germany - Olavius sp. 4 HERON ISLAND | ecosystem: Host-associated > Annelida >... | reverse complement strand
GAGGGAAGCCAAGGATCAAGATGATTGACCGGATCATGACAGAAGGACACACCAAGCTCAGCTACGATGAATTGAAATCTGCGGCACAAGACAGACTGAAATGGCGTCATCACTACCAGGACCTGCGAAATTAAGGCAGAGAACTAAGAAGAAGAAGTGAACACAACACAATGAAAAGCAAACAAGCAAACAAAAAAAATGAAAACGTACACTTACTGCATCGGTGAAATTCTGCGTGTGAATGCCGCCTCGTGTTGCAATGTCATAAACCTGTGGACTGTCATGTCTCTGTTGCCGATCTCTTTGCATGTATCCAGACTGACGAGTCTCTGGCTTTGGATGGTTCAGGATTCCATCCCGCTGCCCTTCACGATGGTATACAGACCGTGAATACTGCAGTCCGGTCTTCACCGGCTTGCCGACAGTCTGTTGGTGGTAAAGATCATCCGCGGCCATGACATGACCGTGCAGACCACCCGCGTGTCCCGCTGGTCTAGAGTCACGATGAGTCGGTACAACTGTATCTCTCATCAGTTCTCTGTGTCCAACATGCTGCTGTGAGCCCTTCACAGGATTGCATGCATGATGCTGCAGCTCTGCACCTACCAGAAACTGTTTGGGACTCACCTGCACACCATTCCGACTCACTTCACCGACGAGTATCAGTATGTAAAGACACAAACATCAACTGTTGCTACTGCTAAGTGACAGTTTGCACAGCTGTCCAGCTTAGTTTACAACACAATATCAACTAGGAAATTAATTATGTTTTCTCTCAAAAAACAAGTATAAGAAAGTGTCCGTGAAGACAGTCTAATGATTGGCTGGTTGAGCAAGTTTTAACGCCCACTCGACACAGTTTAGGTCATTTCGGAGACGATGTTTTTACAGGTCAGATGACCCAACCAACAGTGTCAAAGCACTGAAGGAGGGTGGTTAGATAGCTCTCAATCTCACCAGGCTCATCTCACAGTCTAATGAAGTATCTGCATTTGAGTGTGATAAACTTGAACTGTTCATCAATAAAAGGAAGATACAGCTGCGGACACATGCACATGTATGCTTGATGTAATATCGCAGCGTGCAACAGAAACTGCAAGAAAACTATCAAAAAAGCCACAGTTTTGGTTGAGACAAATATTACAACATTTATTTTATAAAACTTGTATTATTATCAACGCAGCGGATGATGCGCCATATGTCAGTTAAAAATAAATTGCAGGTGTGGAAAACAGCTATATAGATGATAAAAATGGGTCTTCAGGTTGAAGGTTGATAAAGAAGTTCGTAAGTAAGTAAATTTGTATTGCACACAATGTCAATGGGAAAACCCCGCTGAATCTGAGGCGCAAGGGTGGGACTAAGATGGCCTAAAAACTAGCTGGTATAAAAATGTTTTGCGGCGGCGACGAAAACACGGCTGCCATAGTATTTTTGTCAGATAGTTTCTCCCAGAAAAAAGACCTTTTAACACAGTAGATAGTACTACATGTTGTCTCCAGTGATGACTGAAGACTTGTGTACGACCTGGTGAGAATAAAGTGCAGTCCTGTGAAACCATAAGCCACTGCTAGTCTCATCCAAGAACAGACATATTACTCAAATACTCGTAAAATACACACACTGAATTTATCTACTTTCTATTATTCGTACATAATTACTGAAAGGTCAGATGCAGTAGATATTAAGTGGTCCATGCAGCTGGTACGCTCAACGTAGTTCAGCTGACAGAAGCAACAACGTAACGCACCTGTTGATGGTAGAGACCATCAAAGTTTATATCTTTGAAGTAAGCAAGCTGGCGCAACGACTCGACATTGCTGAGACGTTTCTGTGGCGACTTCTCTAACAACTGGAAAACACAACAACACGCAATACGAGGAAACTGATGGACAGCACACCCGAGCAATGTTTTAATCTTTAACTGCCCAACAGAACACTACCAGGAGTTTAAGATATTTTTATTCCTAAAAAGTTTGATGTGATGAGCATCCTATCAGGTTCTGTTAAATATGCATTGAACAGAATTTAACACAAAATGACTGCTATCATTTATAAAAGAATGTCAAAAGCTTAGTGTACAATAATGATGCAACGCACAGTACACACAAAAATGTGTTAGTCAGTAGTCAAACACACAGCCGTGATGCAGTTTACAGAAATAAGGCATAAAGATGTCAAATGCGACACTGATTGAGTGCGTAGTCATAGCCATTATAGGGCAACTGTGTGTTTTATTGTTTTTATGAGCAAATTAAATGAATGTATGTATGTAAAGCTACTAGCCTAGTTCATTCGTACATTGTCATTACTGTTTTTTCTAGGCCTAGTTTCAGGGCTATTGTCAGTGCACTATGTTCCCTTTTAGTCCTTTTCCATTCATGTTCCTACTTGTCCTCGTATTCTATCATGAAACTGCTTGAATGGAATCAATAAACTGAATCTGAATGAATATGAATACAAAACCGCATGCACCTTCGTGACAGTAAAACATATCACATTACTTTCGGCAATTTAAAAGGCCTACGTTTCCCAAGTTCCTTTAGGTTAGGCTGGTCTCCACAAAAGGACTTGAGGAAATTTTGTTCCAGGACATTTTTCAGGCTGGATATTGTGGATAAGTTTCCCGTCGCCCAAAACCAGCAGCATCAAAGCTCTACGAATCACAGAAAACACAAAATTAAGACTTTGCAGCAGGTTACTTTAGCAAGGCAATGCCGAGCTGGCATTGAAACAACGACCGATGATGGAAGATCGTAAGACGCGCTAGACATCTTCACCGACATTTCAACATGATCTGAAGCTCGCGACACTGGAAACTGTTACGCCACAAAAACCAACAAGTAAGTAAGTAAGTAAAAAATAAATTAATACAGCACACAATGTCGGCGAAAAACTGCTGAATCTGAGGCACAATACTGATGTTAGGAAGAGCTACAGCCTCATCCAACATAACCCGTTATTATAGTAAAAGAAACAGGTATTTTTAGTATCACTTTTCACATCAAATAAGGATTCGTGAAACAATTATCTATTTTTTAAACAAGTTGGGTGGATCTACAGTTATACGACAGTGAGTTCCAGACAGAAGCTGACAGTGCTAGCGCCATCCGAGGTACAGTAAGTAACAATTTGTCCGATTATCGCAATGTGCGTGCTGGTAGATAGTCATGGATGAGACGATGTAGGTAGGCCGGGTTGCCAGTTGGTCCCGTCCTTTATGTGATGACTGAAAGCTTGTAGTTGATCCGTTGACGAACTCGAGCTGCTGACGTAGCTCGGAACGTGGGGCTTGACACACCACTCTGGCCAGTGAGTTCTGTGCCACCTGCAGCCTGTTGATGTCATTCGTCGATGCGCCACGTAGCAGTGCATTGGCGTAATCCAGTCGGGATGAGACAATACTGTGGCCCACCACATTGGCAACTTCGAGTTTATCAGACCACCACCACCATCATCATCATCATCATCATCATCATCATCATCTTGATAAAACAGTATCTCACAGTATTACTGAAGAAACTGCTGATGCAGACCTGTCCAACGAGCAGAGCAAACATTAGTATGCCCAGAGACCACCAGTCAGACGCATGTCCATATGGATGCATGCTTGCAACTTCCGGAGCTGACACAAATACACACAATACTTGCGTATCACACTACAGCTGATTGCTTCTTTGTTCAGTTATTTGCATCCCACCACACTTTTTAGATTTCAACCGTATTTGCTTTGAACAAAGATAGAACTATGCTATTGATTTCCTTGAAACGGTCAAAGCTAGTAATCCGCCTACCACCATAGTCAACCCAACGACCTCATTGTGAGCAGACAGAGCCTCATCTGCACTGAGAAATAGTTCATAATGTTGCTACAGTTCTTCCCATACCTAGTAGCACTGAGAGTCAAAGAAAGATAAAGATGCGTATAAACATACCGAGATACTGCAAAGTTCCACAAATGGTATTTGTCCGTTGACCAATTTTAAGTCGTTTTGCCAGACCAAAATCAGTGACGTGCAGATGACCTGCATACAGAGTTACCACAGTCAGTGTGAGTACTTCAAACAGCACTAATGTGATGTGTGTGATTACTGCTACGTTGACTCATGACATCCTTTTAATGATGACAACAACAATGGTGGCAGTAAATGCCAGTCAAAGTACGAACAAAACAATCAAGAACTGCATCAAATATTCCATTCAAGTTCAGCCAAATAGAATAAAGTTGAATATAAAAATCCTGCATTCAAAAAATCCTGAATAACCCAGATTTGAATAGTGGGTGACTCATCCATGGTTTGGTGACACTTAAATCACCCGACATCTAATCACATCATAGTTAATCATAGTCACCGACACACAATCACTTGGACAGTTGATCACGCAAAATATAGTCACGTGAAAGTTAATTACCTGACATTTAATCACTAGACAGCTAATCATCGACCTGTGACCAGTTGTGCACAACGTCTCGTTTGTTTGTTATGCATGGATACCGACTGCAACTGTTAGGGGTTGCTATTTCCACCTTACACAATGTGTCATCCGAAAAATGAATGAAATCCGCATGAAAAGTGACAAGATGCGTGAGCTGCTCTCTTACTCTGACAATACCTATATCAGCGGCAGATGACGACCAAGACGTGCTGATAACTACAGCTCAGCCAACTTTACCATTGTTACAGCAACTGCTTGACCTGTATGCTGTTGCTGTGTGTAGCCTATGTCACACTAAGATGTTAACAGCATCAAAATGCATCGTTATCTGTAACATAATTCAATGTCACATGCGTACCTCTATCATCAAGAAGAATGTTCTCCATCTGCAAACATCAAATAACAACATTCACAGCTGAATGACATACACACTTTACTCTCGATATGCTCGAGTTACTTCACTTAGGCCAACCCTGAAAAAAAGGAACTTTTGGTAACTCGGCTTATATGGGCCGGGTGCCCTGCCAACCTAATGCCATCCAGACAAACAAGCTGAATAACAAAATGTCTAAAGAACTAATGAGCTTTTAGTACCTAAAACAATGTGTGAATAAGTGTTATAAAAACAGTATGAGTTTCTGCAGGAATGTAACACTAACTACTGAGCACTGGCTACTGCAAGGTCTCCCATCGAATAATAACAATATTAATGCTTTGTGGGAATTATACACAAACCAATAAAATGATGATTACACTAGACTACAAATAATTTACACAAACTGCTAAGCTACCAGCACAAGTTTATCCAAAAACCATTGCACGTTATACCTTCAAATCTCTGTAGATGATCCCAGATTTGTGCAGAAAATCTAAAATACATAATACTGACATGAGAAACAACAGTCAAACATTTTCATTACATTGACAAAAAAAACAATAAGAGTAAAATGCAATCTGAAGTACAGCTAAAGTGAATCAATCGCTGCGAATCTATCAAATCAGAAATAAATGTAAGGGACCACAGCAGATCAATATCTGCGGTAACTGAAATAACATAGCAGTGACAGAAAAGAAACCTATGTGAAAAATACAGGATCAAAAAATTGCAAAAGACAATGCATACCAAGAACCATCCCAAGCTCGGCAACATAGAGTCGAACCAGAGAGTCGGAGAAATTATGTAACTTCTTCCACAGTGCGAACAACTCCCCGCATGGAATGTACTCCATCACTACAGCACACAACGTGTTGTAACCCAGTTATACTTGTAAGCCAAATTCAACTCACAGCTACGACAAACAATAACAAACACTGAACGATATCTGCAATCGACATGTAGTAACATCATGTAATTTGTGATAGCTTGCATGACTAATGCATGCATATTTTACAACAATCAAAAGTAATTAGATTACACATACAACCCTGTAACGACCGATTTCTAGTCTCATCGAAATTAGCCAGTATTTGTCAACGATCTCATAGAAAGTCTCTTGGCATTACCAGATAGACATTTTCATAACCACATCCAATGGTACTGAAATCATGAATGAAATGTTAGTCGAAATACAAGTAAATATAATGTCAGTAAGTCAGTGACACACACATGGTTGTCAGAAACAGAAGAACAGTCAGCAACACAGTTTATGAAAAAAAACATAAAACACGGAAAACTACACAAAACAGTTACGTAAGTAACTGCAGATTACCCAGATAACATGATTAACAACTACCATAATTAACTGTTTATTTTCTTGTAGTTAACTACAAATATTTTATAATCTCTAAAAACACTGCAGAAAAAAACATACCAATATAAATACTTGCAGAACTCTGAAAAAACCAGAAAGGTTTAACAACGAATGGGTGATAACCAACTGAGTCCTACAAAACACACCGATACATGATGCACATTAAATATATACATCAAATATATTACAGTGCTTTTTCAAAACAGAATGTTAAAATACACGATAAATTTTTAATGGAACATTCACCATATTAACAGCGACTACACCCATACAGAGTTACTCACCAAGTAAAAATTGAATACATGATTATAAAAATATGCAGTTGGACACACTGCAACACAAAATGAAGAATACTATAAACTGTATAGTAACCATTACTACAACCCAGCTTCTGATATTAAACTTTGAACACAGCTAACAAGTGGTCAGGTGACTAAAATAGCACTCTGATCTACTGCCAGATTCAATATAACTAAACAGTTGCATACGTTTGATAATAGTCTTTCTTTCAGTGATCTGCTAATTCAGCAGGCCTATGACAGTCTCTTCTCAATGTTTGCCAAACGCTCCCAGTAATACTGCAGAAATAAGAGACCTGTATCGTGGCTTCATCTTTGCTCTGCTGAACTGCATCCTCCGCAACTAAACGTTTCTTATCCATTATCTTAACACACAAAATGCAACACAAGACACTTAGCGACAAACAGCAATCAATAATGACAAAACAACGAAATTATGATGTTACAGAAAAGTGAGCATAAATTAAAGCAATCTCTTCATAAATAAGGTACTGAAGACAGGCATGATAAACACAATTAGTATTGTATACCAATCCAAATTCAGAAACAAACATCAGCATATTGATGCACCGTAGAACGAAAATTGCAAAGTTATCTGTAAAAATGCAAATATTGCATACTTCGCTGGACACATCAACTCAAGATATTATAGTCAGACAGTTCACTCGCTATGCATAAATACCACCACACTGTGTCCCCAAAAAAACTTCCCACTTTGTTATTGTCCATATCTTCGCCAAATATTGACCAATTTTCAAAATTCTTTTACTGGCACATTCTGTAGACAATTGCAATCAGGTGATTATTAAATATCCCACCGCACCTTAACTGTGTCGCTACACTACCCTGTGAAACATAAATGCAAAAAAACTAACAACAATAGGCAACAAGCGATTTGTTAAATGAACGAGACACTTCAGACCAAGATCGCGGTGAATGATCTCTATGATGCTACACTGTGCCAGAACCATCTCTTGGCATATCTAATGTGTTGAACGATGTGCTTGTGTCTGGCCTTCCTAGCTTAGTAGGTGTGATATTTAATAATTTTCATATTGCAAACTGTGCACAAGATGTGCCAGTGATAAAATTTGAAAATCGGTCAATATTTGGTGAAGATACAGACAATGAAGAAGTGGGACACAGTGTATTATCTATTAATGGCTGATGCTGACATTCTTTTTCTTCTACATTCAACTGCGGAGAGTGCCACAAATATTCCAAGGGTTACTACAGAGACCTCCTAACCTGGAGAAAATCCAGTGGAAATTAGTCTGGAGTAATTAACTGGTTCAGTAAAGTGTGTTTGAGGTTAAACTCCAGAGTTGTTAGAAGATAACAAACTATCATGATACTGTCCAGAGGCTATATACCTTCATTGCATAGAAAGTGCCATCTTTCTTCCGTTGGACTTTCACAACGTCACCAAATGCACCGGCCGCGATGACACCTTCAATCTTACAAACACATATCAACAGATTGGTTATCCACTAGTGTGTGATATAGTTATCAAAGTAATTCAACACGGATTCATTATTGTTTGCATTGGTACAATACAGGCTCAACATCTAACAATCACAATAGAAATTACAATGGTAATTAGCAGACGGCTGTTACGATCTGTTGTCCGTCTGTCTGTAATAAAATGTACTGTGGCTAAACGGTACGTCGTAGAGGGTCGGCGATGGTACTGTGGGATAGGGCGTTGGTAAGTTCCTATCGGCTGTCAACAGTAACCATGTTTGTCCACAATTTGCAATGCAAGTACTTGTGGTAGGTGCGGAAGTTATCGTTATATCGCAAGTTATGTAAGTAACTAAGTAACTACGTTTACACTTCCTAGCCTTCAGGTGCAGGCTCAGCTTCCATCAGCAATAGCGGGGCTCGTTATTACATAGGTATAATAAGAGAAGAAATATAACCAAGATATTTACAGTGCCACATGAACTTGGTATTTCCATCTTAGTGAACTTTTTACTGTTTGATATGGTCCTTCCCGAGCCATAAGGCCCCTAGTGTGGCTCTGATCTCCGTTTCCTTAGCCTCTGCCAGACATCAGTTAGCGAGGCCAGTGGGATCACGCAGTGTGCCTGTTTATGTCCCAGCTTTCACTGGGGCTCATTTTGCCTACCCACTGAGGAATGGCCAGGCTGAGTCGTCCTGGGTGGCTGGTTACATATCAAGATGGTTTAGAGTGGCCATCCTCATACTAATAGTAGCTGTAATTGTGATGTGTATACATGATCAGTTAGGCAAGCAATATGTAATCTGCCATAGAGTATCTGCCTGCTAAATGTGCTGTGATGTATTACTAACATCCAAGTACTAACCAGGCCCGGCCTTGATTAACTTCACTGATGTGACCAATGATGTTACCAACTGAGCCAAACCATCACGAACATGTGTGTAAACATTTAACATAAGCTATTTTACTAAATGATAATCAGAACGATACCTTGAAGTCAGCAGTACTGACATGCGAGTCTCGTGAATAGACAGGCAAGAAAAGGCCGTCTGACGGGTTGTGCTCAGCATTTTGTCGAATTAAATTCTGATTTGCAGAAGCAAAACCGTTTAAGCCATATTTTGCTAGCTGATTAACTCTGTCAGATCCCGTTCTTCCATTGGACGATGGTTCTAGCCTCAGACTTGGAAAATTCTACAACACAACAGACAGCTAGGCACAAATGGTCTATTGGTCTTACGTGCAGTATTATAATCTTCATAGGTGGATGGGTGTTATCCTTTTAAGGTCATGCTGAAACAATGTTCGTGGATGTTCATCGCATTGCTTAACTAACTGGTGAATTCCACTGGTGCATCAGGTTGCAAACTATTTTTGGCTGAAAATACCCAATGTAATGAATTTTCACTGACAAAAAATGCAAAATTTTCATTATTTTTCAACAATACCATCTACGATTAAATCATTTGTTACTGCCCAATTAATGCCAAACTGATGCCAAAATTGTTTTAATGGCAAATTAGAAGAAGAATGCCAAAATGTGTCAAATTGCCAAACTAAATTTTTTTAATAGCCAAGTTTCTTTAAAATGCCAAATTTGACATATTTGGTATTTTGAAATGCCAATTGGTTCCCTTCCGATGCAGTGGTGATTCCACCGATTAATTAAACAACGATTACACTTATTACTGCATCGGACTATCGGCGACTATCGGACTATCGGCCGATCAGTCTGACAAACAGCCAGACTGATCGTCAGCGCACACATGATGTTCACAACTTCACATGTAATATTCATCATCATCAGGATCGTCAACATCAGTACTTTTATCGTCCGCTTTTGGCGAATAAATTCGTCCAATAGCCGCCATTCACCTCGTGCACAGTTGCTCTTTAGTACAGTAGGCCTACTTGGTCGTGCACCTTTGCAGCTATCGGACTATCGGCGACTATCGGACTTCAGTAGTCGGACTTCGCTGCCAGAGGTCAGAAGCGACAGTCCGATAGCGGCCGATAGTCCGATAGTCGCCGATAGTCCGATGCGGTAATAAGTGTGACCCATTAAACAATGGTAGGGTTCTGAGGCGACAATTCGGAGAAATTTTGGTCGAGATTACATAAGCTGCTATTGGCAATCACAGTATGCAGCCAAAGCTTATGTCTACTATAGCATCTACCGGTATATGGCATTCAGAATGGGTAATGCTGCAGTTTAGCTGAATAAACTCATAAGCTATATACAAGCTATATACAGCTGTTAAGCTCTTTCCGCATACATACTTCAGCAGGTAAAGAATTAAAATGTCGTTTTAGTTTTCCTTCATTGTTTCCCATTAAACACGCAATATGATACTTTTATTTTGCCTGTTAACTTGTTAACCAATGTGAAACCATTCACTTTGTTTTTTATTTACAACTTTACCATTTCCGCTTATCAATCTTTTGCAGTTTCACGTTTTTAGTTTCATTTTTAGGGGACATCCGGGTATTATTGTTTCCTGTGTGTGAAATGTAAATGGTGTATTTATTGTGTTTAATGAGACTTATTTTCCATGTCTTGGTAAGAAATGTGGAAGTGTTATTCTGAAGTATTTTACATATGTGTCTTACTAAGTGAAACTAAGAATTGATTAGCTAGGATGATCGA
>Ga0056124_1000845_pt1 | contig 10599 bp, 9 predicted proteins | sample WorMetHEROISLAND_2_FD_70069 | JGI IMG/M metagenome (GOLD analysis project Ga0056124, IMG submission 70069) | Marine gutless worms symbiont microbial communities from Max Planck institute for Marine Microbiology, Germany - Olavius sp. 4 HERON ISLAND | ecosystem: Host-associated > Annelida >... | reverse complement strand
TTTTAAAGCTTTTAAGGCTTTAAGTTACTGAGTTCTTGTATTATTTTACCTATTTTTTCCTGCTTGTCCAAAAAACCCAATAAAACCCCCCCAAAAACCCACTGGGTTGGGCTTTTAAAAAACGGTTTTTTTAACCCTGGTCTATCCGTCTACGTCTCAATAGCTAAGAAAGGGAGCTGTGAAGCTGACCAGCACAATAGAAATTCTACACAGAATGACTTGGTTGGTTGTGTGTAAGTGGCAGGTTGTTAATGTTGTGGTGGTGCTGGTTGCAGTCTGCTGCTGAACGCTGGTTGTGATGTGAACCGACGCACCAGAGAAGGCACGGCTCTGCATGAAGCCGTTGCCAATGGCCATATTGACATCGTCTCCCTGCTTCTCAGCGTTAGTATAATTTATTGCATTGTGTTTCATTATAGTTCATTTCATGTCTGTAAAGGTTTAGTTGTGAAGGTGTGGAGGATTTGCTGTGAAGGTTTATGCACCTGATAGTTCAGAATGTGCCACAGTGGAGGAATACAAGACTACAGTTTTCACATTTGGCAGAATTGTTGACAGTCTTCAGTGCCAAAAACTTTTTAGAAGATTAAAATCGTCAACATTGATTCAGCACAGACACTTGACTTACATCACTGTAAAGCAATCAGTGTAATGTAAATTTGTGTAGTAAGCTGCAGTATGTCGTTTAATACGGTTAATGCAGCAGTGTATTTAATGGATGCTTCTTTCCAATAATGTATGAGATTGTTGGCAGATTGTGGTAATTGCAGCATGGAATTGATGTGACGTGCATTAACTGTCGTAAGCAGACAGCTCTTGACGTGATCAGTCGCATGCCAGCATCACGGTCTAATGTTACTCTCAGACAACTGCTGCAGAGTATGTGCACCAGTTTCTGCTACTCATTACATCTGATATCCTGCGGTGGCAGGTTTTATATGGTTATGTCGTTAACAACTTAGTTATTTTAATATATGTCTTATATTCTAGAACTGTCCAACGATTAATTTTTTTTAATTGCACGGTTAATTATTTTAGTTGCAGATTAACCCGTATCTGGCTTTTGTTGCAAGTAGCTGTCACCAGATTACTGCTGATTATTGGCCTACATAATTAGCACAGGTGATGCAGTATTTGGTGGTGCACTATTTAGGGAGTTTGTTTTGACATATAGTTCTGCTGGTTTCCGGTGACCTTTGTTGATATTTTTGGCAATGTTTTAGCACAGTGAGATAGCCATAAAAGAGTAAAAGAGGAAAGCAGACACATGCAAAGTAATTTTTTGTAGCTGCATTAAAACTTTTGAGCCATTATTTTTTTTTCACAATCACAATTTCTTAACACATTGATTAGGCAGCTGCATATTTTATTGTCAACATTTGCCAGTATATGTTGCTGGATAGTGTAAATCAGTTTAAATATCCCTTCAGGTCCGTGATACTTAAGAATGTGTTGTATATGCTAGAGGCCAGTGAAACTGAAATGAGCTCTGAGGTTCATTATTATCATCACATCGTGTGGTTGTGTGGTGTAGTGGTAACACGTTGGTCTCAATCAACAAAGTTACTCTACGCTTGGCCCAGTTAGTACCTGGATGGATCATGGGTGACTGTCTGCAGGCAAGGAAACCATCTTGACTATAATCAGCCAGTGACCGTGGTCAACTTGGCCTTGCCATCTCGCTGTCTTCGGAATGACTTTATGTTACGTTACGTTTACGTTAGATGCTAGTGTACTGTGGCTGTGCAGAGGCTGCTAGTAGGGCACTCTCACACACATGTCAGTATCAGGCGTCACCAGCAGCTGGTCATTCATACAGTGTCTGTGATCTACGACGTCCACACGTTGACAGCTCTGCTACTAGTAACGTGGTATGTACAGCACTGACCTCTGTCGACAGATACTTTGCTGACAGGCCACTTAACCAGTAATGTTACTAAGCAGATGTGGCATAATGGCCTTCATAGAAAGAAAGATATGTCTTAAATACCTCTTGGTTCAAAGTTTGTCTTTTTTACAGCTAGTGTAAGTAATGCTATTCAGTTTTTGCTAATCTGCTGCTAAAATTTTTGTAAATATCTGACAGGCATTTGTAATTTTTATTCAGTTGTAGAAATCCTTGTTAAGATGATAAAATTATATATAGTCTTGAAATTTATCAATGCTTAGTAACTTTTTCTTCAGTTTTCCTTTTCGTTGAATGGCACACTTTATTTTGCAGTATTTTTCAGTATGTCGTTCGTAGTGGACTGGACATTGAATCGTACTGCGCAGAAATCTGTCATAACTTGTATACACTTACTGGAAAATGTCTATGCTGTGCTGAATGTGTGTGTGTAGCCAATAACGAATGATGCAGCATGTTGTCACTGTGTGCACCAAACCATTGTTCCGAGCAACATGGCTTGCTCTTGCTCCAATTTATCAGGCTTTTGTGGTACGTACAACAATTATTAGTAATTGTCTGTGTGATATTTTTTCTCACTCACTGCATTATGTATTCGCACAGATTGCTGGTTGTACATTGTGAGTTGGCTGCAGCATTTCACTTACGTCATATGGCAGTAATTTGTTGAAATGGCATTCTCTCTAGAAACGACTTGTTGGGTCTGGTGTCCTGCCTAGTTATACAGCTTTAGTTGTTTGTTGTCACTTTTCAGTATTGTATTGTGCTTAACTCGCCGATCTCAATAGAGGTCACTTCAAGTTACCAGGGTTCTGGACCATTAAAATGTGTTTAACAGGAGGTTCTGAAGGGCTCTATCTCCAGAAGTGAAAGTACTTCCAGGTGTTGATAAATGAAGAGGCTCACTGTTCAGAATTTGTTAAGAACATAAATTTAACGAGTCACAAAGCCAGTAACTAGCTGAACAGTAGGCTGTAATAGTATCTGGTGTCTGGTTTTCAAAAGCCCAGAAGAGACCTTTGGACATTTCTTCATTGTAAAGATAGCCAAACAGCAGCGTTAAGCAAGTGAAAGAATTGTTTTGACAACTCAGCCTTCCATCCCTCAGGGGTGGGTGAATTGAGTACCTGGCTGTGGTCAAGGCAGGGCACGTTCACCGGTGTCGGGTGGCAGGTAACACTGTGTGATCTCATATGGTAGGTGATGTTCTGTAGTTCAGAGATGAGTTTCCATGAAGAGCTTTTAACTCTTCACTTTAAAACTTCAAAAAAGTTAACCTTTAACTCTTTAAAACCTATTCATGAATGGAAAAGTAGTTGCTATATTAAGTGGTGAAAGGTAGCTAATCAATCGTGTTGTGATGCGTTATCCCAGCACATCAGTCTTGTCATCATCACCCGTCCGGTTCTGTTGCGGCTCCTGACGTAGTACTCAACTGCCCACGGGCTACAGATCCAGCGATGGTCAGTCACTATGATGGAGTGCTGAGACCTCACATGCCTGGTCTACATTCTGTCATTGCTCCTGTCCGCTCTACGACCGGTCGGTTGACCTGCCAGCATAGTTCTTTCTCTCACACTTGGTTTTTTTTGTTTAACCGTACCATTTCGGCGGAGTAACTCTAAGTTAGGTTACTCCACGTTAGGTCAGTCCCCAAATGTAAACTCTTGGGAATTGTTTCTGCAGAACTTTAACAGGCCGTATGCGTATGAAAATAACATAAAAGTGGGAAAAAATCACGGCATACTTAAGAAAAAGTCACTGATATGTGCAGCATGTGTGAAAAATCATGATGGATGCCATAATTCATGGATTCCGTGAACTCGTGCTTGTTGGCTAGCCTCAAAAATGCCCTTTGAAAAATTTGGCATTAGAGTGTCTTATGTTATACACTGACCTTGCAGCTGTCATAAAATTGCGGATACGTCTGAACTGTTCTGTTGTATGGCTGACTTGGCTGTATAGAGAATTGTTATTGGTGAATGTGATTGTGAAGCAGTGACAATCTAGTTTACAGCTAAGAGTCAAGGTTGTGCTGTGCTGTACAAACTAATGACCAGCGATGCTGAAATTTATGGCTAATGTTGCCTGTGTTGTCACAGAAGAGTTGTGTTTATTTAATTCCATATCCACAATATCGTGGGACAGAATGAAGTCACGGCACTTCTTACCACGACCTCTGATGGATTGTGAATGTACACTTAAGCGTTTTTCACGGCACTCAACAGCATGTGTAATAGTCATATGCGTATTTTGTGTTGCTTGCGTGTCTCAGACTTAAGTCAAGACTGTGGAAGTATCGTTCTGCATGCGAGTTTTGATGCAAATCCATTGCCACCAGCACCATCATGTCCGGTAAACTGTCTTGATCCATGGCTGTTATTTGTTCTTATGATTGTTTTCCATAGTTGGGCCGGTGATGTCATGGCACTTGTTTCAGCTGCTGTAGTAATACTTTTGGCGGTTATTTCTGGCCTACTTTGCTAGAGTTAAAGCAGACTTTTGTGAATTGTAAACAAGACAGTCTGGGTGCTCTCGACAACCTGCATCAGTGGACCTATAGGGCAGTCTTAATAAAGAAATATAAAAATACTTCCATAGAATAAGGTCAATAATTTAGTGTGACTGTGTTGTGTAATGCCATGTAAATCTCGTTATCCTTGGTGGCCCGAATGAAAATACTCCAGTGGTAAATGTGTGAAATCTTGGCAACATTTTACAGCCAGTTTCTCGTTGTTAATTCTCAGCTAATCATTGAACGAATCCACTTAATCCGTTTGTAATCAACTAGTGGGTGGTGTGTCAGGGCATGGTGCAGAACGTTACTGCTGCATATCGTGCATTGCCGGTGCAAATCAGTCACTCGCCAGTTGATCAGATCGTTGAAGAAGACGCAGCTTTCCAGTGTCGAGCGGCAGGTGGCACGGACAGTCCTGGCAGTACATCCGGGACCAGCAGCAGTGGCAGCAGCGGCTACCCCGTGAGTGCTTTGATGAACCTTGTATTTTTTGTGAGGGACATTATTGATTAAGCAGGTAAGAAATTAGTAAGTAGATTTATATGGTAAGTAAGTAAGTAAACAAGTCGTATTGTGTTTGCATATTCATCAGTTGACAGCACAGTTCCCGGAGGAGGTTTGAGATCTTTGGTCGCTTCCAGTACAGTTTGTGTTATTGCAGTATTGCGTCATTTAAAGTACTAATTCAGTTTACTTGTGCAGTTAAGCGGCTTTATTGTTTTGTGTCTGCCTGTCTGTATGCATGTGTGTGTGTGCTATCCTTTTACATTGGTCTTAGTGACCTGAAATAAAAGCATTGATTGATTGATTGATTGATTGATTGTAGGACAGTTTGCGCAGTTCTCTATGGAGGTTTGAGAGTTGTCATTGCTTCTAGTACGGCTTGTGTTATGGCATGTTGTTGCAGGCGAGCTTGGGTCACGGGGCAGCAGCAAGTGCGTGGTCAGCAGCCCGTCAGCAACATCGTCTGTCAGGTCACAGTTGTGAGTCCGGTGTAGCATCGTTCACATCGTCAAGACTCAGCTATCTGAGTGTAGCTTCCGGCTCCAGCCACGACAGCATCAACCGACTGCCCGAGGACGACGAGAGTGCTTACGCTAGCATTGTCAACTTTGCCGAGCTCTACGAGAACGGATATACCGTGAGTTCATTGTCTGTCAGATACGTTTTGTTGCAACAAGATGTGAACGTTGTAACTTGGTAAGTAAGTAATCAAGTAAGAATATTTCTTTAAGGTGGTAACAAATAAAAAGTTTGTAATAGCTAACTTTCAAAAATTGATAATTAATTAATCGTTAAATTCGATTAAAACTAACAGTTTTTGTGCAAGAAAGCGGACGTTTTTATCAACTTAAGAAGTTATTCAGCTAACAGCTGTCACTGCTGCACTGAGACAACAGTACATGGTCACTAGTAGGGCCTAACTGTTTGTTTTATCCAAGCACGTTATCCGGAGATAGTGATTATCGCTTATCAAATGCTTGTCGTGGTGTCTACTTTGTAATGCGTTTTTAATTATGTGACTTTAGTCGCAAATTTAACGACTACAATTTTATTAATCCTTAAAATTTGTTTTTTTTAATCGCAGCTCAATTGGAATTTTTGTCAAATGTAGCAGTATGCTGTGCTGTGGTCTGTCATGTTGGAACAAGCATATTCCCTGCAAATATTACAAGTATATTACAACTGTTGTTGCTGCATAGTTGCCATGTGACCGCACACATCTAGTGGCAGAAAAATTTCTGTCACCGAAGTCCTAGGGCATGGTCTTAGTCCGTAGTCTGAACTGTGGACATTGTAGATATGCAGCAGAGTGGTTTGCATGGTTTCATTGCCGACATTGACACATCGTGCTACTTGTTTCTGCTGCTGTTTACCATTGTGATGTGTCACAAAGTGTCTACAGCATGCTGCCGGTGTTTGTCGACCAGTGGCTAATGTCTGTTGCTCTCTTGCGTAGGAGTCGGAAATTGTACGTACGTGGCTGTGTGAGCTGCGGATGGAAGAATGCTGGGAACTGTTTGACAACGCCGGCTATGACATGCCAACAATCTCTCGGATGACTCCGGAAGTACGTTTCTACATTTTCGCGTGGCCCTCACATTATCGGTCTTCCCGGTCCATCTGTCTGTCACCCGTCTGTCCCATACGGGCTCAACTTGGGAAAAATAAAAAAAGTTGTAGAAAACCATAATTGTTGCAAATGTTCCCCAGGGCATGAGTAACTGGTGTGCTGATTTTCAGTTCAAAAAGGTTAAAGTTCAATGTCACTTTAGAAAATGATGCAGATCTCACGTAACTTGCATTTACTTAGGACCGACGGATCGAATGCTGGTGTATTTGCCAGCTGCACACTAGGCACAGTACAGTGCAGTGGGCCTGTACAAATCACTGCCAGGATGGCCGCATGGCATGTCGCCACAAGGCATGGCAACATCTTTGCTTGTTTTTCTTGAAGTCTATTAGTATGACACTGTTACTTAAGCAGTCTCTTTTTTTAGAATGTTATGGCGCTATAAAAATTGTATTATTATTATTATTATTATTAGAGTTCAATAATTACACTCAAAATTGCATATTGCTGTTGTGACTGGCAGTATAGATATAATTGTGACGTTGAATTGTGATTGACAGGATTTAACTGCTATTGGAATTACGCAGCCAGTGATTCGCAAGCGGCTTACGGCTGAAATAAGCAAGTTGCGCATCAGCGATGGCTTGCCGAACTACATACCGGTAATCTTGACTTGTGTGAGCTGATTGCTTTCCGGGCTTTGATGTCATCCACACACACTCTAACCATGTCGTGGTGTAGTGACAGCCATTGTGTTCCTGAAAAACATATTTGATCTTTAAGTTTAAATAAGTAAGTAAGTAAGTAAATGAATATTTCGAGTGCACAATGTCAGCCAGTGGCCGAGTCTGAGGCACTTGGGTGAGTCGCTAGGGGGATATGAAGAGAAATAATTTTTTTGGAAATGTTCATCAAAGTGTTTTTGTCATGATTAGCAGTTTGGGTGTTGCTGATTTTGACAAGTTTTTTGTTGCCATTTTTGAAGTGTCGTGCATGAAAAATCAGTGGAAACTGCGGCTTTAACTTTGGTTGGAAAATATTGTTGTACGATTTGTGTTTGAATATGGCAGTGTACTGTAGGTAGAGTCTGGTTGACAAGATGCTCCAATTACAGTCTGTGAAACTGCGTTGATTTTCCAGTTGACAATGGACATAGAAACCTTTGTCGAATGAATGAAGCATATTTACCATGTGTTTCAGCCTGTGGCTGGATTGAAACATACAAAATACTAGACTAAAGCAAAATGTGTACATTGTGATTCTGTAAAATTGGTTAAACAGTATAGTAAAACGATTTGGCATAACAAGCTGTTCACATTTTAGACCGTTCATACAAATGAGCAGTAGCATATGACAAACAGTTAGTGATCGAAAGATCACATAGGAGTTGTTTTGTTGCATTCGTAGGACAACGTGTTGGAGTGGCTGCAACACTTACAGCTGACCGACTATTACGATGCATTGACTGCTGATGGCTACTACAGTGACATCAATCATGTTGTCGAGATCACGTGGGAAGATTTAGAAGAAATTGGAATTAAAAAACTAGGTACATGTACTGCCAAAATTATCCGAATAAAAGCTCACCAGAACTCCCATAACAAAACACACAATACCATCATAATGACCAATTTTCAGTTAGAACTGGGTTAGCCAGTTCCCCCCTTGATTTTCCATCTCCGTTGATCATTATTCATGGCATGGGACAGCCCAAAACTTTCCGTATAATCCAAAGCAATCCCACCTGATGTCCTCCCTCGGGGCTCTTGCAGGTCCTTGAAAGTCCTGGAATAATTTTTCCAGATGTTCAAGGCCCGGGAAGTCCTTGAAAACAGACATGGTCCTTGAAAGTCCTTGAATCTGTGTCTGAAGGTCCTTGAAAGTGCTTGAATTTGACTTTTCTAAAACGCGGACAAGAGGCAAGAGAATCGTATTTTTCTTCCTACAAGAAGCATTCTGTGACCTAAAACACGCAGAAAATGCGATAGCGGCCGGGGCCCGGACCCACTGGGTAGCTCACGACGCTCCCCCAGACTCCCTAGTCAGCTATTGATGCTTATATATGCTTATAAAAGTGCTGGTTTGAGTTAATTTAGTTCTCCATATATATCCTTTGTATGGTCCTTGAAAGTCCTTGAAAAGGCCCTGAATTTGATTTTGCCAAATGGGCAAGAACCATGTCCCTGTCAAGTCCCTCAGTTTCAATCAGTATGCATCGCTTGACCCAGTCTTTACATTCGTTGTGCCCAAACCACCATAATCTTCTCGTAATAGGCAAGCTAACTGTTTACAGTTTATCTCAACTTTGTGTATTTTTCTTTCTGTCTTTCTGCTCCCCATAAGCAGAGGAGAATGTCTCGGTTCTAACATAACTTTGCTTTCTTTAGAATTCTGACCACTGGTGTGAGCATGGTACACCTCCTTGAGGTCGTTATCTATGATGGAGCAAGTCTTTTGTATTGTCCAGAGGCCATTTAGCATCATTTTGTTTGGAGTGAAATTTTTTGTGTTAATAACATTACTTCTTTAATATTTCTTACGTGGTATCTGTACTTTCACTTCTGCACTTTTGAGTTGAAATGTGTGAAACTTCAAAGTCATCATTGTTGTATGTGAGTTCTTTCATATTGATGCTGCGGGTACATTGTGGCTGCTCTATGCTGTAGGTCATCAGAAGAAAATGATGCTTGCAGTGGATAGGCTGAAGAAGCTGCAACTTGCTGTCAAGCGTAGTGCTCAGCAGAATGCAGAACTGTTTGACGCTTCACAGCTGCCTCCAGAACAGTGCTCGAGCATGTGTGAAAGTTATCCACCGCCTTCCGTCATGTACCAGGCTCCGTGCAGGCCCTGTATTGGACGACCACAGAAATCACCGTCGTACTTCGTCGCAGCTAACAGCGGTGACATTTACTGGCGTCCCGGTGAGAGTTTGTACGCTGCACGTTCGCGGTCACTGACAGCACATCAGCCGGAGATGGTCGCAATACAAGTCCGAAGGTCGGGCAATCTTCAGTCACCATCAATCTATGATGTTCCAGTCATATCACCTGCTGGATACGAGTCTTTTCATGGAGGTTTGCCGGCGAGAGATGCCAGTGGTGGTGCGAGAGTTTGTGATGATATGAGTGTGATTCGTATGCGCCGGGCAAGCGGTGATGCACATCCGTCGTCACCTTGCCGTGCGTCTCCATACTCTATGATGACGCCTCCGTCGTGTGTCGGCAGTGCCTATGCCCGCCTGCCGGCATCCAGAGCCAGTGCCCCGTCAACCCCTCTTCACGTGACATCCCGACTAACACCGTCCACCGTGACGCCAAAGAAAATTCCTCCCGTCCCACCGCAGCGAACTAACTCCGTAAAGGCTTGCGACAGTCCACTTCTGCCCGACGCCGATTCTCTTCTGACTAACAGCAACAGCACCCCACCGCAGTACAAGCTGCCAAACTGTGGCAGCTTAGATCGGATGTCAAAGAGCCACCGTCAGTCTGCTGAAGCTACACAGACAGCTGCAGCATGTTCAAGCACTCCAGAAGCATTGATGTTGGCAGCTGTAGAGACTGGAAGCACTGGCGATTGCAGCACACTGCCATTTGCGAATGAGCACATAGGCACAATTCGACAGCGCAGTTCAGCATCGGCTGCTTATGGACAGAACAGCATTGATGCTGATGCTGATGATGATGATGATGACAAACCTATGTATGATGAGTACTCTGGAACTGTCCGACGACGTGGTGCGCATTCTGTTATCTTGTAATTCCGATTAGTATTTTTTGTAAATCAGTTTCTTTTTGCCCATTTTTTAAATTTATGTAACTAACTAAGTACAGTGTAGTGCACAGTATCTGCAAGAACTTGAGAAGTCTGCAAAACGTGTGATTTTTATGCAGTAGAGCAGTGATTAACGGAAACTGAAACTGAAAAAGAGATACTTTCGTTAACGGAAACGAAAACGGAAACGGAAATGATTAGTAAAACGGAAACGAAATACAAATGAAAATGATAGCACACTAAACTTAATAGTAATTGAAACGAAAATGATTTCAAAACGAAAATGGTTACATACAACGTAAAAAACAGGCATTTTAGTCTCTCGATTTG
>Ga0056124_1000844_pt1 | contig 10600 bp, 6 predicted proteins | sample WorMetHEROISLAND_2_FD_70069 | JGI IMG/M metagenome (GOLD analysis project Ga0056124, IMG submission 70069) | Marine gutless worms symbiont microbial communities from Max Planck institute for Marine Microbiology, Germany - Olavius sp. 4 HERON ISLAND | ecosystem: Host-associated > Annelida >... | reverse complement strand
TTTTTTTATAATAACGCATGTTATCAATCAATAGGCCAATCAGTCTTTAATTTGCCACGAGGCAGCACAGACATGCTATCTGCTGCTAACTCATCATTTTTCATTTTCATGAAAGCTTTACCTATGTCGAACTTAGCAACATGAGTCACTAACAGTACAACTCTGGTATCTTTGCCTCGTGACAGGGTGGTCCATTTTGTGTGCAGTCATTTTCCTGGTCGTGACTTTATGTAGATGTAACGCATTGGTCTCAATCATTTCAGTTTTCTTCTTGTTCCCGTTCATTTTTTCCTCCCCTTTTTAGTTGTTTTTTTTTTTATCTCAGGCGCCTATCTCTTCCATAACCTGGTTCTTCATCTGCAGATTTTTTTTGCATAACATAACTTTTCTCGAATTTCAGTTCTGTTTAAATTAGTTGTTAGTTATATATTTTAGGTTACAAGTAAAATTAAGCTGGCAGTTTGCCTGCCAGTTTTCCAGCACAAATCATTTATCATATCGTGTACATGTATCATAACATGGTTACTCTATGTCGGGCCCTGCAGTTAGTACTTAGATGGGTCATTGTCTTGGGACACGTAAGCCCTAATGGTATACAACCAGCCACCCAGGTCAACTCAGCCTGGCCATCCCTCCATGGGTAGACGCAATGAGTACCAGTGATAGCTGGGGCACAAAGAGGCACACCACGTTATGCACTAGCACTGTATTCATAGTCTCACAGTGTAAACTGGTGTCCGGCTGAGGGCTAAGGAAACAGAGATTGGCACTGGCGAGTCTTGTGGCTCAGGAGGGACTTCTCTACATTTCGGTCTCCTGGCTTCTCCCCCCTCCCCGACATTCATGTCAATTTATGTATGGGTGTTGTCACAGACGGAAGAGATGGAGGTTGACAATCCTCTGTACATGGACCCATCGCTAACGACGTCATCGACGACTCGTGTTGTCAACGGTCAGCTAGACGACCACCAGCCTCACTGACTTGCCTTGACTTGTCAATCAAACGTCAAGCCACGCCTACTCGTGCTCGTAGTATATGACCAGCCTCGCTGACTTGACTTGACTTGTCAATCAAACGTCAAGCCACGCCTACTTATCCGGCGTGTCTATCCATGCCATGACATTTGAACCACCGGCGCTAGAGGGAACCATTGGACTGGGATGTAGTCACTAGTCAGTCGTCGAGCCACGTCCCAAGCTGGCGTGCAGTCAAAGATCACGTCGCTAGCCACATTGTACTTGACTCAGAGGTCACCAGTAACTCGAAGTGTTTCTGGAACCAGCTAGCCAACGTCCAGTTTAGTTCACAGTTTCGCTGCACACGCTCCCACTGCGTCAACACTGGTTGTGCGTTCGGAAACTTCAGCCTGAATTTTTCCACAAGTTTCGCGAACGAAGTAGCAGTGAATTTCCGCTGTGTGAAAAACTTGTTGCGTGCATAGTCTTGTTTCTTCCACCAGTTCGGAGTTGTTTTTGGTCTCCTTGTCTTGTTTCTTCCACCAGTTTGGAGTTGTTTTTGGTCTCCTTGTCAGTCGGTGATTTGTTCATCTTGACTACGGTTACTTGTTCATACTGATATTTAAGCTTTCTAACTTTGTCATGCAACCCCCCCCCCTACCCTACTCTGGAGTCAGATACAAATAGTGTTTTTAGACGGGACAGTTTTGCTTAGGACTGGTAGAATCTATGCATATCTGGGGCCTAATTTACAAAACTTCGCAAGATGAACCTACAAACATGTTACGAAGAAATCGGACATACGAAAAGTTTACGAAAGAATTGCGAAAGAATTACGATGTTTACAACTATTTGTGTGTAAACTAAACAATTTCTCAAAATGGCGCAAGTAAATAAATAAACAAAGCGAATACACACACACAGGATATATTTGCAAAAATCACTGTTTACAATAAAAGGTTAACGTAACGCAGTGGCCTGATTGGCTGGCTAATTTTCACGATTAGAGTTACGAGAGAGTTAGAATAGTTTCGTAAACTTTTCGTACGTCTGATTCCTTCGTAACACTTTCGTAGGTTCATCTTACAAAGTTTTGTAAATTATGCCCTGGGTAGTGTCAGAACTAACATGGTTTGTAATGCAGTTTGCAGCATTTTCATGTGGTGTTTGCATCAATAGTAATATCGTTGATAACAAGATGTGCCTGTAATTTCGGTATCTTTATCTCTCAGCGAAGCTTTGTTGTTTTGCGTATATTTCATCTGCAGAATGTGTTGCGCAGTTTCGTTTTCTGTGCTTTGTTGTGTCGGGTGAGTATTTTATAGGATGTTATGAAACTTCCTGTTATGTATATTAACGTGATGAAGTAACTGTATATGATGTTGTATTGCCAGGCACTCTGTTACTCGTGCATTGGGCAACTTCACTTTTTGACTTGACTTAAGTCAAGTCAGCTCACATCGGTCTAAGTACCGACTTAGACCAGAGTTCAACTAAACTTCGATCTAACTATGTACTTAGACCATACTTTTGCATGTAGGACTTCGCTCAGCGAAAACACTTCACTTTTTGGATTAAGTAGGTACTTAGACCGAACTTCTGCTCAGCGAATTGGCTCAGCGAAAGTTAAGTCAAAAAGTGAAGTCACCCATTGTACTTGGTTCACAATGTATTGTGAAGAGTTATTTCGAGCAGATATCATTTGCCCCTCACTGCGTATTTCGCGCAAACTTTTACAATACTGAACTCGCTCGGTTGCATCGACCGATCGCGGCTGAAAGACGAAAGAGATATTGCGTCTTTTGCTCGTAGGTTTTACTGAATTTTTCAAAGTGCCAATGTTGTAACAGATTTGTCGTGTTCGTTACTCCGCTGCAAACAAAAAGAAAGTACAAGATGAGCAAAACATTAATAAAATTTCTGAGAGTGAGCGTATTCATATTCGGACCTGCACAGAATTATGGGAAGTGATTACTGCAATGTGATTGGTCGATGAACTGAATTGGCTAGGTATTGTAAGTCGGCTTGCTGCTCTGATGCTACAATGTAGAACACGGTGTCAGCGGACACAAATGCTATTTTCATCAACGAGAACAACATAGTTACTTTTCCGGCAGAACAGCGAGAACTAGAACTGAAAAGATTCTCGGCAGGTGAGGACTGAATAACAACAAAGAAAGAATATTCTTCAAATCGACAAGAATCGAATAGAAACAAAAACAATTACTTCCAAATGGACTAAGAACTACAATTTAACGAGCAATTTCTCGAATAAAATGACACTGGCTGACATTCGGATAATATGAACATGCTGCACAGTGATTAGCTAGAGATAGATGCTCGCTTGTTTGCTGCATTGCAGTGTAAATAGTTTTCAGTGCCTTCAAAAGTGATTCATTGATGTGAAGGGAAATTCATACAGTAAGCAAAGTAAGTAAAGTGTAAATTTCCACGGCGCTCACTCAAACAAATCTCTAATGCGATTAGTACATTTTGTTGTCAATATCTCGCAGAAAGGGAAAGGAAAATCGTGGGAGCAACTCGGTGGAAACTCATCCACAGTTTCCCGATAAAAATGGCTGTTGAAGTAATATGATTGTGTGCTAATATTTTAAGAGGCAATTTGTTAGATTTGTTGATAATGAACATAATTCTGTATATAATACTGTATTTTTGTGTATATTTTATGCGTAATGAATTTGCTTCACTGCTCTGAAAAAATAGTGTAATTATATTTTATTAGCGCTATTTCTGTGCTGTCTGCATAACCGTCGTGACTAACTCGTGACATGTTTTGTTAGCATTCCACAGTGAATGGGCGTTTTTATCCGACTGTCAGTAGAAATATTCAACCCTAACCACTGATCTATTTGTCAGGGCTCAAAATGGCTGATCCCATTCCCCATTAATTCTGAAAACGGTTGGGGGTTGAATTGTTTTTTTTTGATATATCCATACTACTGTACTTATTACTAACTTTTCCGTCTAGAACAGAAATGTCCCCAACAAATGACCTCCTTTAGAAATACGACCATCAGCGGTCTCAGACTCGTGGCCTGCAATGACTTACCCTAAGGGGATATTAATTAATTAATTTTTTGAGAAAACATTCTTAATCCTTCACCAGTATAATGTTGTCCAGTGCTCCATCGAGTGACAAGCCAGAATTTAAGAAAAAAACATCTGAACTAGCTTCCTCTGATAGTGAAGCGATTAAGTAAGTAAACTCAGCAGAAATAAGCTAACATTAGTAATTTGTGGTTAAAAATAATTGATGCTTTCTAACAACAACAAAAAATGCAGCCTCTTGACCTGTGTATTTTTCCCGATGAGGCTCATATGACCTACAGTGTTTGAGGCCACTGCTATACAGATATACCTATGCATTGTTGTATAATATAACGGAACAATTTAACGAGAATTCCTGTCCATTTTGCTGTCAGCAAAGCTTAACTTATTAGCTTAACTTATGCTATTTCGTATTTACAATCTGCTGCTGTAAACTGTGCCTTGTTATTACAGCTATTGCTGTGCTTCGATCATATGTCTTCTGCGTAAAACTTTGTTCTGTCGTTTTGCAAACCGTGTAGTGTTTGGAAGAAATTAAAACTCATGGTGATGTATTATCGAGTGTGCTTCATTTACAGCAAAAAGCTTGAAGTCCCATACTCAGTTTTGAGTGTAAGGCTACGTTCACATAGACACGAGTCCCGAGTCCGGATGCGTTTACGGGTTGTCCGTCACTCGTACAAGCTTCAGCCGCACGAGTGGAGCGTTCGCGGTCACTTGTACAAGCACATAACTCAACGCGTGTCTATTGACAATCTCCAGTGAAGTCGAATCGAGTGAATGCTTGCGAAAAACGTACGTCGTCAATAATTTTACTAATCGTGCACCCCTATTAATGAACAATTCAACAATGACATAATTCATGACGTCAAATATGCGTCACGGCCTGTATAAATTAAATTCATACAAATTTCGTGCTGTTCACATCATACGGGTTGGATAAAACACGACCTGCACAGAAACGGCTCGCATGAGTGAAATTTACAGGTAACCTGTACTCGTACAGAACTCGTATCAATGTGAACGGCCGCCACTGAAATACATGCAAACTCGTGTTTACTGGAAACCGTATATACAGGTACTCGGACTCGCGTCTATGTGAACGTAGCCTTAGGCCCAGAGCTGACCCCAATCTAGGCAGTCAGCCCACGGGTCACATAGTCGTAAACCCGGCGCTGGGCTGGCAGTACTTTCCACCAGGCCCGCGGTTACCTTCCCAGCCACAGAGCTTCACCGCTCTTTGGCCGGCACCAAATTTGTCCAGGAGCATTGGGTCATACTGGGGTCACACAAGGAAAAATTCCAAACATGCCTTTCATGTTCTACTCTTCATTGCCTCTGATTTAATAAGAAATATGCCTGTTTTGACGTACGGTACTTGAAAATTAACCCATTTTCGAAATTTTTCAAAATTTAAATTCTGAAGAAAGCTCGCCTGGGATTCTTGGGGAGTTTTGACAAGTTATTCATAGTGCTGCAGGCTAATTAGCCTTAATTAAAAAAAAATCAGCTTGTTTGGGAATTATTTCCGTAGTCAACCCTAATGCTCGTGGACTAAAAGTAGGCACGTACGTGAACAACTTGCCCAGAGTTGCTAGCCGGCAGTCAAACCTGCCACCTCTCCAGTCCAACTCCCTAAGCACTATTCTACCAAGCCACATATGGTACATTATTATAATACTGGTATTACACAATGCACGGGCTGTATCTGTCAATACGAGGTTTAACCCCCTACACAGAATCGATGACCCCTCAGAGTTGAAAAGAGTTGATTATGCACTCATGATTTGTGATGCTAACAGTTCATCGCTGGAAACAATCAGAAACAGGACAAATACAGCCCGGGGATAATACTACCGATCATCACAGAGTTAATCCGAGTGACAAGCACACATATCACAACCAGGGGCGTAGCGACGGGGGGGGGGTATATCGGTATATATACCCCTCCCCCCCAAATCAGTCTACCTTAAAAAAATGTTTATGTGGTTGTTTTGTCTCCTTGACCCAGGACAAAATGAAATTGCGATGACTAGTTAACATTTATACCCACCCAAATCAAATTCCTGGCTACGCCACTGATCACAACAAGCAGTATATGATATGACACATAAACGAGGTTCCTTTGTTGCTGGGGTATGGGCATCAATCTCCCGCTCCAGAGACCACTTATCTGGAAAAACCTAGAAGTGCCGCACAATTCGACAGTTGTCAGGGAACTGTTCAAAAATCGCAGAACTGTTGAAAGGAAAATTGTGTGAGGGAAAAATTCACATTCAATCCAAACACATGTGTATAGCACTGTATGTCGCAAAGGAATCAGGGGCCTAATTTACAAAAGTTCGTAAAATGGACTTACGAAAATACTACGAGAGAGTTTCGTAAACTCTTCGTAACTCTCTCGTAACTCTCTAGTGTATCGTACGTTTCTTCGTTATTCTTTCGCAATACTTTCGTAAACTTTTCGTACGATAGCTTATTAGCTGACGCATGAAAGACATACGAAAGAATTCGTAAAATGAACATTCGTAATTCTTTTGCAAGTTTTGTAAATTAGGCCCCAGAGTTGCAACGTGACGCTATTTAGACGGTGTATTTAGATTATTTATGCTTCATTTCCACTACTTCAGTACACATGACGTGGGTAATCACATCGCTGGACTAACAGTGCTGCAAAATGTCAGGGAATTTCACAGTGATGGACCGACGGCTCTGGAATGGCCACCCTGTCCACGATCCTGTAACAACGTACGTTGTTCTTACTTCAGACACGCTGTAGTTGGGATAAGCTTTGACGAAAAAAATGTTACCTATAACCACCCGGTCACTGACCCAATTAGCTCCATTTAACAGCCTCACCAGCTGTGCTGAGAAAAAAGCTATTGACAGAAATTATGACTATCTTGGTTTGTAATTTGGGTACAATGCAGGCAGCAACTGGGGGTTCAGATATTATGATAATGTGATGATGAAAGAGATGACGTAAAAGGTGTAGTTTGTAGATCAGAAAGCAGTTGATGGTTCGAGGATAGAGTCAACGCGGTAGAGATCAGAACGTCGTTGAGTGCTGATTGGAATCATTGAACGAACGTTGTCGAGGTAATCCAGGTCTACACACGACCACAGCGACAGACAATCAGTCAATCCGGGATTTTTAAACTCGCCTGAGTGATACAAACTACTGCTAGGTCCACTAGAGAGACAGGTTAGGTGAAGTCCGGTCAGGGAATAATCAGAAAAGGATTTGGTCAACAGGTGAGTTTTAAGGCGCTGACGGAAGGTGGATAACGATTCGGCTGAGGTACAGACAGCAAATTAGAGTCGGACGAACGCAAACTACGAGACGGAACGTAATGTTTCAGCAGGGAGTGTAAGTAAGCTGGTTCATTGGTGGATATAGTCTTGTAAGTGATGCAGGTGATCTTAAACTTGAATTAGTGAACAGAACATGCGGTCTGCTTACAACTGTACGTCAGCAAGTAAGCACGGAAACTTAAAGGTGTAGATTTAACGGTTGGTCACAATGTTCCGTATTCTCAACACCCGAACAAAAATGACTTTAGCAGCCATTTAAACAGTTGAAAGTTAATGTCGGTTTGACTAAAAAAACCTGAAGGCTGTTCTAAAGTATCGAGTCTGCAGCTATAAACACCTGTCTTCATAGCAGCTGTAGGTGGCGTTTGCGCTCTGTGGTGTGGCGAAATATGCTCTGGGAGATCTGTACTCTAGCGGGAAATCTGGGGATTTTCCCTCGGACTAGGTCCCAATGCTGGAGCTCCGAGAAGCAAAGACTCCAAGCGAATTACGCGTGTAATTTTTCCGAAGTAACTCAACCTACATTGCCACGACACATCAAAGTTATAGATGGACGGACAGACGGACAACTTACCATGGCAATACTGCACTTTGCACTAAGCACATCGCACAACAACTAGTAGCAGAACATGCAAACAATAAATAAAACACATTTTCAACTCATAATAACTGCGGAACAAAATTCACAGATATTGCCGCAGTGAACCAGGAAATACGAAAAACAGCTTACACCTACCAACGTCGGCAAAAATAATCTGTTCCTTCTCGTCGGCACTTGCAATTACTTCACCCCTGAACAAATCAAGTACCACAGACTAATTCACGAGTACAACAGAGTAGTGAGTGACTGAGTGAGTGAGTAAGGTTTAACAACGTCCCGCTCGACACATTACAGGTCACTTCAGACATGGTCCTCCAGGCAATCACTTGCACTGGTACGGACAACGAAAATTAACAGCAAAATCAATCAAACCAACACAAAAAACCCAAAATACAATAATAGACTACCTACATACACATGCACACAAACGTAATACTAACTAACAAAAGACGCACACACGCACAACCTAACTATACCAGTACAAAAATAAAAGCCTGGTTTAGGCGCCTCTTACGCCATCCGGCCAGGAAACGGGGTGGGTCTATTCTACACCCACGGACCCACACCTGGCTTACAACAGAGTACAGAAGTGAGGTGGTGTAAAGCAAAATTTACAGTATTTCACACGTGCATCGAGTAGTGTAAAAACAAAACAGACTTGCATACAGTGGTGTATAAGTATTAGGAAGATGAAGTAAAATAAAAGTATGGCAATTCACAAATACAGCAGCATACTAAGAGAAATAATAAAGCAATACATTTCAACACAAAAGCGAAAAATAGATCCTGAGCCATGTGACCCATAGGGTGGCAATGACCTCCATTACCTTAGCCCTCAGCCAGGCACCTGTTTACACTGCCAGATGACGGATACCACGTTGCACAACCGTGCAAGTAAGTAAGTAAATAAGTAAAACGTCAATTTATGTAGTGCTACAACGCCGGAACAGCCACCTATGTGACGTTTACACTAACACACTGAAAAGAAAAATGTCTTGAGTAATCGTCCCGGTAGTCTGAAAATGGAGAAAAGGTGCGTATAGCTCTTTATGGATTGGAAACCCATCACGAGCTACGGAGCGTCACCTGCCATATGGGATCACAGAGTGTTACCTGCCACCTGACACAGGTGAACGCACCCCGCCTTAACCCCAGCCAAACAGGCCGGTACTCGATTGACCGACCCTGGAGGGATGGAAGGCTGAGTTGACAGAAGGTGTGAATGTCTGCTGTGTGATGAACGTACCAAGGATTGACGACGAGCGAATGACCCCACGCGACGTACTCGGCAGTCACGTCGCGGGCCGGCGACACCGTGGCCACGTAGCACTGGTTGTCAATGGCTCGGGCCCGGGCTAACAGCTCCCAGTGCGCCGGACCTGTTGTCATGTTGAAGGCACCAGGGTACACCAACAGCTGACAGCCTAAACATACACGCACGGACCGATGTAGACCTCGGTTCAAAATAATTCTCCATTCCCGAAATGCATCATAATAATGTGTCTGAGTAAACACAAATACTTATTCTATGCTACATGATGAGTTTCGTTTGGTTCTTGTTGTCGTTATTTTTATCGAAGTTTATGGCTGAAAATACATTATTACCGGACAGTTAAAAAAAACTTTAAAAACTTAACAATAATATTGCCAAACAGTCTCAAACGTACACAAATTTACATAGCATAGAATCAGTATTTTTGTTTACGCAGACACATTATTATGATGCATTTCGGGAATGGTGATAAAACGAATGGGTTTTAAAAGGCCCAGCATTGTGGTTTTTTGGTTCTATTTGGTTTGCAGGTATTTGCATGAGCATGTTGAGCAGTGCTATGAAAAAATACATAAAAATGTAATGCAAAGTCCTTCCCGAGCCACAGGGCCCATAGGGCAGCGCTGATGTCCGTTTCATCAGCCCTCAGCCAGACACCAGCTTACACTGCAAGACCATGTTACTATTATTATTCACTATCAGTGCACCAGAAACGAAAACTGGATTTAATTAAAGGGTGGTTTACCCACCTTGAAGACTAGCACTAGCTACAGCACTGCACACTGGGCCACTTATCCTGCTACATGGTCCTTTAAATCACGGAGTAGTCGAGGAATGTACCAATGTCATTTTTTACATATGGACACGTGATAATAATGTCTACTAAAGACTGACCAAATGAAATGAGAACTTACAAAACAGCAAGCTCAGGATCTATCAAACAAGAACAAATGCATCAAATCAACAGAGTTACCTTTACGGGAGTAAATCTGCGCCATTTCAGCAAATCTGATGTCATAGCAGACACCAAGACCAACGCGACAGCCGAACGCTGCGACAACAACAGCGACATGTATGGAAACACAACAGACAGACGAACAGAGATACAGACAGACGGACACACAGACAGGCAGGTTGAGGGACAGACAGTCACAGATAGAAGACAGAGGAACAGACAGACAGGCAAGCAAAGGTACAGACAGACAGACAGACAGGATGAGGAGAGGCAGCCAGACACATGTGCAATACAAAAACCATTGGCGACCGAACCTTCCCGGCGGCTGCTGCATCTGTTTGGAACAGTCTGCCGGAGTCAGTACGCGCATCGCCGTCACTGCAAGTTTTTCGCAGCAGACTGAAGACCGAGCTTTTGCCCGGTCGTACAG
>Ga0056124_1000843_pt1 | contig 10601 bp, 9 predicted proteins | sample WorMetHEROISLAND_2_FD_70069 | JGI IMG/M metagenome (GOLD analysis project Ga0056124, IMG submission 70069) | Marine gutless worms symbiont microbial communities from Max Planck institute for Marine Microbiology, Germany - Olavius sp. 4 HERON ISLAND | ecosystem: Host-associated > Annelida >... | reverse complement strand
ACCGTAGACTCCATAGTGCATTGTTTCTACTAGGCATATTTCAGGGCCTCAGAACTTCAGAAGTCTTCTACTAGAAGGCTTCTGAGCCGCTGAAATATGCCTAGAATGCGTTGGCGGCCGGGGCTCCGCCCCGGACCCCACTGGGGGAGCTCACGACGCTCCCCCAGATCCCTAGTCGGATGGGGAGGGGGACACCCCCTCCCCAAGAACCAACCCCCCTCAGCGCCTTCAGCGCCTCGATTCTTCGGCGCTCGCTGCTTGTGACTTTCGGTGCCTCATTTCTAGCGTATACCCACCTCTATTTTTAGCAATACACCACTGGATGATGGTTTTAACCTACAATAGCGAGAAAAAAAGTCCTTTCTACACAATGGGGTGGCCCCCTCTTGAACTCCTTGGCCGGTAAGAAATTTACACCCAGTCCGCGACTGCATCTGATATTTGTTGACTGCAATTAAATTCACGTAATAAACATATACAATCCAATCTGGCAACACTGCACAGGGCACAGATCCATCCTGATCACACCATAACAGAACAATAACATCACACCTACCGGGTGGGCCAAAAAAGTTACATCTTTTTCAAATACGTCAACATAATGCCATATAAACTGCAAAACACCACCCATTTATACTGCTTAAACAACTCTAACATTTGCTATTAATTATTCACAGTTTAGATATGCTCATTTATTTGGAAGCATTTTCATAATTTTTCGGAACCCTGGTGTTTTTCCACATGCAGATTGAGAATTGAACAGCGTTCATTTTTAATTAATCCGACCATCATGACAAAATTACATTTTATTTGCACAAAACCAAACCTGTTGACATTAGCAGACGAAGAATGATGTCGTGCAATGACAGGAAACTCATTCAATATCAAGAGGGTGTCACTTTTTTAGCCCACCCTGTTCGTGAATGGTTCGCAGTGTTCTTCGCAAGCACTAATAGGTTTCTGTGAACTCACTTGCTTTATGACCGGGATAGGACGGACACATCAAACACATGACAAGTCTGCCGCCAACGTCATATAGAATAATAAATTCAGTTCTCAAAATACTGCAGCTTGCTTTATACTGCAGCGTAAAATGAAAGTACTTTTCTATACTGCCATAATTTTCCACACTCAAAACAGTTTCTGCAAATATGTGGCAAATGTTAGGATGCATCTTCAGCGTCACTACTTCATGACAACTGACCAAAAACGGTGTGGAATTCCCCCCACCACCACCATTGGTTGGAGGCACAACAAGCAGACACATTATGATGTTAGGTACTAATCCACAGCTACAGTACGCATGATACAAAAGTTTCTTCCAGATGAAAATTAATGCATCAAAAGTGAGCAATCAGTGACAACAGAACCCTCCGAGAAATTAAAACAATGTAGTCAAATCTTTCAAAACAAAATCAAGATATGAGACAATCACGAGACCGATCAGTAACAACGTCAAATTAACAGCAACCGATGAGCGTAACAAGCTTTAATTATAAATTATTATAAACACAGTTCTGGAAATCTGCAGCAATTTCATGCAAGAACAAAGTTCTTTAAAAGAAAGATGCAAAAGCTTAAAAGGACAGTTTTTTCGATTTTAAACAAATATACACAACATAACACATGCAGATCAAAACTGACACAACAAACACACTGAATGTCAGCTTCCAAAGCAGTTTAAGGCATGTAAAAATATCGTTGTCACGGGAGACAATAATACTACTAGTCATTACGAGAGACACTACTAGAGAATGTATTATGAAAACAGTTGCAAGCACATGTAACTACATACACAGTTGGAACAAAGTGCAATCTTCTAATACGATTACAGCTGAGCTATTCAGACAAGTGCAACCACAAAACGTGCAAAAATCAGCAAATATTTACTAGTTATTGTCCGTGACAACAAAATTTTGTCCGAGAACACACCACTTCATAGACTAGAAAACATAACGTACAAGCATCAGCAGTACAGCTAGCACAAGATGTATACAACAGAAACTCACGCACACACACCATAAATTACAATTACGAGATCTGGACCCAGGCACAACATACACATGCATGTGATACACATATGTCCAGTCCAGCACAGAGACACTACTACAATCACTACGGATGACAACGGATAAGGCAATGTCGTGGTTATCAGACTTCAAGTGACGAAAAGCTATTTGTCAAATAAAAAAACACAAATGCAGACAAACTGTACAACACACCACTGTGTCCATCAAAATGTGGTAGTTTTGTTTTACTTTCTTTGATGATTAAGTTATATCACATCTCAACTGATTTAAATAAACTGAGAACTGCTTCAACAAGAGAATAAGTCCCAGCAAATTCACTGGAGATTTTTATACCTTACCCAAATTCTGAATGCACATTAGAGATGCTAAAAGCATATGCTGAACATGTGCATTGTGGCACACATAAGAGATGCACCTGGTATTTGTTCAACTGGATCATTTTCCAGAGTTATTCCAGGTTCGACTGGTTCTCAAAAGAGCTTCTGGAAGCTGCTAGTTTTTGTGAAAACAACACAATAATTACCAGTATAAAATTGAGTTAACATCATTCATCACAAAAATTAAATTGACACATTGTTATGGACCTGAGCACACCAGCAACAAGATGGCAATTTCATTAATACACTAATGTAGACAAAATTCACTAACAGTATTGCGTTTCTCTGCCTCTACTAACCTTCAAAATAAATATCACAATTAAATGCACAGCAGAATTTCTACACTACATCCCTATGTAACTATTAAAATGTTGGCAAGTAGATGATGCATAGTTAGACTGCGAGCAAGCTGCCAAGTGAAAGCAGTACTACCAGCATTACCACACACGCACAGTGTACACTTCACATTAATTATCACACACTATAAAACTGATATAACAAACTCACCGTAATCAAAGAAAACAACCTCGACGATCACAAATATCAAAACTAAGCTAACCATGTCAGGTTCAATCCTAAGGATGCATGCTGCAAAATGTTCTGTTATTACTTCGCCACTTGTTTATAGAGTGCTGCGACAAACACCAGAACGGTGGCACTGAGTGCCAAGTACATGAAAACATCCGAATCACCGTCAGTGTCATTGACGCTGGTTGGACAGATGTCACCCGGGGGGACTGCACTGACATCACGTGACAACAAAGGCACTTGGCTATGATCGGGAATAAGTTCCTGCCCAGCCTCAGCAAGAGGTCCGTTGGCATCATTCGGACAGTGTCCCTGAGGTGAAACTCGCTGGTCAGTATCACCAGACTGACCGCGGTCATCCAGCTCATCAGCGCTTGACCGAGCTTCATTGCTGCTCTCAGGCAGCAGGTCAGTCACCTCCATGTCAAGTATGGATTGCTGCAATGGCAATATTAACAGTTATAAATGACATCCGCTTCATGTGACTAAAAGCAAAAACTACAACGTTGCTGCAATGACGCTAAGCACAAAAGCACAAGTCATCATGTTTGAAACAGCAGCGATGCACGTGGCTGTACAAAAATCACAAATTCATTGAAACCATGAATTTTAGTATTTGTCGTGAGTTCCCATGTTCACTGTGATTTGTTGTGATTTTTCACACTTTTGTGTCAAAATCTGCCAATTGTTGACATTCGCGTCATCACTACCAGGACCTGCCAACTCAGGCAGAGAACTAAGAAGAAGTTGACGTTGAACATTACAAATAAAATTTAAAATGGCCATTTTAGTCATGAATTCATTTCATCGTTTTACTTTTTAGTTTTCGAAAAGCCAGTGTGATTCACATCTGCATATTTAGTACACGATTTCATGAACACGACCGATGGGATCGGCTAATGTTTTTTTTTCAACTTTGTTGCTTAAGTGGCACATTCACTTACAAAAATTGTTAGCCTGTTGCTAAGAACGATAGCCACTGATCACTGAGAGACTGAACAAGTGATCAGCTATTACAAAGTAAGAAACTGTTTGTCACTGAGATATTTTATGAGCACAACAAGGCCATGAATTTGGCAATTCCTTTGTAAAGTATGCCTTGATTTTCTTCACTTTTTCATCGTGATTTTGGCATAGGCCTAGTGATGCATTACTGTATTAACTAATCAGTACAGAACAGCAACTGTATAACATAACATTTTTTCACAAAGAACAAAGACAAAGAAGCTCATTCACTTGTATCAGCCAAGGTGTCTTGACAGCCAGTTTACTTAATGAGCTAACACTTCAACAGGCTGAAAAGTAGTTAATATTCACGAACAAAAAAATTCCTGACATCAAGATAAAGAAAATTTCACTCGAAAAGTAATGACATTAAAAAAGTATGAAAACTTTTGGAAAGAAATATTTTCAGAACATTCTGTATATTTTCATACACTCACTCACGTATACACCTGTGTATACAACACAGTTATGACTCATTTGACTAATACCGACACATGCTAAAAGATGGTAACATTAATAAGAAACAGACTAACAAGGCTTGTAGGGTAATAATGACATAGGGTAATAATGTAGGGTAATAATGAGGTGATAGAAACAGCAACTGGACTTACCCATCCGCCATTGCTGATAATGAAGTCAGCAACATGATCTTCAATGAATCGGGTCGTGTTGTCGGCCAAGCTTCCGATTCTGTTGTGACCCTGCGAGAGCATACTGAACGCCACACGCTGGCTCAACAATAACACCATCGCCACCTGGAATCATCACATCATCACAAGAACTATGAATGCAGCAAACATGATACTCAACTATTGCCCGCAACTATCAATAGCCTACATGAACAGCTCCAGTAGTAGTAGTAGTATTAGTAGTGATGCGAAGCGATCAGCCGAAGCCTCCCGCCGTTGCGATTGTTCGCCAGAACTGTCTGTCCTCCGCTAGCTGCGGGGCCTCAGTCGCTGTAACACCCGTGTCACGACAGATCTGGTGGATCCAGGTGGTGGGTGGTCGATAAGTCACATGTGAAGATGGCAGCCATGCCATAGCTAGGCCGACACTGAATCATAAAAAAAGAAGAAAGACACTGTTGTAGTTGTTGTTGTCACATCAAGTTGAATCGCTGATATGACAGAAGCTGATCTTTGTCTTTCTATAATTTTAAAGAACATATTGTAACCACTAGATCATCTTATGATGCAGGTTGGCATGACAATCATGACACTGTCGTCAGAACAGCAAATCAAATACCAAATCAAAAACATGGGCAGATCACACAATCAATGATCAAACACAGATCAAAGAGGCAGGTCTTCAGACAATGCAAAATAAGTTACAGGGTGAGCAGAAGTTGCTAGCAATATCGCTGTGCTACAAAGTACGTCCTTCCCACACAACTTCATCAAAACTGTGGACAGCTCATTTCAAGGCGCTACCTTAAAACCACAAACAGTTAGAGACACATAATATGCTAATGACATGGCATACAGAACCACGCTCAAAGTCCAAGCAGTTCAGTATTCCAATGAAAAACTAAACGAACTACATGGAGTCTGCTGTGATTATGTGATACTCATAAAACTGAACTACAAAATGCAGTCAGAGTTATTTGCAGTACCTGCGACCAGCCCGGGTGTACACGTCCAATGAGTCTTGCAGCAACGGACTGCAGCGTGGAATACTGTATATCTTGGTTGCCGGCCTGCGCTGGCAGAATAGCAGCAACAGCAGCTGACAGCATCTCACCGAATTCTTCATTCACCTGATCACCGACGGCCCGCAGCATATCAGCAACTTCAGTCTCTGGAGAATGAGCATGATCTGTATGACCACAGCACATACCACCAGCATAATAAACGATGAAAACCGCTGACTAATGATAAAGCAGGTTGCGGATCCATAAATGTGTAGAATAATACTCGCTTCTTGAAAAGTACAATATAAATAGTTTTTAGTGAAATGCTTTGTATGTTGCAACCAACTTTGGAACTCCTGACAGATACATGCATCGGTCTCATGCCGATGCAATCTCAAAGACTACTTAATTACAGTTTCAGATTTTTGTTGGTCCGCTGGAGTTTGTTTGAGAAGAAAAACAGTTTGGGGTTCTAAAGCATCTCTGTGTGTCAAAAAATCAAAGCACGTCAAAATAAAAGGGTGACAACATTGTTGGCATCCAGTGTCAGATGCACGGTGAAATGCCAGCATTTCAAAACAAGCCCAGCACTGAATACAGACAGAGTCGGAGATCAAAGGGGCGAGTGTCACGACTATCAGTAAGTCCAGCGCCTCTGTATTTTAGGACGTTATGGCGCTATAGAAATTGTATTATTATTAATATGCACAATGTCAAGAAAAGTGATCATGGCAAAGTCTTTAGATGACACTATGCAAGCAAATAACAGGCTGTGCTGGCAGTGGGTGGCTAACCTATGTTGACATCAGCTGAGATATTTTGACAACTAAAACTGAGAACGAAAACAAAAATTACAGGTCTTCATTTTATGACAATGTGAACTAGAATTTTTAGTTTGAAGAAAAGCAAAAACTAAATAAAACAAGTAACCCTTGTTCAAGGCTAAGTAGTGCCCACAGGCCATGCCTGGACAACATTTCGTGAATCCAGGCCAACTGGTTCAAGCAGTATCACACACAAAAATACACACAAAAACATGTAACCTTGACCTTTGACCTAACTGACCCTGATATTCAATAGGCTTCTAAAAGTTGTCAAGGTACACGCTCATGCAAAATTTCATCTATCTAAGCATGACTTCATGACTTATCGTGTTAACAGGGAGAGAAAAACTTAGCAATGATGCTGAAAATAATACTGCCGTCGCTTCCAGGGGCAGCAATAAAAATTACGGCAAGCAGAACAAACTAACGTGAAAACTGATTTGAGAACTAATAACGAAAACATCTGTGGACATCAGCTCACCATATCAGTGCATCACTGTGCAGTTATACCTGTTCTCTACTGTGTTGCTGCATGCCTCTCTCCCATACACTGCACTCCATTGGCAGCACTCCTTTGATCTCTGTATACAGTAGCCCTGGGCAGTGCTGGGTAATTAAGTCTTAAAGGTAGTAAAATTTGATTGCCGTTTCATTACAAAAGTGCCAATTCTAAGTCTAATTAATTAGCATATGGCTGGAATTAATTGTAATTGTAATTATTTGGCAAATTAACCTATTCTAAATTTCTAATTGTGATTTTAATTAATTGATTTGATTACCTAACAGTAACACTTATTCTCTTCTGTAAGTGATTGCTTGCCGAAGTACTGCCAGTTACCCACAGCAGTCATTATGGAGTTTATCTACTCTAAGGCAGTGTCCGTGTCATACTCAATCAATAACACAAGAGCTGGTCCTTGTCTCTAGGCAGTCAGCCTGTAGGTAGCTTAGTCATAAACCTTGCTGCAGGCGGCAGACAGGCAGACCACAATTACCTTTTCAGCCGCAGAAAATCAATGCCCTTTGGCCAATGGCAAATTATATGTTTGGTGACACTGACATGTGTGAACGATGCCTCCAGAGTCGGTTACAGCATAATGGCTGGGAGTGTCGCATACATGCAGGTTCAACAGTCAGTGTCCTAACCATTACACAGATAAGCCACGCAAGCCGCCTCTCACAGCAGAGAAGTGAAAGCAATCAGCATCTTAATCAACTGACTGTAATAAAGCGTGGCACACCTTGAACTGCAGGACCATCAGCATCTGCATCATCACCATCATCACGACCATCAGACGCTTCTTGTCCACTGCATCCAAGCATCGCCATTTCACGAGATATTTCATCACGAAGCGGTATCACCAGTGGCGGAAGAGAGTGCGTCCGGACGAGTCTTTCCAGATCAGCCAGCTGGACGTTGATGCTGGAATTGCGTGTGGCCGACGACCTGCTACGGGAGCTCGTGGTGGACCGCGAGCTTGACTGCCTCTCCAGCAGTGCTGGACCAATGGCACTGCATGGCGACGGTGTACGGGACGACGCAGGTATCACAGGCGTCAGCAGTAACGATGACTGTGCCGCCTGATGTGTGGAGTTTCTGTTTAGCCGGAGCTGATCGGCTGACAGCGCAGTAGAAGTTGGCTGCACGAGTGACGTCTCTCCACCAGCTGCTTCATCCCCATCCTCAGCGCTGACTACTACTTCAGCAGTGCAAACTCCCTCATTATCTACCAGCTCACCACCACAATGGGGAATGAGTTCACCATTGTGAATGGGCCCGGTAACCACGCTACAATCTTCCTCACTCTGCAGTTCAGGCACAGGTTGCAAATCACAATTGACAGCCGGCAGTGCTCCATGTGCTTGCTGCGGTTGCATATCATCAGCGTCATCATCAGAGCACACATCGACCCTCACAGTGTCACACACCTCGGCTGTGGCTGGACAGCTGGCCGGCACCAGACCCAAGAAGTTCAACACGACCAGTTTAGTTTCACGCTCAAAGTCGTCGGTCACCGACTGCCTTCGTGCTGGACGATGATGCTTCGCGGGATTCATTTTGACGGGAGTAATGCAGAAACTCGACAGACAGATTAAGAGAAGTTAGAAAACCACCCGCAGCAACTCAGTACCAGCAGTACCATCTCCTGCATACATGTATAAATACCAGTATACAATCAATGTATGCACTAATGCACCACAAACTGGTTACAGCACATAAATATTTAACCAGTTATCACAAAATTAAGCAGCTATACATCTACATCGCATACAAAGGCACCACAAAACACCACAACAGCTCCACTGATACCAAATATGTTAAAATATGAAGTACTAATGCAATACATACTGGCTGGAAATGAGGGTTCACGGTAACCCTAACCCAGGTGACCCTACCTTTAACCCTAACCCACTATGTACTGCATTAGTTTTTATTGTTATACGTCTGATTGAAATGTGCGGCTGCGATTGGTTCAAATCGCGTCACGATGTCACGTGGTGTAAGCTAATATGGGGTATTGACCGGCGCTATTGTCATTCATTTATTTTTCATTTCGTCTAATGAAAAATAAATTAAAAAAACTTCCCAACCACATAACTAAACCTAACCCTAATCCTAACCCTAAACCCTATAACCAAAACCCTAAACATAGCCCTAACCGTAATCTAACGTTACCTTACATTACGTTAACGTTACATTATGTTACGTTACGTGATGTTGACATACACTTGGTCAGACGCCATTGTTGTTGTTTGGTTCGACGTTGCAATAATATTACACTTATTGACAGTGCAAATGGACACTTTTCGTTATAAATAGCGAATAGTTCGTGCAAAACACAAGAAACATCGAAGAGACATCGTCCGAAGTTGAATGAGGTACTTAAAATTTAAATTCGTACAGTATCCTAATATGGTGGTGCGCCGACCTCGATGCCAGTCACTATTTGCATAATAGTATCATATATTGTAGCCTAGCAAGAAGCCGTGTTCATAATACATGTAAGTACATGTAATTGTAATAGTAACAGCCACGACAATGTTTACGGTGTTGTCATCATAGCAGTGCACTGCCACTGCGAGAGTTCACCCGGTTCATCTGATGAATGTAGCACACAGCGCCATAGGCCCATGTGATAATTTCGGGTGAATCTTGAATTTGAAAGCATGCATGTATTGTACTCGATATAAAAGGGTGGCCCAAATTAAACGACACCAGCTGTCGTTTTTGCTTGTAACGAGTAGAATTGAATGTTTTTTTGACACAAACTATATATACAGAAGTGATCTGTAACAACTTGAAACAACGTCATTAAACTACTATGCACAAATGCACGAAGAATTTTGGCAACTATATACGACTCCTATCTAGATAATCATAAGGTTACATATATTGGTGTCGGCGCGGCTGGTGCGGTGCTTACCCGAGAGTTGCGTATTAACCGCACTTGCGTACACACGAGACTTATGTCAATACTAAAAGAACAAGACTTTTCATGCAGCGAGAGAACTTGTACAAAATAAAAGAAGAAGAAAACACTAATTACATCACCGACACCGTCACCTCAGTACAATAAATATTTATTTCGCAAGCAAGGAAGGGAATTCGGCTAGGGATGGGTCAATATATCGAAATGTCGATAATCGTTTCGATATCGATATACCGTATCGTATTCGGATCGTCTATTCGTCAATCGTCCCACTGAATATCAAAATGTTGGTCCTATCTTGCACCGTTTAAGAGATTGCAGCTTTTGCTGAAAATAGTTACCTGGATCATCTCTATTCGATGGCGGAAAATTTAAGTATGTTGAATCTTCTCTCTCGTCGAGCGATTTCGAGTTTCGAGGAGCAAAGACGCTAATCTTCCTCCGTATAATTACTTTCCAAGTAGCCAGCGGTGTAGCTGGTTTGACACATTTCGATCTGAACTTCCCAAAGTCCCCCAGATAAAACGTAAGAATCCGTTGGGATTTTTGCTGTATATGATATACAGGGTGGTCCAAAAATAACGGGGCCACTCTACATTTTCCCAAATATCTAGAAAACTACTGAAGATAAGTAAATGATTTTTTGCACACATCAAGGCAAGTGTATGCCGAACACACGAATTTTAGTAATTAATTTTATTCAGTGGCGCCATCTGGCGAATATTGAACAATAATAACCAACTTGATAATGCAGCATCAAAACTCAACAAGCG
>Ga0056124_1000842_pt1 | contig 10614 bp, 12 predicted proteins | sample WorMetHEROISLAND_2_FD_70069 | JGI IMG/M metagenome (GOLD analysis project Ga0056124, IMG submission 70069) | Marine gutless worms symbiont microbial communities from Max Planck institute for Marine Microbiology, Germany - Olavius sp. 4 HERON ISLAND | ecosystem: Host-associated > Annelida >... | reverse complement strand
TCTCTGACCGCCAGCCAGATGCGTACAGCGCAAAAGCCAGCGCAATCGCGAGCACGGGCATGACGGCAATCAGGACGATTACACGCCACACGCTGGATCGGCCAGACGATGGATCGTGATTGAGATTAACCGGCTGATCGGTGTTAACAGAATCCACGCTGGCGACTTTCACCGGTTTCTACCGCCCCACCACAAAAACAGCCAGATCCCGATGGCGGCGGCGGCGAATCCAAACCATTGCAAGGCATAGGACAAGTGCTTGTCGGCGCGTTCGTCCGGCCGAGGCCAATCTCGCCGGTAGCCTCCGGGCGTTTGCGGCGAGAGACGAAGCACGATCGATTGCAACGGATAATTAACCTGCTCCTTGAACTCTTTCATATCCAGGTTTTGCCATAACCGACCGCCGCTTTCCGGCGGCGTTGCGCCCAGGTTAAAAAAAGTCGACGGCGGTACAGTGGCAGCCCCTTCAATCCTAATTTTGCCAGCAGGCGGCGGGTATGGAGGAATCGCCTGACGGTCGGCTGCCGCAGGCACCCAACCCCTGTTGACGAGCAACCGTGTTTGACTTTGACCCAGGCGAAACGGCGTGATGACGTGATAACCACCGTGTCCGTGGTGGATGCGGTTGTCCACCAAAAATTGTCGTTCGGCTTCGTACGCGCCGGTGGCAAAAAAGTGTCGGTACTGCAACTTACTGGCTTTGATGACACGGTTTGGCATGGCAATCGCCTGCTGTTTGGCATGGTAATCGTGCTCCTGCTGCAAGCGGGTTTTAGACTGGTATTTGTTGAACTGCCAAAAACCCAACAACATGAAAGCGGGCACGAGCAGACTGATAATCATAATGCCCAGAATCAGCCGATACTTGCCTGATCTGCCTCTTGCCTTGGGTTGCGCTTCCTCGGCATAATGCATCCATTCGTCCAGGTTGATGTCGCGTCGCCTGTTGCGTCTTCCGCCTGTCGATTTTGAAGTGATATTTGATTTCTTGGGGTGCGCCATGCTGGAAATCTTCGTTGTCGTCATGATCCTGGCTATTATCGGAAGCCTTTTTTCAGGGCTTTATTTCCTGTCAAAAAGCGCAGGTGGGTATACTGCTGGGCCCCATGCGGCCCATGAACCCGGTTCGCCTAACTTGCGGGTCGCAAAGGCGCTAACCTGGCGTATCGGACTGTCAGCAGGACTGTTTGTAATACTGTTGACGACCTGGTGGTTGCGATAACCGCGGGGCAGAGCTAAAAACGGCAACACCGTCAACCCGAGCCCCGCTACTGGTTTTACAAGCCGGGCTTACAACCAATACACGAAAATAAAGAGAAGCAGCCACACCACGTCCACAAAGTGCCAGTACCAGGCGACGGCTTCAAAGCCGAAGTGGCGCTCAGGGGTAAAATGCCCCTTCAGGGTGCGCCCGAGAATCACGATCAGCATGATGGCACCCAGGGTAACGTGAAAGCCGTGAAAGCCGGTGAGCATAAAAAAAGTTGCGCCATAAACGCCCGCGCCCAACGTGAGTCCAAGATCGGTGTAAGCGTGGTAATACTCGTAGCCTTGTAACAACAAAAAGAGGATGCCCAGCGCGATGGTGGCGGCGAGAGCGATATTGAGCTGTCGACGGTTGTTTTTCAGCAGCCCCCAGTGCGCGACGGTGAGCGTAACGCCGGACGAGAGCAGCAAGGCGGTGTTGACTGCGGGTATTCCGGCCGCACCCATCGGTTTGAAATCCGGCCCTGCGGGGCCTGCAGTAGGCCAGACTGCGCTGAAATCCGGCCACAAGGTTGTCCCATGCGCGATCAGCTGACCGGCAAGATCGGGTACAGAGATCACACGCTCGTAGAACAGCGCGCCAAAAAAAGCGCCAAAAAACACGACTTCGGAAGCGATAAACCAGATCATTCCATGACGGAACGAAAGATCTTCCCAGCGGTGATAGCGACCAGTTTGTGCTTCTTCGATCACGGCGCCAAACCAGTGGACCAACACGTACAAAATACCGGCGAGTCCGATAAGCATGCCGTACAGGCCGACCCCGTAGTTGTTGATATTCAAGACAAAGCCAGAGGCGAGAAAAAAGAGGCTGACCGCAGTCATAAAGGGATACATCGTCGGCTGAGGCACAAAGTAATGCTCATGCCTGCGATCCTCGATATTCATGCTCCGAGCGTGGCTCATGTCGTGTACTCCTGAGGTTAGGGTTGCGCTACAAGATTTTCAGGTACCCGGTAAAAGGCGTAGGAAAGCGTGATGTCGCGTATATCGTCGGTCATTTCTGGCTTGAGCACAAAAGTGAGCGGCATTTCGCGCGACTCTCCAGGGGCGAGTTTTTGCTGCTTGAAGCAAAAACACTCGATTTTATGGAAGTTCAACGATGCCTGAGACGGTGAAACCGTGGGTACCGCCTGCAGGTGCAAGGGCTTCTGCGAGGTGTTGCGTACCAGATAACGGGTTAGCCTCAGGTCGCCTGGATGCACATCCAGGCTGACATCGAGCGGGCGCACGTCCAGCGGAACGCCTGGCATGACTTGCGCAAGAAAACCCACAGCAAATTGACGGCTGGTGTCGACCCGCATGCTAGCTGGCAATGCGCCCTGGGAAGCTTGCGCCTGGCTTACGCCCAGGCCGCCCAGGTCAAAACCGCCACGCCGATCCTGCTGGCCGTTAAAGCCGGTGATGTCGCAAAATACGTCGTAGAGCGGCACTAACGCGATGGCGAATAGCGACGAGGCGAGCACGATCAACGAGAGTCGCAATGCCAAAAGGCGGTTTGCCCTGGATCGGGCAGAGACCGTAGTGCGATGATCAGTAGCACTGGTTTCAGACATAGGCTTATCCTCTTTTGACCCAAAAGCCGAGCACATAGATCAATAACACGGCCCCGCCAATAAGCCACGCCCAGCGCCGCGCGGCAGCGCGTCGACGGGCGACGGATTCAGGCGGTAACGTAGACGTAGAGGTGGTTTCTTGCATGGGTTTGCCAAGCGTGATTTATATGAATTGAACGCCTACTTGAGCACGGGCTGCATTTCCCACGAGTGGTGCGGCGGTGGCGAAGGAAGCTGCCATTCCAATCCCTCGGCGGATTCCCAAATCTGGCTAGGCAATTTGACCTTGCGCGGCCCGCGGCAGGTACGCCAAACGTTATACGCAAAGAGAAGCTGGCTGATGCCAAGTATGAAGGAGCCCACGGTCGAGATCACGTTGAACTCGGCGAATTGTAGCGCATAGTCAGGAATGCGCCGCGGCATTCCGGCCAGCCCCAGAAAGAACTGTGGGATGAAGGTGATGTTGAGAGAAATGGCGGTCAGCCAGAAATGCCATTTGCCCAGCGATTCGCTGTACATGCGGCCCGTCCATTTGGGTAGCCAGTAGTACACGCCCGTCATCACGCCCATAATGCCGCCTGCAAAGAGCGCGTAGTGGAAGTGCGCCACTACGAAGTAGCTGTGGTGATATTGCGCGTCCGCCGCCACATCGGCGAGCACCAGGCCGGTCAGACCAGCAACGCCAAAAAGCACGATAAAGCCGATGGCAAAGAGCATCGGAGTCTCAAAAGTCATTGCACCGCGCCAGATGTTGGCGATCCAGCAATAGAAGAGCACCGCCAGAGGTAGGGAGATAGCCATCGTGCTGAACATGAAATAAATCAGCGCTGGCACTGGAAGGCCCACAGTAAAGAAGTGGTGCGCCCAGACGATGAGGGAGAGTATGCCGATGGCGATGAAGCTGTATACCTGCGCCTTGTAACCGTAAACGGGTTTGCGCGAGAAGGTGGCCAGCACGTGCGGCATCAATCCCCACACCGGCAGCAGAAGTATGTAAACCTCCGGGTGACCAAAGAACCAGAAGAGGTGCTGGAACAGAATGGGATCGCCCCCGCCCGCAGCGTTAAAAAAGTGCGTGCCAAAGTGGCGGTCGGTGAGCAGCATGGTCACAGCGCCGGCGAGCACCGGAATGGTCGCGATCAACAGAAAAGCGGTGATCAGCCAGCCCCAGCAAAAGAGCGGCAATTTCATCATCGTCATACCCGGCGCGCGCATGTTAAAGATTGTGACAATGATATTGATCGAGCCCAGTATCGACGAAATACCCAGCAGGTGCACCGAAAGAATCGCGAAGTCGACTCCCAAACCACCCTGCACGGAAAGCGGCGCATAGAAGGTCCACCCTGTGGCGAGAGCTCCTTCACCAATTCCGAAGAGGGCGAGACCAAAGGGGAGTACGAGCAATGTCGCCGCGGGTGGCAAAATCCAGAAACCCCAGTTGTTCAGGCGGGGGAGCGCCATATCGGGCGCGCCGATCATCAAAGGCACCTGCCAGTTGGCGAAACCCGTGGCCGCGGGCATGAGCGCCGCGAAGATCATTACCAGCGCGTGCACGCCGATCAGCTGGTTGAAAAATTCCGGTTGCATCATCTGCAAACCTGGTTGAAACAACTCGCCGCGCACAGCCATAACCATCAGCCCGCCCAGAAAAAACATGATGAGCGCAAAGGTCAGGTACATCGTGCCGATGTCTTTGTGGTTCGTGGTTGTGAGCCAGCGCACGATGCCGGTGGGTTTGGGATGATGCCCATGCCCGTGGGTGCCGTGCGTATCGTGGTGCTCGTGGCTAGATGCCTGTATTTCGCTCATGGGGTTGCTCCTGTTGTCGTGTTATTTCAGGTTCTTGATCTGCGCTGGTTGAATCATGTCGCCGGCAGCGTTGCCAAAACTGTTACGTTCGTAGGTGACGACGGCGGCGAGATCAATGTCGCTCAAGGTCGTCTTAAAGGCTTGCATCGCTGTGCCCGTCTTACCGTTGAGAACAATGTCGACATGGCTGCCTTCAATGAGTTCGCCTTCGGGCGAGAGCAGCGGGCCGTTGACAATCTTGCTGGCAGCGAGAGCCGGGAAGGCCGGCGGCAGACCCTGACCGTTGGCTTGATGGCAAACCTGGCAGGACTTGGCATAGACTTCTTGCCCCTTTTTCATCAACTCGTCCATGCTGAAGGTGCGAGTGGAATCCTTGGCGGCGGCGGCCATGGCGATTTCCTGCTTTTTCATCCAGGCGTTGTATTCGTCCTCTGGCAGGGCTTCGACGACGATTGGCATGAAGCCGTGCCCTTTACCGCACAGTTCGGCGCATTGGCCTCGGTAGATGCCGGGTTTTTCGACACGCACCCAGGTCTCGCGCAAGAAACCGGGGATAGCGTCACGTTTGACACCAAATTGCGGCACCCACCACGTGTGGATAACGTCGGCTGAGGTCAGAAGAATCCGGACTTTCTTGCCAACGGGCAACACGAGCGGGTTATCCACGTCAAGCAGATAATGTTCATTTTTTCGCGCCTTGTTGTCTATTTCATCCTGCGAGGTTTTCATGGTCGAGACAAACTTGACGCCGTTTTCGGGGTATTCGTACTGCCATTTCCACTGCAGGCCAGTCACCTTAACGACCATGTCGGCCTTTTCCTTAGTGTTTTCCATCTGGATGAGGGCGTTGACGGCGGGAATGCCCATTAGCACGTAGTCGATGAAAAGCAGCAGCACAAAGGGGAACAACGTCCACAGCCATTGTTTTTTGCCGTGGGGTTCGGTAAAAGTGGCTGGCGTGTAGCCGTCGCGTTTGCGGTGTTTGACCAGCGAATAGCACAAAATGGCGAAGACCACGATAAACAAGATGCCGATGACGATCATGAATTCGTTGTGCAAATACAATGTCGTGCGTGCGACAGGGGTCACTGGCTCAGGGAAGTTGAAGCGGTACTCTGCTAGCGCACTCGCCGGCCAGAGCATGGCCGCCAGTACGACGCAAATAAAACCACGCAGCCCATGCAGACGCAGGTTTGGTGTATGTTGACCAGGGCTTTGTTTTGCCGGATATGTTTTCGCCATGTATCTCGTCTCCAGTGGGTTCAGGTGATTTGAGTAGCGCTCGGCGCGGCGGTTTGTAACGCCGAGCGCAAGTCTGCTGCGAGTTTCAAGCGCGCAGTGTAGGGTAGCAAGGCCCCGATTTCGGTATCCCGCCCGTGGGCATGCAGGTGCAGACTGTCGCCGGCCCATTTGAGCTTGCACCATGCGACGAGTGCGGTTTCACTGCATACGCTGCCCCCGCTCGCAGTGTTGATGGCGATGCTGTGCCCGTTGACCTCTATGCTTTGGTAGTCGTGATCAGCATCCGAGAACAACTTGTACGCCCAGAGGATAATCAGGGCTTCCAGACCGGCAAATGGCAGCAGCAGCCAGGCTTCAAAGAACAACATCAAGACCAGCGCAACGAACAAAGGCAGGCTTGCGGTCAGCCAGCATAAACGCACACGTGCCGAACGATCAAGCGCTCGGCACGGGTATAAGGTGCGGCTAAACAAGACTGACGTCAATACACTCTTCCTTTGTCGGTTTGGCAAGAAGCCGGTTCAGATGTCCATCCAGGATCCAGCACTCATCCTCGCTTTTTTGCATAGCGCGTTTTAGCACAGCGAGTTTAAGGATGCAAGCTAAGGTGCTCATAAAAAAGCCATAAAAAGCGCTAATAAGCACGGACGGTTTTTTTATTGGGATTCTACGTCCAAAGCAAAATGATTGGACAAAACCTTTGTGACGAAGCTACAATGCGCGGCCTTTTGGGTATTACAGATTACAGATTAGTGGAGTCGATCATGTTCGCGGTCGTAAAGAGCGGCGGGAAGCAGCACCGGGTTTCCGTCGGCCAAAATATCAAGCTGGAACGGATGCCTGCAGAGGTTGGCGACGAAATCACGCTGGACCATGTGCTCCTGGCTGGTGAAGGCGGGTCGATACAGATTGGCACGCCCGTGCTCAGCGGCGTGCTTGTGAAGGCAACAGTGGTAGCGCAAGGCCGCCACGACAAATTGCGTGTGTTCAAAATGCGCAGGCGCAAGAATTACCAGAAGCACCAGGGGCATCGGCAAAATTACACGCAGTTGCGTATCGACGCCATAGAAGGCGCCACGGCCACGCAGAAACAAGCTGTTGGCCAGACTGCCGATCCAATGGCAGAAACGCCAGCACCCGCATCAGGAGCCATGCCTGCGCCAGCGGAGGCGGCTGCGCCAGTAGAAAAAACCGATGGGAAAGTTGCCGACAAGCCCGAGGCAACTGAATCCTGATGCATTTCTGAGGAGTCACACTATGGCACACAAAAAAGCAGGCGGCAGCTCAAAGAATGGCCGCGATTCAGAATCCAAACGGTTGGGGGTCAAGCGTTTTGGAGGCCAGGCGGTGTCTGCCGGCAGCATCATCGTACGCCAGCGTGGCACGAAATTTCACCCGGGCGCGAACGTTGGTATGGGCAAGGATCATACCTTGTTTGCGCTGACTGACGGCAAAGTGCAATTCGCTGTCAAAGGCAGAAAAAACCGCCGTACGGTGATGATCGAAACCCCCGCTGCGACGGCTGCTTAACCGGCCTGGGCAAACTAGGTGGCCCAAGGATTTGCCCCAACGCAGCACATCGAGCGCCATCGGTACCATCGGCACACCCGGCGGCTTTGACCGCAACGCGAGATCAGTGATCAGGATTTGGCTAGCCTTTGGCGTCCAATTGCTGCTTGTGGTGCTATCGGCCGCGCACGCTGGCGGCGTGGGAGATCTTCGCCAGTTTTTAGGCCAGACGAAGGGATTGCGCGCAAACTTTGACCAAGTGGTCTACAGCGCCGACGGCAAGGTGTTGCAGGAGGCCTCCGGGGTGATGAGCTTGCTGCGCCCTGGCAGATTTCGCTGGGAGATGAAGAAGCCTTTTCCACAACTCATTGTAGGCGATGGCGACAGGGTTTGGGTGTACGATCAAGAACTCAAGCAGGTGAGCGTCAGACCGCAAGGCGAGACGCTTTCAGCTAGCCCGGCGGCTTTGCTGACGGGCAGCGGTAGGCTGGAAACCTACTTCGAGTTAAACGAAGCCGGCCGGGAAGCAGGCCTGAACTGGGTGTTGGCGATACCGAAGGAAACCGACGCGGGGTTCGAATCGATGCGCGTCGGTTTTGAGGACGGTCAGTTACGGCAGATGCATCTGGTCGACAGCTTTGGCCAGCGCACACACCTGGATTTTACAAAGTTGACCAGACAAACGCCGTCCGTGGACGAGTTCCGCTTTCAACCGCCGCAGGGCGTTGATGTTCTCAGCATGCCCTGAAGACGCGGTGCACCCAGGTTGTCGTGCTCAGATTCAGAGATGTATGGATAGCGCAAGCAGGCATTCAAACTTTAGGATGGTACTACGCAGGAAGACAACATGAACCGACCCAAAGAGGCGCTCGCCGCATCGGCTGATGGAATATGCGCCCCAGTTTCAGAAAACCTGACGCCGCGCCAGATAGTCGCCGAGTTGGACAAGTTTATCGTGGGGCAGAATCAGGCCAAACGCGCCGTGGCCATAGCGCTGCGTAATCGTTGGCGGCGCGCACAGGTGGCACCGCCATTGCAGCAGGAGATTACCCCTAAAAACATATTATTGATCGGGCCCACCGGTGTGGGCAAAACAGAAATTGCTCGCCGACTGGCGCGACTTGCAAACGCACCCTTTATCAAAATCGAGGCGACCAAGTTTACAGAGGTCGGCTATGTAGGTCGCGATGTCGAGTCCATTATCCGTGATCTGGCTGAAATTGCCGTGAAGGAGCAACGCGAACAAGCCAAGGCGGGGATGCGAGATGCTGCCGAGCACGCCGCGCAAGAAAGGGCACTTGATATTTTGTTGCCGTCGGCGCGTGCCACCGGCGCCAATTTTTTCAACAATGGTGAGAACGACAGCGCGGCGAACACCACCCGTGAAAAGTTCCGTTCCAGACTTCTGAGCGGCGAACTGGACGACAAGGAAATCGAGGTCGAACTCGCGAGCAGCAACATCTCGGCAGAAATTTTCGCGCCGCCGGGGATGGAAGAACTCGCCAGCCAGATACAGGGCATGTTTAAAAATGTCGGCGGTGGCGGCAAAAAAAACATACACAAGATGAAAATACGCGAGGCGCTGCGTGTATTGCAAGACGAAGAAGCGGCGAAGCTCGTCAACGACGACGAAGTCAAACGCAACGCAATTAAAAATATAGAGGAAAATGGTATCGTTTTTCTCGACGAAATCGACAAGATCGCGACGCGTAGCGAAGGGCAAGGCGGCGACGTGTCTCGCCAGGGTGTGCAGCGAGATCTGTTGCCGCTGGTTGAGGGCACCACGGTGTCGAGCAAATACGGGATGGTGCGCACCGACCATATTTTGTTTATCGCGTCCGGCGCTTTTCATCTAAGCAAGCCTTCGGATCTGATCCCTGAGTTGCAGGGACGTTTTCCGATCCGCGTGGAACTTGATTCGCTGTCGGTGGACGATTTTGAACGCATTTTGGTGCAAACTGATGCGTGTTTGATTCGTCAGTATCAGGCGCTGATGGAAACCGACGGTGTCGCACTTGAGTTTAGCGACGAGGGCGTACGCAGACTCGCGGAAATCGCCTTCGAGGTGAACCAAAAAACTGAAAATATCGGCGCTCGGCGTTTATACACGGTGATGGAAAAACTGCTGGAAGCATTGTCCTTTAGCGCTGGAGAACCCGATGTAGGGGGCAGTTGCAGTGTGGACGCGGATTATGTTAGCGAGCGCCTGGCTGAACTGGCCAGAAACGAAGATTTGTCGCGTTATGTACTGTAACGCCTGCCTGGAATCGGTGAACGTTTGACGGACTTCGGAGTGTCGCATGTTATTTGCTAACTTGCGCTTTTATCGCCTGCCGCAACCATGGGGAGTTAGCGCCACGACGCTGGAGTCCTGGTTGCAACGACGTCCGGCCCGTCCCTGCGGCGCCCTTGAGATGAAAAGCCTAGGGTTTGCCCCGCCTCGGGAAGGTAGTGGCCTGGTCTACTCGCTCGCAGGCCAGTGGTTGCTCGCGCTCGAACGTGACCAAAAGCTGCTGCCGAGTGCGGTGATTCGTCAAGTTGCTGCAGACAAGGCCGCGGTCATAGAGGCCGAGCAAGGCTACGCGCCTGGACGAAAGCAGTTACGAGCACTGCGAGAACAAAGCGCCGACGAGTTGTTGCCGCGCGCTTTCACCCAGCGCCGACGCACGCATATCTGGATTAACCCGCGCGACGGCTGGTTGGGCCTTGACACGGGCAGCGCCGCCGGGGTCGACGATGCACTGGAAGCGCTCACCCAAAGTTGTGACGCCTTGCCGCTATCACTGGTTAAAACGTCAAATTCTGCGTCCAGTGCGATGAGTGAGTGGTTACTTAACGCCGCCGAAGACCCAGGCATCGATCCGTTCAGCATTGATCAGGATTGCGAACTGAAAGCGCAAGGCGAGAGCCAGGCTGCAGTACGTTATGTGCGGCATTCCCTGGACGGTGACGAAATACGCCAGCATCTTGCCGTCGGGAAGCGGCCGACGAGACTGGGGCTGATCTGGCGAGACAAGTTGTCTTTTGTGCTCTCTGAGCAGCTTGAAATCAAGCGGCTTCGTTTTTTGGATGATGAGCCACCGGAAGACGCTGAAGATGCCGGAGAGCGATTTGACGCGGATTTTGCCCTGTGCAGCGGAGCGTTGACTTTGTTGTTGCCGGAGTTGCTCCAGGCACTGGGGGGCGAGGTGGGCACAGACCACCCAGAGAACACAGCGAGCAACAGCTAGAT
>Ga0056124_1000841_pt1 | contig 10615 bp, 7 predicted proteins | sample WorMetHEROISLAND_2_FD_70069 | JGI IMG/M metagenome (GOLD analysis project Ga0056124, IMG submission 70069) | Marine gutless worms symbiont microbial communities from Max Planck institute for Marine Microbiology, Germany - Olavius sp. 4 HERON ISLAND | ecosystem: Host-associated > Annelida >... | reverse complement strand
CAATAAAATATTGCATTATTAGTGGCATATAAAGTATAAACTAAAATTAGGTTAAAGTAGAAGTGTGGGTTTTTTTGGGGGGTGGGTTTTTTTAGGTGGGTGTACCCAAAAAACCCACCGGGTTTTTTTGGGTACGTACCCGGGTGTCTGAACCCTGCTCATTTGTTCTGTTTTTTTTCTGTCAGTTACTTGAAACTTTTCTTTCAGAAAATCTTGTCCTGACCTCATCCAAGTGTACACCGTGTAGCTTTGCTGCTTATGCCACTTTGAAAACTTGCAGTTGATTGGTTGACTGAAATTGTGCTGCTGTTTGTGATTGTCATCTACACAGCCAACACTTCGTCCAGTTCCACTCATGTGTTCTGATGTACCTTTGTCCCCATGGTGCAGCATTATCTCTGTGAATATTCATAAGACAAGTTTGAAGATTTTCACTACAGTTCGTTCTTTCTCAGATTGTCCCATCCTTGCAGACGGTGTTTCTCGTCATGCCATCAGAGGCCTGGAACAGTTTCTGTATGTATATCAGTGGCGCTCTGTCTGCTGTTCCACACCACTTTCCAGGAGGAGCTGTTGTAAGATATTTCTGTGCAGATTGCAGAACTGTCTTATACCTTTATTGGTATCACAGAGACAAGAGTTGTGCGATACACTGTTGTGGAGCTGTGAGACTGTGAGTGGTATATGTAATGTTACTGGCACAATGTAATGATTCTGGTTGGGGCACACTATAACCTCTCATCACTATGAGCCGCCGCCATTGCCACCGCCGAGGGTCGTATCGTATGGTATCGTATTGGCGGTTATGCAACGTTGCTCAAAGCATCTGGATGGGTGCGCTTGCTCTCTTCATCATATTTCCGCATGATTCCACTGATGTCGTACTGCAACCCACGTCAAACGCCACGCTCAGCCGTCATGTTAGCGGCCGTCGCCAGGGTGTCACTGATGAGATGTGTCGAGACGTCGGCAGCAACCTGGACCTTCCATTGCTTCCTGGGTGCGGTCGCAGTGCAACGTCAACCGTCCGGGCGCTCTGGCCACAGAAGGCGCCTAGGCAGCCGGGAATCGTCCATGCGGCGTACTCTGCGGTACAGCATTACTTTTGTGCGGCTGTACTTCTAATGCTGTGACACAGCCGCTTACAATCGTCACAGCACCAGCGTCACATCACATGGTGGGAGGTCAGTTAATGATGCTGAATTGCCGACTGCCGTCATTTCTACACAGCTGCCTGCATTGCGGGTCATGCGGCTGTGTCCGAACCATTACCGCGTCGAACCGTTACCACGTCGGTTGTAGTGGCATGTACGGTACAACACGTCAAATGTGCCATTCGTCGTAATGCAGCCGCTAGCTTCATGCGTCGTTAGCAGCTGCGCATCGCATCGATGTGCAGTTGCTCTAGCGGCCACTGCGGGTCATTGCACCCTCCGTCGCCAACAACAGGAGGTGACGGTGCATGCAAACGTGTTTCTACAATGTATGATCACCGTTTCTTTATTACTAACGAGAAAAATTGATTTTGTCAGTGTTTAGTAGTAACATAAAATTCTGTAATAAACAGCTGATAAATGACTCTGATTTTAAGTTAATACTGTTGTCATCAGAATTATTATATTAGTAATAATAATAATGCTAAATGTGCGTAATACTAAAACTGAAATTTGATGATCTTAGTGATATTTTTTTACTTATCATAAGGTACAAACTGAAAGTAAATTCCAAGTGGCACATAACAATGGCAAGTTTTAGCAGTATTATAATTTTACACATCAAAATGTTACAGGCTCGGTGTAGTCCATTTCTCAAGTTACTGCAGGTTAGGCTAATCCCCAAAAAGTAAAATAAGTGAAGTTGTGGACATTGTTGTGGCATAAACTTCCACAACATGAGTCAGTGTTTGTGTTGTGTTTGATGTTTAGAGTTGATTCATTAATGTATGGAATTGATTGTTGTGTTTGTCACAATTCTGGATTCACATTACGGCGTTGACTCTTGACACTTTGTGTAGTATTTACTTTGCTTAGCGCATCTGGAGTCAGAAATGTGATGATGATGATGATGATTATTATTATTATTATTATTGTAACTTCTCTGCATGACAGTAGTACTGTGCGCACGTTGTGTACAGATCACCTCTGCCTATGCCAGTGGTCGATCGTGACATGCTATCATCCAGTGGCAGGTTGCTGGCTCCCCCACTACCAGCACCACCCACCTCGTTTCCATCAACTAGTTACCTTCGTTCACCAGAATACACCCCGCCACATATCAGAAGGTAACTGACACCAGACTGGTCTGCACTGGTTTTTGAATTGTAAATTTGTAAATTGTAATAGCGTAATTTTTAGAGCCGACAACGATTAATTTTTTTTTATAGCTAACTTTGCAAAAATTAACGATTAATTTTGATTAAAAGCTAAGAGTGGTAATTGCCAAAGAAAGTGAATTTTCTTGTTTAGCATTTTTTCAGTTATTGAGCTGTAAGATCTCACAGATGCACTAAGTCAATTATTGAGTGTTTTCTTAATCCAGTCTTGTACAGTGTACACAGGCTGAAATGTTGACTTTTTCTGCAAAAAAAAACATGATTTCAGATGCTTGTCATGATTTCATTGTATGTAGTTCATAATGTTTTATTGACGTGACTTTTAATTGAAGGTAAAATGATTACAGTGTTTATTACTTTTTTAACATTTAATCATATGTGATTAATCACTAATTTCCGCAGCTCTGGTAATTTTACTAACTTATATTTGTAAGACTCTATAGTAGTCAAACGGGCATAATGAAATGTGGTCATACTTATGTTGATCATCAGCTAGTGACATCAGCTAGGTTTGCTATACATTTTCATTGCATATTGCCACACGGTAAATGCAGCACGTACTGGTGCCGTATGTCTCACAGTCTGACAATAGTGCTCTGTGTGATAATTGTGCAGTTGTGTGTTTACTTGGTAGATATGACGGTCGAGGTGAGAGGAGAAGTGCTGTGAGGTACAAATCACGGAGTCCACTGCCAGCAAATGCTCGTTCTCGCAGTCCAGCACGAGCTCAGCCTGGACGCCCAGAACCTGTAAGGAGGACAAGATCACCATCAAGGTCCCCGATTGCCAGTCGACCACGGGAACGTTTACTTGGTAAAACACCACCGCCCCTTCCGAGTCGCAGCCGTTCTTCTTCACCACCATCTAGATATGGCCACGTCCAGAAAAGTCCGGAAGCACCAAAGCGTCAAAGAAGTAGATCTCCGTTAGCATACTCAAGTCGTAAAGTAGCCGGAACGTACACATCTCCCTCGCCCCAGCCGAAAGCAAGGAGCAGTTATGAGAAAAAGTACTCCATGTTACCAGTTAGAAAGCAGCAGAATTCCCCGCTTCCAAAGGCATATGCTCTGTCGTCTGATAGACACCAGTCACCGAGATGGTCTAGGAGCCGTAGCAAGTCAGCGGATGGAAAATATTCTTCAAGAAGTCCGATGCATCGTATAGATAATCGTTCAAGCTCGAGCACGTCACCGCCTCGTTACAACAGAAGCCCGGTTGCACGGGAACATAGTCCTCCAGTTCCTCCAGTTGCAGCTAAACGTGAAGCTGTTCGCCAGACACGGAGAAGTTCCTCTGCGTCCAAGCACAGTCCTGTGCAACGCTATCATCAAAGTTACACATCGGCTAAGCATTCTGCAAGTCCAGAAGTTGTCAAACGTAAAACAAGCCCCGTGTATCATCATGCAAGCAGTCCAGCATTACGTCGGCGCTCTCCAAGCCTTCATAATCGCACTTCGCAGAGACACGCATCTCCAGCAACAACACGTTCAAGGCCGGAATCCTCCTACCGGACATCTGCGGCCACTCAGTCGGGAGTTGTGCACTGGTCGCCAGCTCCAAAGCGACCCGGTGATAATCGCAAACAGTCGCCGGTTCAGTCGTCACGGAATGGTGGCAGATCTCCGTTGGATCATGGTCGTAGCGTGACGAGGGCGTCGGATAGAGTTCGTAGTGGTGCCAGACAGCATGCTTCACCAGTGTCGAGAGACCGACGTTCGCCGCGCCGGCGTTGATTTCGGTCAACTACGGAGTTGCTTTGACATTGACACTAAACTTCTGCTAATAATAATTTGCTAGTGTTGACTATATTATGTGCTGCCATTGCGAGACGTAACAGAAATACCCGTTACTTTGGTTGAAATCTTGTCACGTGACGTCACCCAGCACAGGCTTGCTCACAAATAACCACCATGTTATTTGGGGACATTTTTGAAAGACGTGTTGTGCAACGTGCATGTGTGCATAGGTGTGTGTGTGTTAAACTGTTCTTAGTAGAGAATGTAGACTAAACATTGAAACATCATTTCCAGTAACGTATCACTTGTGTGCTTGCTGTTTTCAGTGTTTTTTTTATTGACAAATTGTCCAATTCTGTGTTCACTACCAACTACATCGCTTAATTTATGCAGAAAGTTTATGAATAACCCCTTATTTTTATATTTTGTTTTATCATAACTTATGATAGTTGTAATGTTCTGGGTTGTACAACATCAGACTTGCCTGGGTTTAAATACCAGTACATGGACAAAGCCCACATTCATATCTCCAAGCAGTTGATATCCAACTTTGTTTGTGTATTAGTTATGGTATGGTTTTGGGGGAAGATACTGTCATTTTTAACAGAAGCTTAATTTTCAGTTGCAATTTATTGTTGCAATGTTGCAGCATCGTGATCATTTTATACTGACTTGATGTATTACAGTATTTGTCACATTTTAGGTATATTCCAATCTGTTACATGAAAAATGCACTACATTCTGTCTGCTTCTGGTAATTGCTGGAAAGCATTTTTCAATTTTGGCATATTGTTCATTTATTCATTTCTGTATTGCCAACAAATGACAAAACACATTAGTTGTTACAGATGAAAAAATATGCATTACGATATGTTAGTAATTAAGTAAGTAAGTACATGTAATAGTATAAAAAATATATCAAACATGCTGACATTTTCGTAGTTTTATTAGTTTCAAACATTGGTGCCGCTAGGGGAGCTACGAGGAGGTTAAGACGAGGTCCCAAATGTGCTGATATCGAGACAGTAGGGGTGGAGAATGGTCGGGGGGTATGAAATTGGATGGGAAATAGAATTTTGGGAATGGTGAGTGGGAGTGGAAGTAGAATTTGATGCATTTAAGGGGTCATAGAACGCATCTGGTGTGATGATACACTGACGTGTATGTACGGCATTGCTAATGGTAATTGATGGCAGAGTTACAGTCACATAAACCGTTGCTGTGCACTGACTGGCTACATTGTAATGTCTAGCGACGCGACTAGGCTTAGTGTATTGTAATTTGATTGTTGTTCCGTTTGAGTTTGTGCATTTTTAATTTTTTAGTGTTTCTTTTCAGGCGTTCATCACTGCCTGATTTGTTTGTACTGTGGTAGTTGGTTTCGTCCTGTATGATAAAGCAAATTGTGTATGTGTGCATTTATCCAGCCTTTGTTCTTGCGTTTTTGTACAACCTGTAGTACTGCGTGCTTAATGAAACAGGGACATGTAAACTGATCATCAAATTAAATAAGCAGATCTCGTACGATTCATAAAATCGGCCAATTTTGTCAAGACAGTAATGTTGTTCTTGAAAGTGTGAGTGTTGAACGCAAGCTTACACGTGCAGACGTGCTCTTTGGCTGACAGAAGTGGCTTGGCATAGCGATAGCGTAAAGTATGATTGTGATCACGCTCTTCAGTTGTGGTAACTCTGCTCAGGCTTGTACAGTCTTTGGTGAACTTGGAAGTGTGCACGTCAGTGCAATTTTTGACAGAGTCTGTTAAGTTGCCTGCCGAGCTGGATTGGATTTGAGATAGCCGCTTTTACTGGAGATGTTACATCAGCTCCAGTACTGCCAAGCATAGGCCTATTTGGGTTTAACTCTAGCCGGCTCAAAGCGCCGCAAATAAAGATGAGCTCCCATGCACGCAACGGCGAAATCTTATGGATAGTTTGAATAAAGAATGCAGTCTTGCTATTTTGCCTTTCCAGGGAGCGGACAAGTTCCTCCTCGCCTTCTTTTGGGCGCCCACGCCTGTCGCACTAATGAAACGTAGATATTGTAAACTTTATTAGTCTAAGAGTTTATATAAAGAGGTTTTAGAAACAACGGAGAACTTATACAACGAGACCTGGAGCAGTCATGTAGATGACACTTTTTACTGCCCTGTCCAGTCTTAACTATGGCGAAAGCGTCCGTCCGTCACACCCTGCTGCTCTGTCAGAACGACGCAAGCTAGGATCGCGAAATCTTAATCACTGTTATCCCCGTGGAAGACTGGTTTTAGGATCCGTAAAACTTTTTCAACAAGAAATCTGAGCTAATGCTCATGAGACGCGCGACAGCATCAGTTTAATTTCGTACGCAGGTTGTCTTCGTCTATCTCCAGTATATTTTAGCGAAAATTCACTCTAAGTATGCATCGCAGCCTAAAATAGCGAAAAATTCACTTAAAACCCATATTTTTGGTGGTTCAAAGTCGTTCAAGGTCATCGATGTTGGCACCCCGGAAAGCTCGTCAGCAGTGCTTGTTATGATACGCAACAAGTCTGTGTCTATCTGCAACCGTTCTCGTGCTAGATTAGTCGACAGCAGTAGACATCGCATGTTTTGAAGGGGTTACCCAAATTTGATGCACTCGTACGGAGGACTCCTTGAACTTAGGGCTCGATACTTGCACTGTTAAAATCTACGTTTAACGCTGAAAATTTCATTCACAGGTTGTCTTGGTCTCTCTCCAATGATTTCGACGCAGTCCACTCTTAAAATGTGTGCGGCAGCCTCAAATCGCGAAAAAAAGTAACCAAAACCCCCTATTTTGGGGTTCAAGGTCGTTCACGGTCATCGATGTTGGTACCCCCTGAAAGCTCGTCACTCGTCAGCAGTGCTTGTTATGATGCGCAGCAAGTCTGTGTCTATCTGCAACCGTTCTCGTGCTAGATTAGTCGACAGTAGCAGAAATCGCACGTTTTCAAGGGGGTACCCAAATTTGATGCCCTCGTACGGAGGACTCGTTGAACCTAGGGCGTCGAACCTTACACCGTTGAAGTCTACGTTTAATGCCGAATATTTCATGCGCAGGTTGTCCTGGTCTATATTGAATGGTTTCGGCGCAGTTCACTCTTAAAATGTGTATCGCAGCCTATAATCCCGAAAAATTCACTAAAGCCCCCTATTTTGGGGGTTCAAGGTCGTTCAAGGTCATCGATGGTACCACTGGAAAGCTCGTCGGCAGTGCTTGTTATGATAAGCAGCAAGTCTGTGTCTATCGGCAACCGTTCTCACGCTAGACGAGCCAATAGTTGTAAAATTACGATTTCTTAATGGGTGTACCCATCTTTGATGCCCTCGTTCGAGGGGAATCTCCTCACCCAGCGGCACCAAATTACCTCGTTAGAAACTAGAGACCCCAGGTTACCGTACGATGAAAACCCGAGTCTCTGCTCTGACGTGGGCTTGATTCGGTACCGGGTCGTGACACCCCAGACAGACAGACAAGAATTCCCATAGCTAATACGCGCTCTCAGCAGTAGGGGCCTACCTGCCGGTACAGCTGTCACGCGTAAAAATTCAAAAGGGGTCACTTCGATCGAGGAATTTTCAACCAGTAAGTCGCCAATCTCCATACCTCGGAAACGGTGCGAGATAGGGCCATGCTCACTGACGGTTAGGCGTATCTTATGATGAATCCATTGCTGACTGACGTCGTTATAGCTATAGTTGCTGAAGTCCGCTGAATATTTTCGTTTTATTTCTGTTGTAATTTTTGTTACTTTCGTTCTGCAGTTGTGTTACAACCGCAGTATTCGTTCGTATAAATAACCGCTGTTCAATTTTGGGCGGTTTCTGACCGCTATTAACACGCCACAAGTGATAAAAATAAATGGTGCCAATAGTCCATAGCACGACTGGTAAAAATAGTCCAGTGATAGTACGAGTAGTCCATGGCAATGGTATGAGAAGTCCAGTTAACTTTGGAACTCGCCACGGAAATTTGAAAAAAAAACGATAGACGCATACTATCAGCGTCATGTAGCCCAAGAATGTAGCCCAAGGAGTTACTTTCAGACGGCATAAGGTTCATGCGGATATTCGTGGGAGTTCCGTGGCGAGGGGCCTCAGACAATAGTGGAGTGGTCAGAACCGGTGATTTTTAGTAATTTCGGTTCTCGGCTACCATATCTTCGGAACCTTTGGAGTTGTGGCCAATATTATTACGCGGCGTCATGAAGTGCTTTATCAAGCACTTCATGACGTGAAGTGAAGCTATCCGGTGACTGCAAAATGCTTGACCTTGAATGACCTTGAGATGCAATTTTAGGCTAAAATCTGTTTTCCTCGTCGGTTTTACTAGATTTTTCTGCCTCACGTTCGGAGACAACTGTGTGAAAACGAATGAAGATATTCCACACTGTCAGCGACAGTATAATGTTCGCCAGGGACTAGTTTCCGGCGATATAGCGTAAGTCTTATGGAGATATTCGCTAGGGTTCTTGTGCACCGAGGCGTCGAATGACAGTGGGTGGTCGAAAGTGGCCACTGGTCAATTGTCAACGCCCTTAGTCGCCAGATCTACCGAGCCTTTACAAATTAGGCCAATCTTAGTGTAAAAGCTTACAACAGAAATGTTCAACATGCACTCTAGTTTGCGGCGATATACTTCTGAAGTGGATATTTGCGGGGGTTCTTTAGAAAGGAGATGCAAAACAACAGTGTGTGCTATTCTCGCATGCATGCATTCGTTGCCATATAGGTTTGCTAAAATCCCACACGTAACACATAACAAAACTCAAAAAACCATGTTAGTAGCATTATGATGAGACGAAAGCACGAAGCTGACGCCCTGTTCTCCAAGCGGTAGCTGAGCTTCTTGTCATGTTTAGTTAGAGGCGTGCCGTACGTGATGCACCCAGGTCTACTGCTGAGCCAGAACATTTATAGCCGTGGAAAATGCCATGTTCTCGTAACGACGTAATTCATAATTAGTCCTACACACTCCTACTAGGCTACTGCTACATGAAATCATAGGCCTACACTGTATAAACAAGCTGAAACAATTAACAGTTTCAGTGATAAGAATGTTTTCACATCCATTTTATTTCTGATCTGTGACATACAGTAGTTACTGGCAGAATTGTAAGTCATACCTGCATACAAAAATGAAACGATAATAATCTGAACGGTAGTCTACAGAAATTGTACCGAAAAGCTTGCAATGCGGCAAAAAAACTACAGCAGCTGAGCATTGCAACATTTTGGGCCAAAGCGGCGTAAGCTTTGTCACATTGGAAAATGAATGTCATTTGGACGAACTAGTGAGGCACGTATTCCGGTTTGTCGGAAATTGTGTTCAGCGAGCGATTTCGATAGAAGCCACACTTGCCAAGATGCTACAATTTCACACAACAGGACATTCAATGATTCAATAGACTCGTAATGCGTTACTGTAGGTGCTAAGTGTATGGAGAAAAGGTCTACAGTTTACTGATTTACTGATACTATACATGTATGTACGTTATAACTTTTTAACAAATTTATATATATATATATATATATTTTAATGAATCATCTTGATAGTGCATTTTACTAAAAACAAAATGAATGCTAAAATTTAAAAAAATGCACAAACTCGAAGTCAGTCGAAGACTCGAAGGCATTTTAGATGTCAAATGTCACATAGGCCATTGCCCGTAGTATATCGATGCTTTAAATGGCCTGGATTTGCAGCGAGTGACGACGTAAATTATAGCTCTATAATTATGTAGGCCTACGCCGAAGACGTACGTTGGTGAACTTCTGCGGTCGGTCGAAGAACATATTCTGCATCGTATGAACATTTGGCGGTCGTGAACCGTAGTCCGAGTTGGTTGTGACGTAGAGCGAGTGCGGCTTGTAGCGAGCGTAGCCTTCAAACCAATCTGCCAGTGCCAACACAGCATTAAACAACACAAACTTACTAGACATTATAAAATGCGGTTCTGTTGGATTTACTAAGGTTTGTAAAAAATCACTGACAGTAATCTGGATCCGCATGCAGCTCGTTGAACACAACTATAGTGCGTGAGCTTGTAATGGCGAGAGATCACGGCTTGTATTCCATGACTGAGCAGTGATCTGAACTTCCTGCCTTCCGATGTCCCACAAATGATTCGTGCTTTATGCTTCGCGGTAAATTTTTGTACTTTTTTATTTTATTATTATTATTTTATTGTATCTTTTTTATTTTCTTAATTGTGTGTCGTATTTTATTGTGTACTTTGTATGGTACGATTCTAATATTAAATACATTGTTTCATGGATCATATGTTTTTATTCACTAGACACTAATGTAAAATTATATCGTACAGTACAATGCACACAGGCGAAACTGAAGGGCTAATCTATAGGCTATGCCTATATGCCTAATGTCTTTCTTAACGTGAATAGTCTATACTACATTATAGCTACTGATGATTACAAAAAAGCATGTGCATTTAATAGTTATTTTGCTAGTGTCGGTCGGCATGATAATAACATACTTCCTCCGGTTGATATCTGTTGCCACAGTGTTATTGATTCTGTCCG
>Ga0056124_1000840_pt1 | contig 10618 bp, 4 predicted proteins | sample WorMetHEROISLAND_2_FD_70069 | JGI IMG/M metagenome (GOLD analysis project Ga0056124, IMG submission 70069) | Marine gutless worms symbiont microbial communities from Max Planck institute for Marine Microbiology, Germany - Olavius sp. 4 HERON ISLAND | ecosystem: Host-associated > Annelida >... | reverse complement strand
TAAGCGTGCTTTTTGTCATGCCTCACCTACAGTCTGGAATAGTCTTCCTCAAACTGTTATTTCTGATTTAACTGTAACAACTGGTACGTTTAAAAATAGGCTTAAATCTGCTCTGTACGGTCATGCTTTCCTGCAGTGACTCGTGACTTGTCCACACTTGCGATTCTTCACTATTGTGAATGATTTAACGTGTGCATAAACCATATAATAAATAAATAAATAAATAAATAAATAAATATCTTGCAAACGTACAGATCATTTGACTTGCAATGTATGGTCCCTGTAGATGGTTTGTTGAATTGTATTCATTTTGTGTCTTTACAGTTTCAAACTTACTTCAGTGATGTAGTGGTAGCCAGAAGTTCGTTCAGTTTATCTCAATTCCCACAATACTTTGCGCAAATACCGGTATACGTAAATTATATAAACACAGTGCCACAATTCCCACGAGCATCGCATCAGTGTTACTATATTTAGAAACGTCTATGTGTTTTGCATGAAGTATCGTGGGAATTACGACCGGAACCGGATCTCACGTTTGCAATGCATTGTTGGAATTGTGATATTGAGAATTGGAAACTCTGTTTAGCTTTTTTTAGACCAATTTCAGCTTTGTGATGCCAAATTAATAGGCGTAGTTTGTATTCATACAAGAAATTACGAATTAAGTAGAGATATCGACAGAACTGATGGTGTGACTGGTGTATTACAGGGCAGATAAACGTCGGCTTGAGGATCAAGTCAATGCAGCTGCCAGCCGACCCACACCTCAAGTCTCTGCGTGCTCTGCTCGGCACCGAGTGGATTAGTCTGGAGGACATTCAGATGAAGATGTCGTCGTTGAAGCGTTCGCATCGCTCCAGCACCGTGCATCATGACATCAGTCCAGTGATGGAGGAGGAAGATGATCACGGCTGCTGCTGGCGCTGCTGCTGCTGCTGCTGTCGGACGTCCAGCCGGCGTCGGCGTCCTCGCAGGGCCGACAAATACGTCCTCGGCGCCGGGAATACCCCCGGGGCCGCCGTACAGTCGGAGCCGGGGGTGCCGGCGAGTGACCAGAAGTCGCTGGTGATCACGTACCAGCCTGGCCAACTCAAGTCAACCAGTACCGAGTGCATATCAACCACTGCAGGTGGTGCGGGTGAATCAGATCTGGGCAGTCTGCGTCGTGCCGCGGACGCCGTGCACTCCCACTGTGCCGCTCTGTACTCGTCCGTCGCCGAGGCCGGCAGCGCGCTGAGGACTGACGTCGAGAGGTACTTCGAGCAGGACCGTGGCGTTCTCGTGCTGCGTCTCGAGTCCCTCGGTGGTGGCGGTGGTGCCGCCATCTGCTGCATCTGCACCCGCCCGGAACACGTCGCCCGGTTCCGCGAGGACCGAGCGGAGAAACTTGCCGCGGACCTGGAGAAGGTGATACAGACCACGGTGGGTGCGCGGGTTCGGCTTGACATGACGCTGGACGACGGAGATCTCGAACTGGCTGAAGTGGAACTACGTGGCACTTAGACAGTGGCCAGTGGTCAGTGGTTTGCCAGGGCAGCCGTTATGTTGGAAACATGGAGATGTTGTAATCTATAAACTAGGAGAAAACTGGAGTTTTTGGTTTATTACAACACCTTGTTTGCACAGCACAAGATGCTGTTGAGTTTCATGATTGGTGATAGGCTCAAAAAGATTTCAGTACAAAGAGAAGTTTTAATAGGTATTATAAACACTTTTGGATAATTGAAACTGCAACTAATAAACAGTATGAATTCATTGGTTAAAATTTCAACCTTTATTTATCAATTTTGCTGACATTTTGGCAACTTCTGCTCATAGATGTGGTAGATATCTATGGCAGATTGTTCATAGCAGTGACCTCTAGTGCCAAATGGAAATTGTTCTGAAGAAGACAGCAGTGGTTGCCGAAACGTCGACAGAATCAGTAAATACAGCTTGTAATTTTGACAAATTCATATTGTTTTTTATAAATACTTAATTTAACTACAGTAACAGTAACTAAGCAAGCAGTTACCATTTTATTTTAATACCTAAGTAGGTTGTAAAACTTTGTTCATCTGCTTTGGAAGATATCACTCTGTTCATAGTGTAACATATTATGATACTGCAAGTCTCGACCAAAAACTGTACTGTTACATAAAATACTGCGGTGTTTTGGACGTGTTGAACATGAAGATGACACTGATTGGACCAAACAATGTATCAAAGTGGAGATTATTGAGTGAACTTGGGTACATTCAAAGAAGATGTGGGGGGTTTGTGAGAGGTGATTTTAGAGTCTTGGCCCCTCCCGTAAGGACACTTAGGTTAGGGACCAGCGGAGAATGAGAATAGGGGGTGGGGTGCTGGCTAATCCTGGTTTATCTGCAAACTGGCCGTTAAAAACAATGTTTGTGTAACTGTGTGTCTTGGGCAAGGTGTGGGTATATACATGTAGTGTTATACTGTCTGATCGCCTATCTAGTGTCGTCATCATAAGTCTATACTGATCAGTGGCTGATGTATATGTGAGTACTCATACTCTGTGTTGTGGCCGTGACTTATGTCAAGTGTGTTTGTTGCTGTACAACTGTGCTAACTCATGCAGTCTAACTGCACGCTGTTTTGTCAGTTTAATTAAAAGCATTTTGTCGTCACGTCATGCAGATTTTATCATTACTACAAAAGTGCCATTGAGCTCTTATGCAGTGGACTAGATAGTCGGTAGTATCAGGTCTTCTGTTTTCACAGCCAACCTTCAATCCGTCATACTAGGCCAGTGTTTATCTAGTGTGTGTAAATACAGCATTTCAGCGGATTATGCGACATTTTAGTGCACTATGCATTTGATGCATGCTATTGTGTATGCCGGGTGGCTTGAAGTTTAGTTTCCGATCGTTTTACGTGAGCTCACAGGGGCACAACGATGGCAAATCATGTCAATGTTAGACATATTTTGTGGAGTATGTTACTGTGTGTTTTTTGATATTTCTGTGCTGATCTTGTGGTAGCAAAGTTTGTGGCACTCCGCGTTTTGCGTTCCACAGCAGATTGTGATCACTGATTGTGATTGTTTGGCCTTGTTTTATCAGCGTTTCTGTTGTAACTTATCCGTTGAAGCCCAGGTCTGTTTCATTGTTGCAGTCCACGTGTTGTAATATGATCGTGTCAAACTGAGCCACGTGTTGTCAGAACTAGTGTCTGACCAGTGAAAACTGCATGGCATAATTGCACAGTAGATATTTTCATCTTGTGTGATTTTCTTGTCCGTTTTGTCCAGTTTATGCTTTTCGTCCTTAGGTAGTGTTTTAACAGTTTATACTGCTAGCTGGCTTGGATTGTTGATAATCTGTTATTGAGCCCATGTTATTGGACTTTGGTTGATGAACTGTTTAACACGCTCCATTGTTTGCGTGAAATACCATGTCACTAAACTGGTTTTTGTCCGATTTCCTATTTTCTTATGTGTCCTTGTGTTTTGGCTACAAAAATGATGTGAATGTTTGGTAACATTGTTAGTCCTGTATTATGTGGTCCAGCATGGTTCCATGTAAAATACTCGTAAAATGTTGCACAGATTTTGCAAAAAAAGTGGCAAAAATGGAACATTTAGAAAATTGACTATGATTCTGTGTGAAATATAATGTTTGTTTTACATGTGACCGCAGCCATATTTTTTCACACAACAAACAGTATAGATGGCAGAAATGTTTTTTCTCAAACTGCAATTTACATCCCATTAACCCTTTAGCTCTTTGACTCTACCAGCACGAAGAGCATTTCGTGTGTAAAAAGACGTCATGTTTAAACAGTTCCCAGAAATTTACTTTTCAGCACCTGCCCTATCTGGAGTAGAGGAAGACTTAAATGGAGTGTAGAACTCCAGAGAATTTGGTCACTTAAACAGTGTTGAAAAGTTATAAACAGTTTGTTGCATAACCATTTTGCCAGCTGGTGTTGAAAATTCCTGCCATCTGTCATGTTGTTGAGGTATATTAGTTAAACGACCGGTGTAGGTTATAGCCAGTGTGTCAAGTGCCTTAGCGTTGGTCGAGGTCCATTGTCTGTTATTTGATTGTGAGAGATTGATTGTTATCACTCGTGTTATTGCAATGTTAGTTGAAATGATTTCTGTTCAGTTCAAGTTGATCTTTTCAGTCTTTTGTCGAATCATGTTGTGTGTACATACTTTGGACCATGTCTGTGTGTCTGTGTGTGTGTTTGCCTGTGGCTGTTGCCATTCATCAGTGAGTGAGTGCTTGCTACTAGTGTTGGTAACAACGCACAGCCAAAGTACAACGCCAGGGCATTTGGTGGCAAGTCCAGTGCCTCGTACATCGAAGCCGATACCAAGGCCAGATATCTTGGCCTCATGGCTAAGGTCTAAAATTTCTGGCTGGAACGGTAATTTCTAAACTAGAATTATACTACTAATGTCTACCTGTCACCCGTACTTTTTTTGGCATGTAAACCATTATTACAGTATGTAGATTACTGTCTTCTGTCGCAATCTATAGGTAAAGAAGTTACAGTTGAAGAAAGTCACACAACACCATAAGTAAGTAAGATGATATCTGTAGCGCTAACAAAGTCAAATGTCACAACGTGCAAGGACTAATCTTAAGCTCAAGCGTGGCAAGACTTGGGTGGCAAGGCTATGGGCTTAAAGCCGTGTTGTATCGTTGCTGGTAATATTGCTGTAGATGAGCTGCGTTTGACGTGTTGTTTGTTTGGTTGTCGTCGTGTGTCGTAGCGGACGTAACATCCGCATTGAAGCAGTCATTGTACTGCGGCTAAGTCAAGTCTGTACATCTCGTGCACAGCCATCTCAGCACCCTTGGGGCCTGCCGGGGCCCCCTCTCTAGACGCCAAAGGCACGGGAGGGGTGTCCCCAACCAGTTAGGTGGTCTGGGTGAGCATCGTGAGCTCCTCAAGAGGGTCCAGGGTGGAGCGCCAGCCGCAAACGTTTTTGGTAAATTTTCAGCTTGAAAGAACACATAATGATGATGGCAACAAATTGTTTGGAGTATGGAGCATCTCCCCTGTTCCCCTTGTAGTGGCATCGCAGAACTGGGGGCCGTTGGACTTTGATGCACTTACTGGTATTACTGCCCCCATCACTTCAGAGCCCAGTTTGGAATGTGGAAAACTCACTATTGATTCGATATTCAATCCCACCATATGCAATTTGCACCGTTTTGCTTATGATTCTGCAGTAAAAATTACATGTTGGTCGAGTGGGGGCTCCCCTGGATCTTGGGGGCCCGGGCCCATTGGATAAGAGGGCCCTGATCTCGTGTGTTTGACACAAGTCGTTCACGTTATCAGTATAATGTTTCACTCCACTCACGTTTCATCCTGATCTGAAATATGACGACATCCCTTATCATATTCTTCAATTTACAACGTTGCATGTCTGAACCGTGTATTTTGTCGCGTTTGCAGCTTGTGCTAGTACCATGTTTGCTTTTTGCAGCTTTATCGGATGCAATTCTTGATTCTCTGTCATGCAGTCTTGCATTCTGTGTACCTAGTCTTTTTTGATATACCATAGTTCAGTTTGGCATTTTATACGTTTGTGTGTGATGTTTTAAGCTTTTAGTTTAGCACAAACTGCCGTAGCCGAAGTGAAGCAACGCCACTTTGCTGTGTTTACGTACATGTATCTCCTATCTGTCACGGGTGATCTCTCCGGTGCCAACTGTACGTGAAAGATCACACCAATTAATTATCCACACTGCATTAGGATAAACAGTGAGCATCAGAGTCATTCACATTAAATTCAATCATGCTTTGTACATGTATTTGCATAGTTTTGAGTAACAACATTATTTTTTGGGTGTTGTTAATCACATTTGGGGTAGTAGCACGCCACTTATGAGCAGTTGTTTTAATAAATAAATTTAGTTTTATTAATTCCAAGGTTAATCATGTTAGTCGATTGTGGTTTTACAGTTGTTCGTGATTCGTGAAGCTTTAGTTCGTGAAGATAGCATAAGAAACAGTTGCATGCAACCTGTTTGCCACTGCTCTTTACATTGTATCGCAAAATGTTACACTGTAACGGTGACATGTGCATCTGGTCATGCATCTACATTGGCTTCATTCTTCTTCAGGCTACTGAACAGAATTCAGGTAATTTAGTGACAGTATTGTGTTTTTAGCATTCCCTTAGTGCTTTTTATTTCGTTGGTTGGACAATGAGAATGGTATCCAGCTCATACTAAGTAATGTATTGCCACAGACCACTCACTAACGTAAGCGTGCAAATTGCTAAACTGAAGTTACTGCAGATGATGCTGAGTGGTGTATGTATATTTGTCTGGTTGAAGATAATAGCTGTTTTAAGTATTAGAATCACGTTAGAATTGTGTCACTGAACTTCGGCAGTTTTTATGTACTTTGTATGTTTTGCTTTTCTGAGTATTACAAGAGATCGACATTTGTAGCCATATTGTTTACATCTATGCTGCCCTGCTTGGATGCGTTATGGACAGATTTTGGCATGATTAACAATTTGATTTTTTTGTTAGATCTCACTACTCTGGTGTTTGTGTCTTTCTTTTTGTGTCTGTACATGAAAGACTGTCATGATACACAAAACCCTCGTCTCTTGGTGCCAGTATCTTCTGTTCACGTAATGGATTTACAGTACCAGTTCTGTTGTGGACCTTGCTTCTTCCTGTATATAACACTAAGTAATTGAACTTGGCTGCCCTACAGGCTATGCATTATAGACCTATGAGGCATGTTGTCCTTTTTCAGTGATATGCTATTTACCGACCAATAAATTGACCAGAGATGTAACTGGTATTTGATAAATTGTTATCTTTAATGTAAAATAATGCTTCGAGTGATTGTTCGGCCTCTAGTGCCGTGCAACTCGTGAATATCAAATAACGTTGATTTCACAGTGCGGGATGAAGTCATTTAAGTAATCAGAGTGTACTGCAGTGTCTACTGTTATCAATACAGCAATGTGTGTCTAAATAATGAGTATTAATTGTATTAATTAGTTGAAATATAGACTTGTTCATAATTCGTTCTACCCTTCACACAACAGACAAGCATCCCCATTGTATTGCAGCCAGACCAAACTAATGTTATTCTAGCTTATCACTGCAAAGACACGCGACATTCAGTATTCATATTCTACGACTGCCAGAGATGACATTTTTTTGCTAATTGTGACAATCATTAGTGCATTTTATCATATAAAAAAATTGCACAATGGGCTTGTTTGATATTTCATGCTATTATGTTACCTTATATTGTTTGATATGTTATCATTTTGGAAAAGTGACACAAGTTGAGTGACTTTTACAATGCAGAGATCCGATATTGCATTGAGTGGTGTTGTCAATTTCAGTTGATGTACTGACTGCTGCTTGTATTGTTTGTATGAGGTGAATAATAAATAAATAAATAATGATTATGAATACATGTAATAACAAATACTGAGCATGATGTCCTGAACCACTATGAACCACCACATCAAAATGTACAGTACGATGGATTGGAATAATAACCAGAGTTTTATATACGGAATACTACAAAATCTTCAATGATTAGACAACAACAACAGAATTGTTTCATAATGGTCACTGCAGTTACCACAATCATGATCGACTAGATTGCATAAAAACAAACAACATAGAAACTGCCAACAGCTGTCTATCATTTGACATACGTTGATTATGTGACAGGAATGTTTGTTATATGTATTATGGGCTGAAAGTCTTACTCATTGTGCACACAGAACACTGAAAGGGTTTTCCATCACTTTGCGGGACTGTTTGAACAAGTCAGATTTTCATATACATTTACTACATCAATTACATTACTGAATACACAGTTAATCTTGTAGACCTGTGTCTAGCAAGTCACTAAGTTCATAATTATACTAAACAGATCAAACTGAGTCTGACAATGATAATAATGTATGTAAAGGGCAACAGCACATAGACAGGACTGAAATGCGGCAACCATTTGGTTTTATTTTCCATGACTTTTCATGACAAGCCTGATTCCATGACTTTTCATGCCTGGAAAATATTAAATTCCGTGACTTGACAAGATCTGTGTGCACCCTGCTCAGTGTTCATTCCAGCAACTGCGACTGGACAATTGTAGCAAAAGTAGGCCAGCTAAACAAAAGCCAGAATTTGCATGTTATTTTGCACAAGTTTTAACACAAACAAGACACTAAGTCGTAACAACAGGTAAACTGCAGGTGACAAGTTCCAGTGGTTAAAAGGGGAAGGGCATGGGACAAGGGGCTAGAAGCGGTGAGTAGGATGAGGAATGGGGATGGTATCCTCCACAATGAACAACTCAAAATTTAAAATACTAAATCCATACTTCTAACCAGTGGGTTGCAAAATATCATCTACTCGCATGAAGGTCCAAGATTTCAGCAGGGTTGGCCGAAATGAGATTAGGGACAGGGTTCAGACACCAAGTCACCCTTTACTGTAACAAAGACATCACTATTATTAACAACATACTATATAGATGATGCCAAATAGTAGATATGATATAGCCAACATATAGAAAGAGGGTCTCCTGCTCCCCCTGAAATTTGAAGCTTGTCGTTAAATATCCTGAAATAAGCAGATTTGACAGATAATCTGGCAAAATTAAGACAATATTCACTCAGTAGAAACAAAGACGGTCATGACGTTCTGGTGCCCAAACAGACTTAAACGACATTAATCTTGCCCAATGTAATACAGCTTTGTCGACAGTTAAAAGAAATATCAATTTCAAAAATTTCTAAACATTTAATTTTTGTACATTCATGTTGTACTTAATGGATTAACTAAGTGCAATATGTCCTTAATTTTTAGGTCTTTCTCGGTGTCTGGAAAAAATTGTCTACAGTAGGATGCTTGGAAATAACAACGTCAGCGTAGGTACTGTAGCAGTGCAGCCTGAGTTAACTGCGCCAAAGCTATCTCACTCCATGCCTTGTTGGCGGCCGGATTTGCAGGACTTGGGTGCATGATGTGGGTGACATTAACATTAGTGCTGATAGCATCACACAGCGCTGCACATGCACGACTCTTCGCATATTTACCTGCAGCCACGACACATATTAGCAGAACATGGTTCACGTCTGCACACTGCATAATATCCCCCAGAAATTCTTCTCCGTTACATCTCTGACATATTTCAAAATGCTGACATCACAAAATTATTGACTTTATTAAGGAAACTCATTTTTATAGTCACCTGAAATTTTCTCTCTCATCACCGTTAAATTACCCTGGCTTAAGAGTGTTGGTTTTTAATATCAATTTACATTCGTTCTTATCTAGCACCTCGGGGCCCATATGCATGACTCAGTTTATGCTGAGACTAGCGGCTACGTCGGGACTAACAAGTCTGACGCTAGTCGATGCAGTTAGTAAGTATGCACAATGACAGCATAGCGGTCGGACTAGCGAGTCCCGACATAGTTGATGTCGGGTAATTTCATTCTGGAATTTCTTAGCATAAAGTCGCCCATTCTTGTGGCGACGCATGCGCACGCCGGCAAAGTTATCGTCTGCCCACTCTGCTCCAGGAGTGGGCCGGACATTTATATTCATGATGTTTGTCGCCAATATCATAGGCTAATTACAGCTCCCTGTGCAGTAGAAATGTGCGACGCAAAAAAACCAGAACAGTATAAGGCAATAAATGTTATATTCATTGACTTATAATACTAGAATTATATCAGTACTACATATTGGATCACGAAGTGTTGTAAGATGCACGTTGTAATAGCAAGTGCCATAATTGTGTCCTTAAGAATTTTTCACACCTTACACCTGGTTGTGAGGGAGACTAACTTTAGTCCCGCATTTATGCCCGAACTAGCGATAAGTCCTTGTCGAGTCGTCGTGCCTACCAACTTAACCCGTTAGTCTGTCATAACTCTGATTTAGTCCAAGTCTAGCAGTTAAGACCGCGTCATGCAAACGCGCCCTGTTGTTTATCCTGTTTCTTATGGTGCTGTACAAACAAATCTGCTTTCAACTTCAACTTTTAACTCATCTCTCATTTATATAGCCCCTACATACTTTGAAAGACGTTTAATAAAGCACTGACCGTCACAACATTGTATTTATTAACTCTTAATTAAATTTTGCTATCTATGACTTATTTCAGCTAAATATCTCTGATTTTACACAATTGTTCTATTTATAAAATGAGTTGATATTAGCACTGTTAACGTATGAAGTGGCCTCTTATGTGCTTACGTGCTGTTAAGGAACTCACATACCTACGGCTACAACTGTCCGTACATTCAACAGTTGCACAACGTCAGCAAGGGCCCGGTCACATGCGACGTTTAGTTGTCGCCTGACATCAGCCGGCAGGTCAGCAGGGGTCAAGTTCTTTCCAGTCTGGCTCAAGAACAGCAGTGGACACAGGTTGTGCACAAAACAGTGTCGGAAAAAGATTTCTGGAGTGACGCACAGTTGCTGAAACAGCCTCCAGAAGCGTGCACCACTAACCTAGGGTACACACACATACAGTATAGAGGAACTGAGTCAAGCATCAAACTGCTGTAAATCTTTGCCAACTTGAATAAAAAAAACTACAAAAATGAAAAGTTAATGGTGGCCACAACTGCTGCTCTTGCTGC
>Ga0056124_1000839_pt1 | contig 10619 bp, 6 predicted proteins | sample WorMetHEROISLAND_2_FD_70069 | JGI IMG/M metagenome (GOLD analysis project Ga0056124, IMG submission 70069) | Marine gutless worms symbiont microbial communities from Max Planck institute for Marine Microbiology, Germany - Olavius sp. 4 HERON ISLAND | ecosystem: Host-associated > Annelida >... | reverse complement strand
AATTACTGTGATGGACCAAGACGACAACCGTATAAAATTAAGCTGATGCTGTGGCGCGTCTAATGAGCATTAGCTCAGATTTCTTGTAGCCTTAAAAAGAGTTAAAATCTGACATCTGGTGGCAACAGTTTCAATGATTTTTCTGAGAACCAGTTGGCCAAATTTCGTGCATAAAGTAACTTACTAATAGTACGCACTCAGCGACGTCGGTACGCCTCGGCTTTAATGACCTGCACTCTATTCCGCATTGGTATGTTTTGCTTTGATGACAACTCGGTTTTAGGTCAGAAGTTCAGAACGACGCCATTCAAAATTTGAATAAACATTTTCACCAGGGGCGTGTTGTGGTGCCCAATAATTTTTTTTACAGTGCAAATGATGAAAAGCTATTTAATATGTTATTGTATTCTTATTATGACATTTCACACATGTTGTATACCAAAGTTTCAAAAACAAAAAAAAACTAAAAAGTTAGTAAAATCTTTTTCTGCTCTCAGAGAGGTGGGGGGAGTGACTATAGTCACCCCTGTCACTCCCCCTGTATCCGCCCATGGCATGGCATCTCTGGTTTTGTTGGACTGACCATTCAACCGATAACCAAAAAGTATTCATGATTGGCAGAAACATACTTCCGGTACTTGTTCCAGAGATGCAGGTTCTGAACGCGATATATTCTATGTACTGTGCAGTCCTGTCGTGACAATGTTGCATGAAACTCTGCAATCACGGTGACGTGAAGTTCCCGTGTACTTCTGTGTGCTGGACTAATTGGTACCAACTCGGCCCATTCCAGAGTTTCTGTGTCCATTGGCAGCCAGCCTTCTTCAGCTGGTAACTGACAAGGACTGAAATGAAACACAGCCGGAGATCTACACAAACACAACATTCACACATGCACAATCGGCTTCCGCCTCACCAGTTCTTTTTCCTCAGTTACTTCAGTTTAGGCCAGTCCCCAAAGTAAAGCTTAATATGCATATTCGTGCATGGCAGTACTTCCTATAGAGTAAATTCTCTTCCTATCAGCCAGCCAAAGTATGAAAACACTGAAAAAGAAAAGCACCCAGAGAAAAAAAACGTAAAGTCCTTCCCGAGCCATAAGGCCCATAGAGCGGCGCTGATCTCCGTTTCATTAGCCCTCAGCCAGATACCAGTTTACACTGCCAGACCACTGATATGGGGCTAGTGCATCACGTGGTGTGCCTGTTTACACCCCAGCTCTGCTGGTACTCATTGCGCCTACCCGTGGAGGGATGGCCAGGCTGAGTTGACCTGGGTGACTGGTTACATACCAAGATGGTTTACCTGCCTGCATACGGTCACCCATCCAAGTACTAACCAGGCCCAGCGTTTATTAACTTCGTTGATGCGACCAACGACGTTACCAACTGAGCCAAACCGCCATCCAAAGAGAAGTCCTAAATATATCAGAAAATGATCGTATTAATTTCAGATTAATTACTGCAGATCAATTCTATGGTACATTTCACGCAAAAACTCTTCACTTCAAAAATCTATATCAAATAGTCACAATGCATGATATCATGCTAGATTAATTTTTTATTCTACCCTATTCTATTCTACAATGCTAACCCGCATCTTCAACTCAAGAGTCATTTATTACAGCACTATATGAGAGGCAATACAGTTGATACAAAGAAACCTGGTATAATGCAACTGGCTCAACTGCGTAACTCAGATATGTCAGTCATCATTTTTGTTGACAAAATTTACCACCCACGATGAAATGAGAATAAACTGGCGTCACACATACATACTGGTGTGCCTGTTTACGTCCCAGCTCTGCTGGTACTCATTGCGCCTACCCACGGAGGGATGGCCAGGCTGAGTTGACCACATACATACTGACGACATTGTCATCAACATCCCGTTCAACTCTGAAATATTATACACACAAACGCAATCACATCCACACAAAAGTAGAAGAACAGAGCATACAAGCCGCCCATCCTGAGATCGAGTTCTGACACAAAACACGGGCGACGGCACACTTCACGCTTTGTCTTTGTCCTCACGTTTGTCTGCATCATTGTTGTAAAGCTCAACTCGTACTGGAATTCTTCAGATTCAAAGCAGCAATCCTGTTCAGCATCAGCAAGAAACCTGGCTTCCAGTATGTCTTGATACGGTGCTTTCATGTCCTGACAGTCAACACAGCATACGGTTTTAGTAGCAAAAATATTTTTCAAATTCAAAATGTCTGCAAATGTTTACTGGCCAACGAGAAATGTTTTGAGTATTGTACTGATATGTTACATTTACGCAAATAACTAGCAACATAACTGTGCAGCTGCAATTTCTATCTTGTGCAAATTTAAGAGTCAATAAAAACAACAAATGCATCAAAATACTTTTGGATTGTTTATCAGAAATAATAGGCTCGTCGACTTTTTAGCACTTCTTCCTTTCGATGCTTATTACCTCTTTTTTAGTCAATTTTAGTCTGTCTCACCTTGCCATCAGATTACTAAGATAGTTCATCAAATTATCAGACTGTTGCTCAGTAATTTTCATATGAGCTCTTGCCATTAATTTTTTTTAATTTAGATTAAACCGGCAGTGTTCTGCCAGTTTCTGAGAATGAATGTAATATCATCTCACATAGTATCATACCCAGGCTCTCTGAACAACCTGAAAAACAACTCCGTTTGACTGTTGATCGGATAAAATTGTGTGAGATAATCAGTGCTCAAAATGTTCAAAAGGAGTTTGGGGGTCGAATCCGAGGAACTGAGGGAATGTGGTGTAAGGATCAGACCTGGAAAAAATTTTGGTGGGAGAAAAACTGCCTCCTTTCCACTGTGGAAGGAGGCAGGTTTTCTTCTCCCCTCCCCAAATTTTTTAGACTTTTGATCTTGAAAACACGTATTTTTGCAGATTTTTAAGTGCCAAATTTAAAAATGCTTATTATAGCCAAAAGCTGTCAAAATAAACATGGGATACATAATGGATGATGGTGGATGTGTGATGATAAGAAGCAAACTACAAGTTGTCATCATTTTTGTGTAGGTCCGATAAATTATTATGGTAACAAAAAGTAATATTCAGCATATGCATAAATTACTTCAATTGTATTAAAGACATTCTGATTTAACAAACAATCTGCAGTGATTCTGTCTGATAACTACATTGTAATGCTGAACTGAATGCTACTTACTTCCACAATTTCATCATGTCCAAACAAAGCTAACTCGACAGCGACAGCAATGTGACATCGGGACTGAGAATCACGACAGGGCTCACAGCACCTACGAAGTAATGAGTCCTGTAACAAGGACTATAGCTTGGCCTACATGAGACGATAGCTGAATATTTTAGACAACATCTTACCACAATTGATTCACTCCTAATGAGCTATGGGGGTTGAAGCAACCCCCTGAGGGGGTTTAAATTTACCAGATCTAGGGGGGTCACTCCAATGATCTAGTGAATTCAACTCCCCCAAACCCCCAGCAATTCGAGAACTGGAGATAATGTTCATTTCTGTGTCTTTTTCAGTTCATTTTGAGTTTGTTTTGAATTCGATCTCCAACCATAGACGATAACAGTAGTCCAAACCTCATACTGCACCCACACTTTTTGTGCCAAATATCCGCAGTTGCCACAATTCCAGTACCAGAGCCATCGAGTAGCGTCATACTGAGTTCTACAGGTAACATAAGAAGGCGTCAACAGTCGCTGGACTTTCCCGACTGAACACGTCATTTTGTTAAAATTGATATCAACTCTATTCGTCACACCACTTGCACCCTACAACCACAGAATTGCATGTATTTCAACACATTAGAAGAAAATAACAAACTACGCACCTGACAGGCAAAAAATGATCAGAAAATGCAATCTGTACAAGTAAATATTGCAACACAATACATGTACGTTCATCAATTTCATTACCATAGCACCTTCTGTTTAAAATTACAAGAAAATTATGCACGAATTAGGCCTATAAAAATAAATGCAAACCTTGTATAAGGCAGCATATGTCCTATTATCAGGACTGCAGAAAGCTTTCTCAATGCTGGCATTGTCTTCAAAAGGAACCCACTTGCCAGCATCTTGGACACGCCAAAGATAAGGCAGTGAATCATGCCTAACAGAACACTCATTACTCTCGTTGCACAAATGTCTAACGTACATCTGGCACTGATTGTCATGGAATTCAAGTGTCTCGTTGGACTGATTTCGCCACCTCTGCATTGCTTCTAGCTGCCGTGTTATAGCTGCTTCAATCATTTGTGCAGTCTCACTCCTATCTGAAGGCAACTGATAAGCCTCGACTGCAGCTATTTCAGACCCAGCTGATTGTACGCTGGCAGTTTGCTTATTTGTTTTCCGATGCACAGACTCAGAAGAGCCAGTACTCACTACACTCTGATCTTCAGCTGAGATTGCTAATTGGGCATCTGCCGGAAGAGAACTAGTCTTAGATGCTAGATCTTGGCTGACGGTGAATCTTGGCAACGTGAGAGAATGCTTGGCTTGCTGACTGGAAGCCAGCTGTGTCAGAGTGTCATCTGTTGCAAGCAAATGACCAGCTGAGACTGAAGAAGACACAAAAGAATTCTTCATTTCATGTTCATTCACTTGTACTCCACTACTGACAGTAGGCTGCATCACATCTATGAAGCTTGAAATATGCGGTTTTCCTCTCTGTTGTGTTGCTCTTGTGTGTGTCAGTGAATGTGCAATGCTGTTAACGGGCAGAATCATCCGATGAAGAGTCTGCAACTTTTCATCACTATTCATGAGATGTTTCACTTCATACAGTGTCAAAAGTCTTTTATTGTGGTGACTTGCTAGAACATGGCCAAGAGTGCACTCTGAGTCAGGAAACAAACATCGGCCACGAAAGAAGTGATTGCACACATGCAACCGAATACACTGCACTGGGCTGTGACAATGTGGTTCTCCAACCTCATTGTACTCAGCACATATTATTGGATTTGAACAACGAGCAATGGTCAACACAGACTCACTGCTACAAATATCTGGGATGGCGGAATTCTGCAAACACAATGCATTGCTGGGTATCCTGACATTGTGGCCGAAGTGACAGAGATCACCATGCTGACATGATTCTGAGACAAAATTAGGACATAGATGAAGAAAAGTACAATCCTTCTTTTTGCAACCGGCCTTGACATGCAAGCATATGCGCAGTCCCTTGAGGAAAACAAAAGCTACTGACTTCCACTTGTCAGAGTCATTTACCAAAATTTTGATCCGCTTCAACGTACGGAGAATGGCAATGGCATCATCAGCATCACAAGTGTTTAGGCGATGCTTTAGTACATCTATACAGCACTTGCCACTGTGCTCATTCACCAGATGCCAGAACAGTGAGTTTTCATCTATATGCACAGACGGTTTAGATGCAGAGTTCTTTCGATGTTTATCAACATTTGCCAGTTTTACATCAGCAGCAGAAGCAGCAAATTTCATTGCTACCTCATTCTCATCATCAGCAGCAACAGATGCAGTATTTGCTATTTTATACTTCTGGTGAGTATTGGCAGCATTTTGCTTCAAATGTTTCTGATGTCCATCTGACTTACTACAGTCTGGGCTACTTTTCTGTTCAGTTACAGCATCTCTTACTGATGATTCTAATGCTACGAAGTGTGCTAAAGATTCCATATCAGCCGTTGCCTTATGTTTATATTCATCTATACCACGAACTCTACCAGCTCTGCTGTGACCTCTTCTATTACCACGAACTCCACGAGACCTTACACTCAAATTTTTATGCTTTCCTCTTCCAGTAACAGGCACATTTCTGGCTTCGATGAAATCATCATCATCATCAACAGCTTCATCGTCGACTTCCACATTTGATACCAATTCTAACTCTAACTCATCAGGCATTCTGCCATCAAATGGTGTACTGCCAGTAACTTTATACTGAGTTTTACTTTTCTCAGTACACCTAGAATGGATCTGCCGATGCAGTGGATACCTAGCTCTTGGACGTCCTCTATTACCATGCACAGATCTTATAAATTCACACAGTTGGGCATTCTTTCCATTGTTACTGATTACAGTGGATGTACCTAATGTGAAAATGTTGCTAGACTGGGGTGCATCCTCATCTATTGATTCACTAGCATCTGCAGTGGATGCTACAAGCCATGATGATGATGAACAATCTTCCACATGTTGAAAGCCACTGCAATCAGCTTCACGTGAACTAGGTACGAAGTCTGGTCTACCGACGCTTCTTGCGCGCCATGGTCTTCTGTTACCTCGGCTTCTCCTTGGTGGTCTGCCAGCAGAATTATGACCAGCAGTAAGTGATGATGATGAATGATGACTAACTGCTGGAACTGCATTACATGAACTAGCAGATTCAGTAGCGTCAGTTGACGAATCAAAAGACATCTGCACACTGTCATGATGCTTGTGTGCAGGGTAACTGGTATGGTTGTACGTACCATTTCTTCCTCGTGGCTGCCAGCCTCGTCTACCACGAACACTGTTACAGCGTGGACTCACTGTATTGGAATTTGATGGCTGCGGTGTATTACCACGTTCCTCAGATGCAGAGCGAATGACACGGTTATACCTACCACCTCTCCCGCGTGACCGCCAGTTACTTCTCCCACGGCAATTGCTACTATTAACTGCATCCTCGTCCATGTCGGAATCCCGTTTAACGGTTTGAAGCTCGCTGCGCAGTTGGCTATAGCGTTAAATTCACGACGATGCTATGTGTTATGAAAATGTTGAACAGACACTAGGCAGCTTACTGACTTGCCACGCTTCTGCTAATATTAGTCCTCTTTGGCGATCCCTAAATCTATACTTGATCACAAGATCACAGTGCGATATTTCCGAAAGGAACTGCACTATTTGGAAGAAGAGGAAGATATAGGCCTACAGCGAACTTCGATATTCACTCATTCTCGCGAAATCAATGTATATTTGTCTTTAACGTTCAATAACAGCCCAAACGTATCGACGACATGCATACATTGCGAACACTAATGACGAAAACTGCAATATAAAACATTATTCACAGCAGAACGACATTGATCAAAATCGAAACAGAAACTAAAGGAATTTCTGAGGCCTACTTAAACCGGAAGTAAACCAAACAAACTAACGGACAACAGTCAACGGATGTAGGCTTTTGACCTCTGCTTGGTAATACTAATAAATGTTGTTAATACTTTTTATTACTGCTACGTGTCCAATAAAATGCAAAGTTAGCACAAGCCGGTGTGTCGTTAGTTAGCACAAGCTCGAATGCCTGTACACTGGGTGAGGTCAACTTTCGCGGATAAGCCTGGGGGACATGTCACATGACTGTGAAGCATCATGCATGCCATTCTACTTGCTATCGTTATAAATATATCAATCATTCTTTTCATTTGTCGTTTAGTGCCAGATATACAGTGCTGTTATTGATTGAATTTGTCATCAATTCTAGGTCTAACCTGAGTGAGACCCAGGCAGAATTACTCCAGAGGTAATCTGAGGTAGCTCAGAGTACCTCTGAAGTAATTCTGCCTGGGTCTCACTCAGGCTAGACCTAGAATTGATGATAGCTGCCGTTGTTTGCTACAGTCACGGAGATTTCCCTCGAACCAGGGCATCAAAGAGCTAGGGGTACCCCCTATAAGAAATCGTAATTTTACCACTATTGGCTCGTCTATGCGTCAGAACGGTTGCAGATAGACGCAGACTTCTGCGTATCATAACAAGCATTGCTGACGAGCTTTCCGGGGGTACCAACATCGATGACCTTGAACGACCTTGAACCCCAAAATAGGGGCTTTTACTGAATTTTTCGCGATTTCAGGCTGCAATACACATTTTAAGAGTGAATTGCACTGAAACCGTTCAAGACAGACCAGAGCAACCTGCACATGAAATGTTCGACATTAACTAGACTTCAACGGTTTAAGGTTCGACCCCCATAGGTTCAACGAGTCCTTCGTACAAGTGCATCAAATTTGGGTACCCCCTTCAGAACGCGCGATTTCTGCTACTGTCGACTAATCTAGCACGAGAACGGTTGCAGATAGACGCAGACTTCTGCGTATCATAACAAGCACTGCTGACGAGCTTTCCGGGGGTACCATCTTGAACGACACTGAACCTCAAAAATATGGGGTTTTAATGAATTTTTTGCTACTTTGGGCTGTGACGCACACTTGGAGTGAATTTTCGCTGAAATCATTGAAGACAGACCAAGACAACTTGTGTACGAAATTAAACTGATGCTGTCGCGCGTCTCATGCACATTAGCTCAAATTTCTTGTTGTTCCTTTGTATAGCGTTGGAACGACATTTTAGGTTAGGCTATGAACAATGTTCCTCTGGAACACTGGAACGTTTCTATGTGTATAAGAGAAGCTGTAGGATTTTCCTGGTCAGACCTGGTTAGCCTTCGTCAGGCTTAGTAGTTTAGGTCAGTCTTGGACTGTTCTGTACAGTTTAAGCTAGAGTAAAGACTCTGTAATGTTTCTAACGTATCTTGCTAATTACCGGCGTTGCTACTAATAAAGAAAACGTTAAAAGATACAGAGCGTCATGTTGGAACCGAATAATTGACCCGGTGCTAGAAACGAACTCGCGACATTAGGCCTAAATATTTGTCTCAGCGGGTTAGGACACAAAACCACGACTTTATTTTTGTCCTCGAAGTGCCTACGGACCATGACATTGGTATCGCTCTGCAGTTTAAACGCACTTTCAATTAATCAAATGCATCGTATGCGGTTTGAACTGAATTACTGAATAGGCCTAATGTGAACGTTCATGCTAGACGCATACGCCTAGGCCTACCTTCTTCCCTTCACTAAGTCCCCCCCCCCCCCCTGTAAGAATCCAAGCGTATCAAAGGTCAGGCCTGTGACCGCCAGCCGCCATGTACACCACTCCTGCAGTATATTTATTACTATAGGCTGAACATTCGCATTCAAAAGAATACAGGAAAATTTGTTGTACGTATATACTAGTTGTGCCGACTTCACTTTTTTCCACTGGACTGGACTAGAGTGTACATTGCAAAATCACTCTGTTGTCGACCTGCGCGTCGGCTCGTGTGTGCATCTGTGACTGTGTGTTCAACTTAAAAAGTGCGGGACGCACATAGATTATAATTAAAATGTAGGCCTATCATGTGTGTACGTTATTGTCACCTAGTAACTAGGCCTATAGATATCTATTGTCCACTTTTTATGGACAGTGCACAGTGCGGCACTTGAATTGCGACGTAGCCTAGGCCTAACAGTAACACACTCGTAGACCTACTGGATGTTTTCATTAACAGCATCCTGACTGAACGGTGTCTGCTAATGGAAGGATTCGACAGAGAGCAAATAACGTGTTTATGCGCGTATGTAACAGTAACTTGTAGATGTTTAAAGACTTTAAGGCGTTTAAAGTCGGTCGAAGACGTCGGGTCGACTGTGGTCTCTGAAGTAGATGACAAGCGGCAGGGCGGCGCTGTAGTCGGCCAGTTGTTTGTCGCTCATCTCAGCAAAGACTGAGCCGTCAACTTGGAGCCTCTTCCACTCGGACAGAGTGTCCTGAGGGATGCTGAGCTGCCGCATCAGCTGCTGCAGCTGCTGCACGGTGAATCGTCTCACGTTACCGTCACCAGGCAGGCTGATCGTCTCTACAACAGTACGGAAACGTCACGTCAACTGATAGCGTCTTTGTATACAAGAACCGTGGATCTGAGGTCTATATGTTAGGCCTTGCATCTTGGATTTGGCCTCAAAGCCAAAATTTTTGGTCTGAGCTTTGCAGTCCCGGTGTCCAATGCGTTAAGCAAAGAACCTAGGCCTTGTTACGTAATGCGTGATTTTCTTCAACGGTTAGCCATAAATTTTCTGCAGTAAACTATAAATGCATAACAATAAAGAGCATAGAAATAAAGTCCGGTGACGGACAGATTTATAACGTTCTCGGCTCCCCTGTACTGAGTGTACTCTATATTTTTCATATTCTTACGTCTCCAAAGTAGATTAGTATATGGCATTTTCTGGCCGCCCTCCCACTTAACTTCGCACTATTTTTTCTGGCTCGTTACTACTAGCCATGATATGATAATAGCAGCGTGTTCTATAGCTGTATTAGGGTACCTATTCCTTCAACAGATGGGTTGATTAACTTAACTTTTACAGTTTTATACCTGCTGGATTCGGCGGCTGCGCACAGCTACTGTCGTCAATTGTCTCGTAATCGTCATCAGAATCTAGAAAACAAACAGAATATAAGACTCCGTATACACAGGGGCGGCGCCGGGTTTCTTTTTGAGAGGGTAGGCCAACTGTATGCCAGAAAAAAATCGGGTAGATATATTACTTCCTCTCAGGGTAGGCCGCAATTTTCAGTGGGTAGGTCGGTGGACCGAGTGGGTAGGCTGTGGCCTACCCGGCCTAAGCCTAAAACCGCCACTGTCCGTACAGCGCAGTATTGTAATTAATTTTTATTACGCGCGACAGCTGTACCGGCAGGTACTGCTGAGAGCGCGTATTAGCTATGGGAATTCTGTCCGTCTGTCTGTCTGTCCGTCCTGATGTCACGACCCGGTACCGAATCAAGCGCAGGTGAGATAGAGACTCCGGGTTTTCACCGTATAGTAG
>Ga0056124_1000837_pt1 | contig 10622 bp, 7 predicted proteins | sample WorMetHEROISLAND_2_FD_70069 | JGI IMG/M metagenome (GOLD analysis project Ga0056124, IMG submission 70069) | Marine gutless worms symbiont microbial communities from Max Planck institute for Marine Microbiology, Germany - Olavius sp. 4 HERON ISLAND | ecosystem: Host-associated > Annelida >... | reverse complement strand
TGTCTTCCATAATCCTTTCCTCCAGACGCTGTCAAATGCTTTCCTGAAGTCGATATAGCAGACAAACAGTGCTTTTCCAAATTCCTCATACTTTTCTGCAAGTTGCCGCAGGGTAAATATAAAACGTAAAGCGGAATAAATAATTTTAATGGAAACATACTTTCTAAAGTTTTCGCAACGAATTGGCGCTTATTTTTGCGTACGTTCCCTGATGTTGGCGTGATATTCCACTGAAGCCAGAAACCAGAATCCAGAACCGGATACGTGTGACGCAGACAGTACGGCGCGGCGTGCTGATAATAATGTTATATTTTGACTTTGTTTGGCATTAAGCTTATTGAAGCTCAGATTATTTTACGTTCAAGTTTAATTTGCACCGCATTGTCACTTATAGACATATAGTTTAGCCGAAATTATTCGAATTACAGTTAGTGGCACCGTACTGTAAATATAGGCTAGCTATTAACATTTTTCACTCAATTTTTGAACTGTATGTATTTTGACAAGTACTCGAAACGTTTTTTTAAATTTTAATATGAACGTTTTTTATGCTGTCTAAAATGCGCAATCGGTCTTCTAGTTAGGGGGCGCAATGTAGATATATAAATAAGTAAGTAAGCAGTATATTAAACACATGTCACGCGCACATGCTTACAATAAAACAGGTTATTAAACACGAAAAAAAGAATATAAGACGCTAATACAATTACAAAGCATGAACACAGCAAAGCAGCGACATAATAATTAAGAGCTTAGCCGAAGATGCTCTGTTGACATCAGGTGATTCAGTAGGCAGCACATCATGACTGGTAGGTGGACTACAGAAAAGCAACTCTACTATCTTAAGCAGATTGACATTGACAGTGAAGCATTAACAAGGTGACAGTTAATGATTGACTGTCATCTTCTTATAATATTGACACTATAAGAAACTGTGAGAAAGAATTTGCTTTTGAATTGCTAAGCGTTATCCTGGCCCGTCACAGCGAACATTTTTTTAATTAAATATAAAGCATGTGATAACACGTTTTGCAAATCTGTATAATAGATTGTCAATTGTCATTGCTTATGTTTGATATTGTGTATGTCAAGTCGATATATTTAGTTACCGTTGTTACCGTTTTATTTCTTTTTTTCTGCGTTGTTTTTTTTATTGTCTGCCGTTTATCGGTGAATTAAATATTATCATTAGCTGCGCAATTCATTACATGCTTCATTTATCTTCAAGTGAGATCCGAGTTTTGAGAACACAAACGTGCCAAATCATCTGTCTATTCAGCAAATTGTTCGGAGTATCTTCCGGTTTCAAGTCAGTAACAGTTAGACATCATACGCGTTATGCCCGGTTACGATCACCGGCATACTTTAGTGATGCTAATATTGCATGAACAGCCGAGGCAATCAGAATGATGCGGTCGACAATCGGATTAACGCATGCCCACGCACGAGGACAGTCGGTAAATTTGCGTACTTAGCGCTCTGTCGCACTCTCACTGCAATGGGATTATGGGATTGTCGCAGCTATCGTGATGTCTGAGCACGGTCGCAAGGCATCTGAAGTCTGCTGAATTAGCTCCATATCTGCTTTCTCTTCCGAGTCTTATTGATTAGCCTATGTGACAGAGCAGGGAGAGCCAACTTGACACACAGAACGCTGTGGGGAATTCGCGCTAAGTGGCGGTTCTAGCCTGGTGCTGGGGGTGCTACTGCTATAGTATTCCCAGATTTCGGCTCAGCACCTCCGGACTAGCGCTCTCCCAAACTCGCCAGCTGGTGGGGAAGGTGCATCCACGTCGCTGCTAGTCTTCTGTCTCGACTTGCGTTTTGCACGCTAAACAAAATCATCCTCCGATGCTTGTGGGAGTGGATAGCACATTGGCCGATCAGGAAGCTTTATACGTGATATGAGCGAAGGCTCGGGGCGGGGGCGTCCACTCCATTGATAGGTGGAAGCAGGATACTTCCTGGAAAAAGTTCGGCGAAGTTAAACTGGGAGGTTTCACTTGACAAATCAACAAAACACAGTTATTTGCATTGCACATGAACCACTAAACATGAGATGCATTTGAGAGCACAAAATGCGTTTGCGGCCAGGCTTTGCTTCGGATCCCGCTGGAAAAGCTTACAGCGCTTTCCCAGACCCTTAGCTGGATTTTGGTGAGAAAAAGCCGCCGGGAAGGGAAGTGGGAGAAAAACCAAGGGGAGGAACGGGAAGGAGAGGAACGGAGGGGAGGAGTTGGTGCGACTTGGGCCGGGGGGATTAAGTTGTTTTATGGCGCTGAGGGGGGATAGACGCCCCTGCCTGGGAGCACAGCACCCCCAGATTTTTTTTTGTCTAGAACCGCCACTGTTCGCGTCTCTGTCAATTCCGAGAACACTGCGACTTTCTTCCCCGATGGTCGCGGCGGCGCGACGGTTGTGCCCTACCCCGTGCCGTAAATGACTGTTTATATAGTGTAATCTATCATCCATGGAATGTCAAAACTCAGTAAGTGAACCATCAAACTCCCCCATGTATACCACACCATCTTCTCAACGTTTGATCCGCGCGCACAGACGGCATACTATTTTCTGTATTAACGACACCCCAGCGAGCGTTTGTGGTATGCTGCGCGTTACTTTGTCCCGCTCACCGACGTAGCAATATCGCGGCTGTATCCACAGCACTCTATAGTCTCCCCGCAGACCTATATACTGCATTATATTGCATTATATTATGCAATAGGTGCATGAGCGGCCGAACAAGCTGCGGCTCAGAGAAGAATGTAGAGAAACTAGTAGACGGACACTGTTCAGCGTCGCAAAAGTTGCAAGATTAATTAGCAGAGTCCGATGTAACCGCAGCGCATACAGGCCAGCGACAGCGTCATTCATCTCGCTATCTCGCTCGCTTCCCGTCTGTTTGATGCTAAGACGTGACTCGACGTGAGTTTTAATTTTAATGAGCACTAATGAGCGAACTTCCCTGCGTCTGACCATGCTGCCCAAGGGACTGTTCATGGCTCCAACATTGCAATCTTAGCTCGTTCCCCTCAAACATGACCACTATAAAGAACTTTGCTTCAGCTATCCAAACCTCTGAATAAATCGTCTCAGCTCCTGCTGCTGAAAATATATCAAATTGTCTAGTACTACCAAATATACTAGATAAAACAGTAGGCCCATATTTCGTATTACTGTTTTTCATTATCAAATATCCACATTCCACAATTATCTGTGGTGTATAAAATTGACTTTAATTTATTCAACATCTTTGCAATGCTTACTTCTTGCTGCTCATCAGCTGCTACGGTCGTTCGACGACCAAGTTTTTTCTCTGAAAATCAGAGACCCGCTACTGAGTGAGTGAGTAGTTTCTTAACGGCACATCAGCACAATATAGGCCATTCAGTGCCATAAATGGTTGAATTTACGTTATAAAAGAAAAAATAAAAACCTCGCCGCTGCAGAGAGCCCACAAGCTGTCGCCAGCAGCACTCAATCCAAACAGCACCGCTATGTATGCGACGAATGTGTTCATTGTGTTATGTGCAGTAGATATTTAAACTGGAGGCGAGTGCCCCAGGAAGAATAAGTCCTAGATTGATGTAATGTGCACTTACTTTTCACCTCACCTAATTCGTGTCAGCGCCTTACCGCGTTAAATGCATATGTTCCAAATTGCTGCAACGCTGCAATTATTAGTATTAGATTGCTCACATTTGCGTCATCAGTTCGACAGAGGGCGCCACGTGATTTAATAGTTTCATGGTATTACACATTATACGCTGAAAATAGCAGACAACGAAATAGCTGACGTTGATGAACTCAGAACACGTCTGATCGATCAGTGGGCGCAGTTTGACCAGTCGATCGTTGATGCCGCTACCAGCCAGTGGCGTCGTCGTCTAGGCTACCTAGCGCTTGTGTCCGTGTACGCGGGCCACAATTAGTATAAATTCTGACAGTTGTGAAAATGAACTGTTATGCAAACATGATTCTGCTGAATGAAGCACATTTTAGTTTATTGTGTGCTAATTAAGTCGTTAGAAAGTTTACTGCAAACAACAACTGACCATTATGTGACAATTTGGAGCATCTGCGTTTAACACGGTATATATATAGTGCGTTGGCACAAATAGGTGAGGTGGAAAATGAGGGCACCCTCCCCCCTCGGCGCCTGCGGCGCCTCGATGCGCGGATCTCGACTCCCTCCAAATTTTTCTCCCAATTTCTACCATGAACCCACCCCAAGGAAAAATTCTGGTCACGGCCTTGGCTGGCGAGTAAACAGATTTGTGTGTCCAATTTCATCCGCGGAAGTATGGTCCGCAGGCCTATAGACTACTTTGGTAGTTTAAGTTGTTAGTGTAACGTTAGACGTTGGACGTGCGAAGTTGCGATCGCGAGGTCGATCCCGGTCAGGTCGCTATCAAGTACCTGGATAGGTGACTGTCTACGGACAGGTAAACCATCTCGATATATAACCAACCACGAAGGTCAACTCAGCCTTCCATCCCTCCGGGGTAGGTAAATCGAGTACCGGCCTGCATGGCTGGGGTTAAGGCGGGGCACGTTCACCCGGCCGTGTCGCGGGTAATGCTGTGTGATCCCGTATGGCTGGTGACGCTCCGTAGCTCTGAGATGGGTTTCCAATCTATACTCATCTTTATCTTTTTTACATCGTGGAGAAAAAAACGAATCATCATCATCATCATCAAAACGTACTTGTAGTGCGCAGATATACAATAAAATCAGACCATCGCGAAGTAGGCCTATAAATAGTCAAAAACAGCCATAACAGTTAACTAAAAACGAACTGTTTATCAGCGTCGATAATTTACCGACGGCTTACGGTTGAATCGAGCGATCGATCAGCTGCCAAAAAGACTGAACTGATGATAGTTATCAAGGCAAACCGTGCTCAATGCGCACTGCGCACGTTTAAGTTCAAGCCTCTCTAGCATGTAATTTTGAGCTTTGCACTTATATCAACTTTTATTAGGCCTGTGCCACGCACTTCCGTTTTCGGTTAAATTGGAGGTGTAATTTCTCGTAATGATAGGTTTAAGTAAGTTTTTTTTGTTAATTAACTTACCACGATGGTAATATGGTGACAGCATATGTGTGAATATTAGTACATGACTATGGGACCACTTAAATGTAGACTGATGCTATGCACACGGCACAGTACCATTACAAACAAAGCATTACACGGCTGGCCGTGTACACTGCCAGCCGTGTGCGAGTCAAGCTCTGTAATGCTATTTAGCAGCAATCCCTAATCCTAACCATAACGTTAAGCCCTAACCCTTGGCCGTGTGCACTGCCGGCCGTGTGTATAGACACTTCGCTTAAATGTATCGGGGAAAGTGACAAATAATGTCATTTTATGGCAATTTTTATAGAGGTATCCGGGAAGGGGGCAAGGCAAAGACCACACCCCTTCAGCGATATTTGAAACGGTAACTGGAAATCTGGCTCTCAAGAACTTTCACTGCCATGAGCACAAGTTCCGTGCAAGTGTCGTGGAACTTTCGCTCGCGGCCAGCGTGACTCAAATGTGACGAGACAGACGGGACAGCTAAAACGTGACAACATACGCTCATCTGCAGTTGTAAAGCTGTTTAGTAACTATAGTTAATAAGAGGTAAGCCTGCATTTTAGGCTCCTAAAGTCATAGAATACCATATGCGCTATATACATGATCTGTTAGGAACAGTCGGTCTAAAAGATGATCGGTCGACGACGGGTTGCTTCAGCTGTAACTAGGACTCATGCTAGCTAGAATGTAGAAATATTTCCATTATTGGACTAATGCACATATATATATATATATATGTATGCATGAAAATCGACCTGTAGCAGGCCTGAAATCTGGTTGTCACCACGACATGTCGTAGGCCCGTCATCTTTTTGCGTTCAGCTCGGTCACTGGTGCATGCCAGGCGATGGGCCAACCATAGCCACCCATCGACCTGTTGTTTTCTAGACCAACCCATTGGAAATTGGGTTATGGCCTAATCCTAGGACTATACACCACGTACGTGTGAGAAATATGCTGCACTTGCCACATGTGTGATCTCATAGCTGTATAGCATCTGTACAGTATTCTATGTGAGTTTAGGAGCCTAAACTGCAGGTTTAAATAGTGATGCCACTGATCAGTGCTCCGTACTTAAAATGCGATAGTTAATTGTGATGAGTGGCACCACTTACTGCTACTGAGTGATATCAGGTCAGACAGCTTACTACTGCTGGTAGCTGCATAGGTAGTAGCACCTTGTAGGATGTGTCTTATATTATTGCAGTTGTTTGACGTGTTGCTACATGATTGCAGACATGAAGTGGTTGCTTAGCATCATCGTCGGCACACTGGTTTGTCTTTCACTGGCTGACAACGAGAATGCTCGATTGCTGGCGTCAAAGAACATCCTTAATTTGTATATGGTTGAAAATAAAGACCTAACTGTGGAGTACCAGATTTACAACGTCGGTGGAAGGTAATGTGTGTGCATGCCTTGCAGTACAACTCGTGTTAGTTGCAATAGATACCACTCTGTAACTAAATCATATTTTGGCTGTTATTATGTTGCTGCAGTGGTGTGCATTTCTAGTTTTCTGCTTTTCCCAATGCTCTGTTGTTTGGGACATTATATTATTTCCATCTAACCAGTCAATCTAACCTTAAGCATCGTTTCCAGTTATTGCATTTGTTACGTACTTTCTTGCATTTTTTGCATATGTTGCATGCATTGCATTGGATGGAAACCACATTTTGGTTGAAGCTGGACTTAGTATCAGTTCATGTATAACATTAATAACAGAAAGAGTGTAAACATTTATGAAAAAAGTTATCAATGAATGTTTCATTAGACTCATTGTAACACTAACACTGACAACAATTAGTGTGCATTGCAAATACATTTGCCTATGCCTGTGCTTCTTGCTATTATTATTGTATCATCATCGTGCATCTTTGCATGTGGAATGTTTGCCAATTGTACAGTTCAGCTTTGAATACTCAGCTGGTTGATAGCACTTTTCCAGCGGATGATTTTGAAGTTGTTCTTGGCAGCCTGGAGGTGAAATGGCAACGGATTGGACCGTATCTTTTCTTTGTAGCTGTCATGAGTTGGTTGTCATTTTTCAGCCATGAAAACAATGATTTTTTGCATAATACGTAGTAACATAGTAGCCTTGATCACTTCTGTCCACAACTGCTTACGTGCAGTTCACAATCTTAGTTCGTAGTGCCTACTATGAGTCTCTGCCTGCTGCCAATAGGTTGATCCAGGCGCATTCTGTGTTCGTGTCTGTCCATTCCAGTGTACATTCATGCATCTGTGATGTTTCTGCCATGTCTTTGGTAATCGCTGATGTATTTTCACCAAACTTTTACCACTTGGGAAAAAGATGAAGTCATAAAAAAAATTTTCGGCCAAGATGTTAAGGTTCCAGGTTCCATTGGGCAGTTTTCTTGTGTATCTGCTTTAATGATACTATAGAGCTCAATGCTGTTACATCGAGTTCTAGTTGTTATATGTCACGTACTGTATGTACTTTAACAAATCATCTGATATTTATCTTTGTTAAACTTGAGCGCAAGCACTAACTATAATGAACAGACATTTGTCATTACAGTCACTAAGTGTGCATCTAAGTATAATAGTTAATTGTTATATGCTGAAATAAGTCCAGTTAATCTGCAGTTATGTAGAAATGCATTATGTTTGAGGTTCATTCTGAATATGAAGCATGTTCCTGCATCTGACAGCACTGTAATAGCATTAGAACCTTGACTATTAGTATAGAGGTAACAATGTATCACATGTGGTCATAGTGAGGCCATTGAAAGCTGGTTATTTCAATTTCTCTTCTGCTGAACTTATCTATCTGCCATCAGAATCTGCTACTGAACCTCAGGTGAGAAATTATCTACTGTATGTAATACATGTAGCATAGTTAATGTAAATATAGTAAGTTGTAATTTCAGTTGCACTTTACGGTATTTATTATGTTAATCATTTATAATAATTATTAGGGGTTGTTGTTGCAGTCATCAGCAGTGCACGCTCAGTCAAAAGTTGCATTGCATATCACAGCCAAACTGTTACATGTAGTATTACTATAGATATTAGACAGATAGATACTACCTGAGGAACTAGTGCAATGTCTGACAGTCTCAAACTACAAAAGAAATTAAGACCATCACCTCTGATTTTTAATAGAAGTTAGATAAGTTTTTTAAACTGTCTATCCCTTTTTTACCAATACATTATTTGTATATTGGTTAGTCAAGTTCAGGTTTAAGTACAGCAATATCCGATCCTGTGGTACTATTAATGAATGCCCCTTTCCCCAATTTGTTATTAGAATCCCATGAAAGTTTGAATCATAGATTGCAGTCAGTAGTGGAATTGGTTAGTATAGACAGCTTTACAAGAGCTCTGTTGACACAAAAATAACATGTCAATCCAACAGAGGATGAACTGCTTAGTGACAGATGACTGAATCTTGTTATATTTGTTTATAACTACGTTGTGCAGTACTTCTACATCATGTCATTTAACTGTATATGGTAAATAATTTTCACAATTCATAAGGCAAGGATTCAGTAAGTGACTTTTCACAGTTCTCTAATGGGGGATTGTGTATGAAAACATACATGTTAAATGACTGACAGTGTTACAATGTTCTTTCAAATTTATAGAAATGTGTAAATTAAATGAAGCCTGTTTCTGCAGAGTATTGTAATTGCTATTGAGTGATGAGTTTGTGTGCTGCAGAGAGCGTACACAAGTGCTCCAGGAGAGGGTGGTGTTGTCAGCTTCAAGGATTATGACAGGAAGTTCTCATCTCATGCAGTGAGTTGTTGCCGTAACTCATATCTTCTGCCATATGAACATGAAACAAACACTGTGTGCTTGTGATTAATATTGACCGTGCAGCTTCTGGCATAAATGTATATCTTTATTCGCCAATTCGGCAGAAAACAGAGCAAACCAACACAAGAGAACAGACGCTACAAACAAATGCAATTAAATTATGAAAAAAATAATAAAGAGGAAATCGGTGATTGTGATTGTGACTCAGCAGTACTGTTGTTACATAGATTGGTTCTGTGTACTAAATCTGATTGGCAAAGGCCATGTCCTTGGCAAAGGCCAAGTAGGATTTTGCAACTTTGTTATGGCTCTTATTCAACAAGCTTATCAGATACTTGGTATGAGCTAAGCTAACCAGTTAGTTTTATTATATTAGGCTTAGCTGAACGTGTCCAATGTCCACATTGTTTGATACACGTTGTTCTTGCATCAAGTGTCATGTGGCTGCATGAGTTAATGCATATGTGTGTGCATAAATCAGCTGGACTGGGCGGCGTTTGCCGTGATGACTCTGCCTTCACTTGGTATTCCGTTCCTGCTGTGGCGTCGCAGCAAGTGCAAGTATGAGAACATGAAGCTAGCAAAGAAGTCATCGTAGCGTCTGTTCTCCACTAGCAGTGACACTTCACGTCCTCTGTCCTTAAAGAATTGTTCTGTCATCTGCTCACCTCGGTCTTTTGTCAGTTCATATTGCAATTCCATATTATAATGAAAACAACATTTTGTTGTGTGAATACCAATGTCGCAGAGCTGCAGTGCACTTAGCATTCACTTTGTGTTTCATACTGAACATGTACCATTTCTGATCAATCTGTGATCAGTCCATACGGAAACCAAAAAAATCAGAACATGGTTAGAAATTGATCAATAAATTTGATTCTCTGTGCAGTTTTGTGAAATAGCATTATGATTAGCTGGTTATTGGACTCAGATTGTGTAATTAAAATAACAGCTACTGAATCAAATTCAGCTAAATTAAGCTAAACAGACGTTTTTGATACTGTGATTCGGTTTGACGGTATCGGATATGACTTGTTGGGGCGTGAGAGATTTTGATTTTGATAAGACTGTAGAGATGAACCAGCGTCCAGCAACTTGTTCGTTTTTGCTCTGAATTTATGTCACGTCGTTTAGATTAATTTGAAGTTGTGTGAAGTATTCACTGTATGACTGAAGGTTGTGTGCCGCAATGGACCACTTCTCCCATGTTGTATTTTGAATTTTAGTATTAATTATCACACACAAGTAAACTGTATGAGCGTCTAATTTACAGGAATTATGTGTATGTGCTGTATAATTTCTCAGTGAAATATATTAGAGCTCAAATATGCTGTCGCTGTTGTGCTGTCAGTCTGTATAACTTTTGAAAACTAATATTTTGCAAGGTAGTGCAGCAACACTATGGGGGTATGGTGGGATCTTTTTATTGCAGATTTCCGGCTGAGTACATTAGTGAACAGAAATGAAAATTTGTCCAATATTTTGCAAAGATGTGACAAAGTTTGATGTTTTGCATTTTTCACTTGCGCTGTAGTTCCATCACATCACGAATCGTGATGATGCCAAATGACCATTTTAAATTACTTGGAGGAGGCCGGCCTATGTTTCTTTGCTTTGCTGCTTCGTGAAGTCTTCTCACCAGACATCTCTATGCTCATTGTGCAGCGTTTTTAATAATAATAATAATAATAATGCTGTTTATGAAATCGTGACAGTAGTCTGATTTTTATTACTATTAACGATGTCATAGCATAC
>Ga0056124_1000835_pt1 | contig 10635 bp, 5 predicted proteins | sample WorMetHEROISLAND_2_FD_70069 | JGI IMG/M metagenome (GOLD analysis project Ga0056124, IMG submission 70069) | Marine gutless worms symbiont microbial communities from Max Planck institute for Marine Microbiology, Germany - Olavius sp. 4 HERON ISLAND | ecosystem: Host-associated > Annelida >... | reverse complement strand
TACGGGCTATGGTTTGAAGGCCTAGTGTGGCAGATTGGGCATGGGTCGGTGGTATATCTGCTAGCTGCAAACCGCGGATCCAATTGTTCGATGACGCGAGCAATGGATGGCTACATAGTATGCTGCGGTATCATTAGCTCATGCCAATAAGCTGCCACTTCCGAGATTGTAAAGCGCTTCTGGTCGCAAGTCTTGACTCATGTAAGAAGTGCTATAGCAAGTACCTGACCTTTACCTTTAGGCTCCTGCCTTCAGCTTAGACAACAAAGTACGTCAGCTTACCAAAGATGCTTAACAGTGAAGCGTTAAAAGGGAACCAGAATTTTCAATATACACCAAAATGACAACAAAGGAAAATTGTTTCACTGCTTACATGCAGTGTTGATGGCTATATTAAATGCACACAACGTAAGATCATCATCACCTTCATAACGTTTTCTGTCTTCCATCTGCTGGCTCATCAGCTGCTCACGCTGCTGTAGGTAACTTTTCACAAATTCATTCTGCCCGTCGGCATTAAGCTGCAATGTGATGCAAGCAAAAGAATAGTAAAGTACAGAATTACAGCTATCTACCGAAAACACAACTAACATGTCAGCACTTTCTCAAAATCAAAAACAAGTTAATAAGCAGCACATGATATGTGCAATAGATAATGTTCTGCAGGGTTACCACTCTCCACCGGACCACCACCGTGAAATTCCCTGACATTTCCCTGATTTCTGTGGCACACTTACCAATAATGATGAAAAATAATAGCAAATAACCTATCAGCAGTCCAGTAAATGTAGTGAAATGCTTGCAAATCTTTTCCATAATTCAGCATTAACCTTTCGAAAGGTAGCCACTAATCGAAACTGACAATGACAATAAAGTAAAAAAATCAAGCCTAACTAATGAGTTATAAATTGTTAATTTACAACACTGACGTAGATCTACTGATACAGGTACAGAAATGCAAACCTCCAATGCTGGGGCTTGAGCAGATGCTGAAAAAACACATCAAGACATAATACAGCTGCAATTATCATTTATCAGTCCGGCCTGTATCGGTGGCACTTTATAATGTCAATGTCACAAGCTGTAAGGCTAACAAGTGGTCTCCTCACATTAAACATACCATACGATGTTTTTGGCAATTTGGCTTCGTGGTAACGTGCTGGGTAGTTAAAACTGGCGGGTAAACCATCTCTGTATGACCCCACTCACCACCCAAGTAACTTGGCCTTTTACACTTTGTGGATAATAAAAATAAACGACAGCTTTCGGGATGAGCAAAATTTATGGCAAATGGTTCTGCTAGACTTGCAGCTCTGGTCAGTTGTCAACAGGCTGGTGGCCACTTGATGCTGTTCTGCACTCATCAAATAAACAGGGGAAACTCCTGCAATGCCTAAAAATAATTTTAGAAAATACTTCAAATTAGAGATATTATTTTTCGAGAATAATACTTCTCAATACGAGAATTTCAATTCCCGGGACTCGTTGAGTACTCGACATGGACCACACACCAGCCGACGCCCGACTCTAGTGCATGCTGCAGCGAGGACACCACTGTGGCTGTTGAACAATAACACCCGAGGCACAAAATGTGTCTGACCGGCCGCTTTCATGCACACACTCAAGCGTGCATGGATGCAGCGAGATGCGCACTATGTGACAGACCACTGCCTCCTATATACTGGCAGTGGACTGACACATGCAGGAGTGGGGGAGCGGTGTTGCCTGCTGCAAGGATGGAAGGACGGATGCGGCCGGTGTCAAGACACCCACGAACAATCAGATCTCTGACGCCAATTACAGCATTCTTTCGCACAGCCGGCTGACAGTGGGGTGGCCATCTATATGAGCAGATCAATCAGAAACATCAGCCCACTATGGGTGAGAAACATAATTCTCGAGATCAAGACTTTTTCTCGAGTCTCGATTCTCATGACAGCACAGCATGTTAGACATGAACATGACAATGACATGATGATGACAGAGTTGTCAGCTTAGTCTTAGTCGTATATGATATAATACGATACAATACAATATATTATATCATATTAACTATATATTACGTTACACAACTGCTTACCATCTGAATCAGCTTGCTGGCTTCTTCCTTCTTCCAACAACATGTACTACACAACAATCATTCAATAATATTTTTGTTCATCAGAACTTCAGAAGACTACAACAGGCATACAGGATTAGGTGGCTGGCGGGTTTGTCAGTGAATTGACAAGTAACCAGTTACATTTATTAGCCAGAAAACCCAGTTATACAATAATATACAACAATATTCTACATGTGTAACTGTATAACTATTACTAGACGCACTTCATCCACAATGTTACTGTACCACACATCTTGAGCGCACAATTACCCCCTAAAAGCTCCAATGACATCAATAACCCTAACAACGACGAGAATACAAATAACTAGATTAACAGCGACGGTAATCTGTTTACTGACAACGCAAGTCGGTTGCTAGAGACGAAGCCGGGTTCGTCGGAATCGTCCTGCAGTAGCCTACCGGTACGTGCATTCACACACTTACATTCCTCAGTCGATCGACCAAATCCTTCTTGCTTCCACTCTTGGGAAGACCTCGAATTTCGAGTTCCTTCTTTAATTCGACTACTCGTAATTCGTGCAAATTATTTACATCCATGATATCGTAAAATAAAAATTTGCAAAATGGCGAGCGTCGGGAGCTTAATCATACCAGGCACACAATAAAGGAGGTTCTGGGCTGTGCGGAGCCTGTGCCGAGTACTCGAGTTATTCGAATATCGTACTCGAACCGAAATTAGGCTCGAGTACTCGCAAAAATATGATAATTTTCGGGACAAAAATATTGGAACAAAAGTGGGTACAGCTTTAAAAAATACGAAATAAGACGCGTAATAAAATTATTGTTTGATTAATTATTATTGATAAACGGATACTCTCAATCAAATTAAGTTGCTGCTATGTGACCGCTTTACTCAAATTAACAACAAAAGTCCTCCTGTTATCCATGAGAGCCCAGAAAACGATAATTGGTAATTGTAAATGTAATCAGTCTCTGTTACACATAACGTGCAAACCTTAAGTAGCACGTACTTATTTTAACTATGTTCTGTACTTTTCAGTTTTCCCCAGTTTTCACGTTCATATAGTTTATGTATTTCCATTACCTATGTAGACTACACTTCCTTGCGTTTTGACAAGTTGCTAATAAACGAACATGACGACGACGATCTTCTGTGACAAAAAATTATAAAACATGAACTTGAAACAGAGCTTCAAACTAGACTATAAATCTTTTTAGCCGACCACACTGGGTAGTACGGTTGGTCTTATGGTACAATGTTCTGTCCGTCTGTCTGTAACGTTTTGTATTCTGGCTAAACGGTACGTCGTAGAGGGTCGGCGGTGGTACCGTTGGATAGGGCGTCGGTGTAAGTTCCTATAGGCTGTCAATAGTAACCATGTCGCTATCTGCAGCGGTTTGGCCGGAATTTGCAACTAAATAGTTCCGCGGCGTTGCCGGACGTTTACATTATATCGGAAGTTTCGGGCGCAGGCAACAACATATTCGGAACATCATACTGGACAGTTATGGACGCAGGTTGCGAGTGTGCACCATCATGAGTATGGTCGGCTAACCCTAGCGACAGCTGGGCTCTTGTTAGTACGTGGTTCCACTGTGACCTTGAGTTGACGCATAAACTTGTTACATCAAAACCTGCTCCGTTCATCTGCGGCACTGGCCCAGTAACAAAAGTATGGCGAAAATTGATAAATTCATGTTACCACAGATATTGCAGAAATGACATCACAGACGGATGCATGATATAAAAAAAACAATGGGTACAAAAACAGTTCACAGTTTTACTTCGAAGAGATACTGTAATGAGATAAATAAAAGCGGCTGAAATATGGATTCCTGAAATGAAATAGAATAACAGATGGTACGTAACTTCTGATCATGTTCACGTGCATTCATGTCCAAATCCAGCAAATGCAAGCATGAAAGCTGACACGTGCAACATTTGAGCTTGCTGAAGAAATGCAAGACAATGCAAATCTGAACAGACATCAGCAAGCATGACGATCAGCAACAGTTGTCACGGACGCTGACAAAAGCCGAAAAATTCCTCACGACGAACAATACATTCGTTGAAAACACCAATCAGATCAGTGGCTTAAAAACAAATTTTCTGCACGAATACTGAACTAGGAACTGAAGTCAAAATTATCGATCAACACAACAGGTACATAAGGTGAATGGTGTCGTAATCAAAAACAAGAGGCCTATGCATGGTGCTAATCTGATATTGACAGGCACCGCAGTAAGAAGAAAGGCCAGCAAGACAACAAACTTAACAGTACATTCCCGGCCACAGAACACTACTGCACTTTGGCTGAAAACAAATTATACTGCTCCGTGATAAGAAAAACAGTCGGTGAAAAATCTGCCCAAAATTGTTAGGCATCAGTGAAACGGCAAAACGTGGGGAAGTCGATCACTCAACTTCTTGATTGTGAACCATTACACCACAGAACCAAGCATTATAACAAAAAATACTGAATAATTCACAACACATTGCAGTGTATGAGTTTTCATAATGGCGCATCAGCACAAGATAAGCAGTCCATTGCAGAAACACGCAAATATATTACAGCATTCAGTCAAAGTGCGACATGCAAAACAGAAAACGATTTCCATAATTCAGCAAGTGGATTTTAAGACAAATATATTCAACTCTCTTCACTATTTAAACTGTCACCATGCATATCACAAGGCTGGCTGCAATCTGGTAGTGCTTTTAACAAGAAGCAATACAGTGCCTGACAAAATCGATGAAAAATAACACCTTACACACCGGCATATACCACATTCAAGAAAACATGGAATAGTATTACCAACAGTGTTATTACTATTTAGTTCAATGTTTACACAACACTTATAACAACACGTTTTTCTTTCTCTGCATTAAGGACAAAAAAATTCTTCACACTGGACAATTAGCAAGCAGCAAATACAAATACAAGAACATGCTTATGCAACTCAACCGTTTTCACTACACGCTCAGCAAATATGCGTTAGCTTCCAACGTGTGCAGTAAACCCACATCCCATGTCTCACATCTGACAGCAGACACATTAAAAATACGTTGTCCTAATCATCAAATATGCTACAGAGTAAACGATCAACTGTGTTCCATATCTAAAGCATCGAATTTGTTGTCCAGCGAAAGCTTGGCATGCTGTGTGGCTGGGTCTTCAACTGGACGGGCTCCACCGCGGATCTTCTCAAATGCCCCACCGTCACTGCACATCACGACACACGTTGGGTGACTGTCAACTATTCACATGTATACTACAATATCACTAAGCCTTGCTCAAGGTTAAGTACTGACCGCGGGTAGCCGCAGCATCATGCACACAGAAAACACTAAAAACATGTGACCTTGACCTTTAAATTCAACAGGGTTTCAGAGGTTGCCGAGGTACACGTGCATGCAAAATTTCTTCAAGGTAAGTGCAGCGGTTTGTGAGTTATCAACAGTGCACTAGATTATGGACAAGTGCAGACTTTGATTGCAAATATCTGTGAAACGGATCACGCAATCATCAAGTGACATGCTAATGCTAACAGCATTAGCAACAGCAATTTTTTCCACGTTGAATGAAAACAATTTGGTGAACTTTGATCTACTAACAAAAAAATGACTTTGATGTTGAAATTCAATAGGGTTTGTGCAGTTCTCAAGGTACATGTTCGTGCAAAATATCACCAAGCTGAGAGTAGCAGTTCATGACTTAGTGCTAACAAACTTTTTTGCCCTATCTCACAATGGTAAAGAAACTGAAAATACGGTCCCGTGACCTTGACCTTTGACCTATAACCGTGAAATTCAATATGGTTCGTGCGGCGGTCAAGATATGTGTTCATGCAAAATTTCATCAAGCTGAGTGTAGCAGTTCATGAGTTATCGTGCTAACAGAGAAAAACCGACGAAAACAATACGGTCTGTCACTACCGCCAGACAGTAAAAATAACCAACGGGACCCAAACACAATTGTCTCTTCACAGAAAATGGCTGAAATATATCTAAATCAGAAATAACGTGAAGCACGAACTCGTTAATGCAAGTAAGACAATTGGCCAGCATGGTTTTGTGATACATTAATTAATAGTTGCATTCTAATGTTTTTTGCAATAATGTGATCTTAACCTTCACGTACAAACCTGAGTGGATTTTTAAACCGCATTAATTGTGTGATTGATAATTTTACTTGCACGTTAGTAGCAGTTTCAATGCAGTTTTAATACAGGTATGGTTGTGTTGCACAGTATCGGACGCCAGAAAGACATCTTGCTGACGAAAAATTTCATGAAAAGCATAAAAATGCTGGCAATTATATTCAGGAATTAGTGCTGTTTGTTACAAATGAAGAAACAAGATGGCTTCACACAATAAGGATTTAACACAGTAACACAGTATTTTATTAATTGATGTGACTAACGCACACAAAGCACTGGAAACTCAAATAATACGAACTTCAGAAGCTCCGCAGCATTTTTCAGATGCCAGCCTATCCTACACCACAAATTACTCAACAAGTCTGAGATATAAACGTTGGTTGCACGGTCCATCATCTAAATAGTGGGACAATGCTCCCATTTGTGTTTTGCAGCAAAAATTAAAACATCATCTTTTCTTCAGTGAGTTGCAACAAGCATCCACCCAACAGCAACTAGCTGTGACACAAATGCGGAAAATACGGCCGCAAGTTAACGGCAAAATGCAGTGCAGTTACCTAGGCTCGGCAAGACTTCCAAGCGTCGGGAAGTCTTCTTGACTGGAAACGTTTGGTGCGGCTTTCTTCCCCCGTGGCTGTCTAGTAGGACCAGAACCGGTTACCGATGACTGTTCGCCATGTGCTCGACGCATTGCCGGTGGAACATATTTACCAGTTGATTTTGGTGCTTCTTGCACTTCACAGTCAACAAACAAACAGCACTCAACGCTTTTGCAGTATAAATTGAGCAACATATATTCCAAATGTCAACAAATTCAGTTTATCACCATTCCCGAAATGCATCATAACAATGTGTCTTAGTTGCCATGTCTTTTTCGCTACTTATTACCGAATCGAATAAATTGACGTACCAAACGGTATAGAAAATGCCATAAACCGGAACCAATAGGCATTTTCTATACCGTTTGGTACGTAAATTTATTCAATCAGGAGCAAGTAGCGAAAAAAAGAAATGGCAACTACTGTTACGATTTATAGACAGTGTGTCGATGGTGATATGGAGAATAGAGTATTAGTTTAACAATGCAGCAGAATAAGAAGTATATACTAACGACTTACAGTATCAACTGAACATCGGCTAATAGTAAGGAGACAAAAACAGCAAAAATACTAGACGTGCATAGAAAGTGAGCAGAATGTCATCTGGCCTGTGAAAATCGCATACAAGCAATCTGTAAGAGCCTGTTTCATGAACCATAGGCCTAAATATGATTAACCAAATAGTGAAAAACAGAAATAAGACACAACAAATAATGCCAACAGCACATATGGAATAACTTTGCAACAGCTCAACAACTTGTACACAATTTCACTGCTACTTAATAATTATCACCCTTCAGTAATTTACTGGTGGCGGCTTACGACCATATGAGCCTACTAGAGTTAATAAACATCACTGGTCGAATCAACAGTTACTCAACGTTGACCCAGGTTAGTACTGACATGGGTGATCGTTTGCAGGTATTCGTAATCGACCAAGCTTTCCAGGCCAACTCAGCCTGGCCACGGCTCCTCCACGGGAGGGCAAAATGAGCACTGGCAATGGTCATGGCTACAGCTAGAGAAAAATGGAGAGTTCTGCATAACAGCAGGCCCTGTTGTCAGAAGTGCTGCCACTACCACTGTATGTTAATAGAGCCGGCCATTTGACCGACTTGAGCTGTATGCTAAATTGGATTAAGCCCTTGCTGGCTCAAATCACCGAAAAAAGGAATGAGCTGGCATACAACAAACCTAGCTTTCTATACGCAATCTAATCTTCTTGTTCTTCAGTAATTTGATGCTATTGTTAGGGCAACCAGAAAAGGACATAAGGCTGCGAGAACAAGCCAAAAACAATCACTGAGCTACCAGTCTCAATCGCTATAACTCCAGAAGAATGGCTAGATGTAAAAAAAACCAGGAGTGTGTGCATGCTATTTAATCAGCAAGCCTCACAAACCAGGCTCAGGCACTGGTGCGGGCTTAGCCGGCGGAGCTGCAACTGCCACCGATGGTACCGGCTTCCATGGCCCTTGTGCGGCTGCTTTGCATTCTCCGTCATCACCTTCTTCATTGCGCAATGATCCGGTGTCCGGGCGCTCCTCGTCACCTTTGCCGCTGACAGCCACATACAAACACAATACATTTCCACCACTGAGAAATCAGCTGCTGAGATTTCCACAAGCGTACGTGAAATAACCTACTGCTAACTACTGGAAAAACCTCACTCGCAATCCTGGGTATCTTTTGTAAAGCACACGAATGGTAAACTATACGGCAATAAAAGTTGAAAATAAGCAGTTCAGCATTGTTATGAAATGCATTAAAGTACAATGTTAAAGCTAACTTCCAACTACTCACTCACTCTCATGACCTGAACTGAATGTTTTGCTGTACGATGGAACTCACGTGTTAACTGGGCTGCTGTTGTGTGTATGGTTGCGTTTGACAACCTTAAGTAAACGAATATGATGATGATGATGACCTCTGGAATGTGCCCGTAGTGTGGCATAGCTGCAACGTGGTCATTCTGATGATGACAGAAGCGTACGGAAAGCATAAACAATTACTACAATATAGTAAATTAACAGCTTAGTAAATGTAACTGTCAGCTCATCCCTTTTTTCGGTGCTTCGAGCCAGCAAGGGCTTAATCCAATTTAGCATACAGCTCAAGTTGGTCAAATGGCCAGCTCTATTAACATAAGGTCGTAGTGGCAGCAGTTCTGATATAGTAAATTAACAACAGATACATACGATATCTGAAGGTTCTGCACTCGAAGTCCCGAATAATCTTTTTCAGCTTCTTCCTCGATTTCATTCCATTCTTCATCTTCCTATACCACGTTACATACTGCATTGATCACAATTTAATATAATAATATCCAAACTTACCACTAGATTTCTTTAAGTATTTATATTCACTACCAGACTTTGCTAATTCTCTTTTCACTTTCAGCTGGTACATTTTAATTTTGTTCATTTTGGCTAAGTTCGGCTTTGTTTTCATTTAACTGCACAGTAAATGACTATAGCATAATAGCACCACTACCGTTTGTCCAATGTTCACATGAACCACAAATGACACAAATTCTGCCTTTATCAATATCAGCGTAAATTCTGCCATACAAAAATGGCTAATATGCAAAATTTTTACCAGTGCATTCTGGACTAAAATATGTATCGGGTGGGCTATGACTACAGTACCACTACTGTTTGTTCAATGTCAACATGAAACACAAAAGCTATGACAGAAATTCTGCCTCTATCGATATTAACACTCAAAAACGGCTAATATGCAAAATTTTCACCAGTGCATTGTACAAAAATATACATAGGGTGGGCCAAAAAAGTGACACCCTTCCAACTATATGATATACTGCCAAATAAACTGCAAAACACCAGATATTTATACTGTCTGAACAACTTTGGCATTTGCTATTGATCATTCATAGTTTAAATATGCTCATTTAGTTGAAAACATTTTCATAATTCTTTCAGAACCCCCGTGTTTGTCCACACGCAGATTGTGAATCAAACAGCATTCGCTGTTAGTTAATCCAACCATCGTGATAAAATTACAATTTATTTGCATAATAACAGAACCTGTTTACATCAGCAGATGAGTAGAAATGCAAAGATAATACATCAAACAAGAGAGGTAACTCAATTACCAAAAAGGTGCCAGTTTTTCTGGCCCACTCTGTATACGGTTACACTTAATATAATATCAGGCTCACTATTTTAAGGGTTTTAGGCCTACAGAGACCAACATCATCGCCAGTGAAACCATTGGGTGGCAGTTGAGTGAGCATCACACAGAGCCTATGGTCTTTACGGTCAGGCCCGTACGTTCACCCCAAAACCGCGGCTGTTTCTTCTTTGCTGGCATCGGTGCATCGCAGAGATGTTGATCCTTCGAACGCTGAAGACGATATGAAGCCTCCACGGTCAAGCCCGGCTTTTATAAGCCGTAGCAACTGACCGTAGAGACCGTACAAACCGTACAAACCGTAGCAGCTAACCGTAGAGACTGCAGCAACTGACCGTAGAAGCCGTACGAGCGGCCAGATACGGTCAGCGCGTACAGTCTCGTACGGTCACCGCCTACGGTCTCTACAGTGAGCCGGACCATACGACATTTTTGCTCACTAGCAAAAACAAGAAATCTGAGCTAATGCTCATTAGAGGCGCCACAGCATCAGTTTAATTTTATATGGTTGTCGTCTTGGTCCATCACAGTAATTTCGTCAAAAATTCGCTCAATAAATGCGGCAAACGGACAACATGATTTTTACGTGCGACAGCAGGAACTGCTATAGCGCGTCTTAGCCATCACAATATTCTGTCT
>Ga0056124_1000834_pt1 | contig 10638 bp, 8 predicted proteins | sample WorMetHEROISLAND_2_FD_70069 | JGI IMG/M metagenome (GOLD analysis project Ga0056124, IMG submission 70069) | Marine gutless worms symbiont microbial communities from Max Planck institute for Marine Microbiology, Germany - Olavius sp. 4 HERON ISLAND | ecosystem: Host-associated > Annelida >... | reverse complement strand
TACCAGTGCAAAGGCCGCAGCGAAAACCCCTGCCAGCGATTCCCCCAAGGATGCACCGATAGCTGAAGCAGCATCGGCATCCAGTGAAGCTAAAGCTTCGCTCCCGCTTTCGCCAGCCGTTCGGCGCATGCTCTCCGACTTCGAACTCACACCACAGGCGGTCACCGGAACAGGAAAAGGCGGACGTATCACAAAGGCAGACGTAATCCAGCATCTGCGAAGCAAGGCTTCTTCAACCGGACCCGTGGCAGAAACCAAGGCTGGAAGTAGTGATGAAAAACAGCGCATCGAAGAGCGGGTCAAGATGACGCGTTTGCGCAAGACAATCGCCAGACGCTTGAAAGAGGCCCAGAATACGGCTGCCATGTTATCGACCTTCAACGATGTCGATATGAGCAATGTCATTGCGGCAAGAAGCAAGTACAAAGATCTGTTCGCTAAAAAACATGACATCCGTCTTGGCTTTATGAGCTTTTTCGTCAAAGCTTCCTGCCTGGCCCTGCAGGATGTCCCGGCGGTAAATGCAGCCATCGATGGTGATGATCTTGTCTATCGCAACTATGCTGATATCGGGATTGCCGTTTCCACACCGACGGGATTGATCGTACCGGTTTTACGCGATGCAGATCGAAGATCGTTTCAGGATTGTGAAAAGGCTATTGCTGACTTTGGTGCGCGTGCTCGTAAGGGTGCAGTCCGCATGGACGAACTCCAAGGCGGAAGCTTCACCATCACTAACGGTGGAGTGTTTGGCTCTTTGCTGTCAACGCCTATCCTTAATCCACCCCAGGCAGCCATCCTGGGTATGCATCGCATTGAGGAAAGGCCCGTGGTTCGCAATGGAGAAATCGTGATCCGGCCCATGATGTACCTGGCGCTGACCTACGATCATCGTTTGATCGATGGGCGGGAAGCTGTGACATTCTTGTTGCGGGTCAAGGAAGCTATAGAAGACCCTACGCGCCTTTTAATTGATATGTAGTCAGTGGTTGTTGCCTTCCCTGGAATTGACACCTGTCTTCAGGTTTTTCCTTTGGCAATGATGTAGATTTCTCTGGAACTTTGGCGGCTTGCTTTGGGGCGAGCATATTTGACCGAGGAAAAAACCCGGCGTAATTCTTTAACAAACTCTTCCTCTCCGCCGCCGGAGAAAATCTTGGTGATGAAAGATCCCTCTGGTTTAAGGTGTTCGCAGGCAAAAGCTGCTGCCTCTTCAACCAATGCCATAGAGCGAAGGTGGTCTGTCTGCTTGTGACCAATGGTGTTGGGCGCCATGTCCGATAAAATGACGCAAGGAGGCCCGCTCAGAGCCGTTATCAAGAGTCGTTGCTTGTCTTGATCCCGAAAATCACCGTGGATAACAGTAAGATCCCCTAAAGGCTCTATAGGAAGAAGGTCAATGCCGGCCAGTTGGGCACCTGGGCATTTTTCCAGGACTACCTGGCACCAGCTGCCGGGCGCTGATCCTAGATCAATGATTCGACGCGCTTTGCCCAGAAAGGTATGACGGGCATCCATTTCCAGTAATTTGAATGCTGCTCGGGATCGGTATCTTCGATTTTTTGTGGCGCGGACATAAGGGTCATTTAATTGTCGTTTAAGCCATGCTGTAGAAGAAGGCTTGCGCTTTTTGGATGATTTTAGTTGTTTTTGTGCCATCGGCTCAAGGTTCCTGGCTTTTTAGCCGGCGGTTGCATTTTTTGAGAAATTGCGGCCATGTTTGCCGGGGGTTATTATTCTTGGTGCCTTGTGTTTTTGCCTGTCTCCAGGCGATGCTGCAACGCCGTAACCTATGCAGGTAGGCCTTGCGCGGCGAATTAATAGCCGCACCATGATCAACATTATAAAGATGTTCGTCGTAATAACGGTTGCGACATTGTTTGTAGAAAGCGAGATACGCACCTCTTTGGGCTTTCTTTTCCGCCGATTGTAACCGCCATTGTTTGCTGCAATAGGTCATCATGGATTGTATATCGACGGCTAAGCAGTCGCTTGTCGATCCGAAAAAAAGTCCTGAAATCAGGAATATCTGAAGCCTGGTCATTGTCATAGCGCTTTTTTACGCAATCTGTCGGCTAAATAGCAAGCGTAATTCGTAATTGTTGCTGCCGGAAGTTCAAGTTAATCCCATGTTAATTATAATTATTTTTTTAGTAAAAGTAAATCCCAAGTTAATACTATAGTTTGGAAACAATATTATGCGACAAATGGTTATTTTTATAAGATATTAATCAGTTTGCTTTAAAAGTATCGTTCGTCAGTGAGGGGAATGATGTCATTTTATTTATTTATATGCATGTAGTATGGAGAAAATTATGTCTTTTTGCGCAAAATTAATCAAGGACGAGTCTGGTGCGACAGCCATCGAATACGGCCTGATTGCTGCCCTTATTTCGATCGCAGCGATTTCCGCCATGACCAGCCTCGGTTCTCAAGTCCGTGACACTTTCAGTCGCGCTGAGCAGACCATGAGTGCAGGTGTTGCCACAGGTACTACTACCAACTAGGCTCCTACCGGTTAGAAATTGAAACAGCCAGGATGGATATCCTGGCTGTTTTAATTTGAACCTGGGCGTTAATTCCTATTTTAACGGATGAAATATGACGCCCCCACTTACAGGGTGATCGACACCAGTTGTCTCAGGCGTCGTCAGGGGTAGACCCTTTAAAGAGCGTAGTCCCAGCCAGGCAAAAGCCTCGGCTTCCAGGAAGTCGCCTCTCCAGCCGAGCACATCGCAGGACAAGACAGGGGCGGATAAGCGGGCCTTAAGATAGTTCATGATGCCTGGGTTATGCCGCCCGCCACCACAGATAATCCATCGTTCCGCTTGTTGCGGAAAGAAGCGGCAAGCGCGTTCCATACAGGCAGCCGTAAACGCTGCCAGTGTTGCAGCACCATCTTCGGTCGTGAAGTCGAGCAAATCGTTTAACGATTCGGATTGTTCGATAAAGTCAAAGGAAAAGTCATGACGATCCAGTGACTTTGGTGGTGGCAGTTCAAACCATGGATGAGAAAGCGCTTTGGCAATCCAGCCCAAATCGGCGCGACCTGCCAGTGTGTTTGTGCCGTCTAGATCCATGGGCTGGCCGCATCTCATTTGAATCCACTCATCCAGCAAGCCACCTCCGGGGCCAGTGTCGAGTGCGACGATGGCTCGATCACTCTTTGCGCCCGGTCCGATCCAGGTGACATTTGCTATTCCACCGATATTGGCAACGACAACTGGTTGCGTGAGTTTTGATTCTGTCGCCCTCGCACGGTGATAAAGGGGGACTAAAGGAGCCCCTTGTCCTCCGTTCCTAATATCGTTGCTTCGGAAGTCGAAAACCACATCAATCCCCGTTAGCGATGCTAGAAGTTCCGGTTGCCCGATCTGCCAGGTCCATCCTTCATCGGGTCTATGAGCAACGGTCTGGCCGTGAAAGCCGATGCAGGCTATTTGTTCTGATCGTATATCTGCCTCATCTAAGAGTATCTTCACCGTTCGTGCATGAAGGCGGGTTAGCTGATACGCAGCTTCTTCGATTGCTGCCGTGGTGTCTTTGGGGCTGTTCTTCTGCAATGCATCCCGGATCGCTAAGCGCAGCAAATCCTGTGTTTTGCTATCGTATGCAAGGTGGGCCGTCCGGATCATGCGTGTCATATCGCGGCCATCGCTTTTGATCAGACTTGCATCGATTCCGTCGAGCGACGTCCCGGACATGAGTCCTATCGCATAATCTGTTGTCATCCATCGCAGACTAATGGTGCATGTCCCGGATTGCAATATCGCGATATTCCCGTTGACAGGCTTCGGTAAAAATTTATAGAATTACCCGGATGAGACGTATGTTGACATCAAGACAAGCGCCAGGGTTTACGCGACAAGTTCGTGTGGCTGCAGTGTCGCTACTCTCTCTCCTTATTTGCCCTTAGACTCCGCGGCTTGACCAGGCGTCTGAGGGGATCTGGGTTCATCCCAAAGAAATTTTCCAAAAAAACTTAAGAACTAATTTACTTTCTGGGCCAAGATTCTGCCTGTAAGGAGCTCATCATGACTGATACTATCCGTATTTTTGACACCAGCTTGCGCGATGGAGAGCAATCGCCTGGATGTTCCATGAATCTGGAAGAAAAGCTGATGCTGGCGCATCAGTTGGAGGTGCTGGGTGTTGACATTATCGAAGCGGGATTTGCAATCGCATCCCAGGGAGATTTTGACGCGATCTTCGAAATCGCTCGCCAGTGCGAAAAGGCTGTAATCGCCAGCCTGTCACGGGCAGCACTTCAGGACATTGACCGTGCCTGGGCTGCTATCAGCCACGCAAAGCGGCCACGAATACATACTTTCTTGTCTACCTCTCCTTTACATATGAAAATCAAACTGCGCATGGATCCGGAGGATGTTCTGGAGGCGATCCGTGCTTCGGTAACGCATGCACGCAATCTATGCGATGATGTTGAATGGTCTGCGGAAGATGCAACAAGGACAGAAGAGGATTTTCTTGTTCGAGCAGTCGAAATTGCGATTAAAGCCGGCGCCAGTACGATCAACCTGCCCGATACGGTAGGCTATGCTACTCCAGAAGGCTATAGCGCGATGTTTCGCCAGGTTATCGATCGTGTGCCTGGGGCAGAAGATGTTGTTTTTTCCACGCATTGCCACAATGATCTGGGTCTTGCTGTCGCCAATTCGCTGGCAGGCGTAAAGGCCGGTGCTCGCCAGGTCGAATGTACAATCAATGGAATCGGGGAACGCGCCGGTAACGCCGCTTTGGAAGAAATCGTCATGGCGCTGCGGACACGCCACGACTGTATGCCTTATCGAACAAATGTGGATACAGTAGAAATCACAAGAACATCGCGCCTGCTGTCGGCGATAACGGGATTTTCGGTCCAACCCAATAAGGCGATCGTCGGTGCTAATGCTTTTGCTCACGAATCCGGGATTCATCAAGACGGGGTAATAAAAGATTCGGCAACCTATGAAATCATGACTCCTGAGTCGGTTGGGCTGGCAGAGTCCTCTTTGGTCATGGGAAAACATTCCGGTCGCGCAGCCTTCCGTCAAAAGCTGGAGGAGCTGGGTTACCGTCTGGCCGACAATCAGTTTCAGGATGCATTCCAGCGTTTCAAGGAACTGGCCGATATGAAAAAGCATATCTATGATGAAGATATCATCGCTTTGGTTGATGACGAGACGATTAGGGCTCACGATCGCATTCAGGTTCGGGAAGTTGAAGTCTATTGTGGATCGCATACTGCACAGCGGGCAATCCTGACGCTAAGTATTGACGGTGAGGTCAAGACCGCGACAACCAGGGGTTATGGTCCTGTAGACGCTCTATTTAAGGCAATCCGCGAAATCATCCCGCACGACGATGCTGTGTTGCAGCTCTTTCAGGTGCATGCGGTTACCGAAGGAACGGATGCCCAGGCTGAGGTCACTGTGCGCTTGGAGGAAGGGGGCCGTATCGCTCAGGGGCGCGGCGCCGACGCAGATACGATGGTTGCCTCAGCGCGCGCTTATGTTAATGCGCTAAATAAACTGATAGCCATGCGCGAACGATACAGTGTGGGCTCCAACGCCAAGACCAAAGTCTGAAGCATAGCGCAGCCTGGCCCCTGGACTTCGCGCAGGAATAAGGTGACAAACTCATTCGTTAATGGTAGATTGGAAACATGTTAGCACTATAGTTGTAGTGAGGTTTAAGGGCCTTGTAGGGTTCTTTGCCCAAAGTTCGGTATATCAATATATTTGAAGGAGGGGACGATGACAGCTTCAGTTCATTTTGAAGCCCTGGTAGCAAAACATAATGATCTGGATAATATGATTGAACACGAACTGCAGCGGCCAAAGCCCGATGAAGCTTTGTTGAATAAGCTGAAAAAGGAAAAATTACAGCTTAAGGACAAGATCAACCAAATGAAGGACCAATAGCTCTATTCCACTAAGAGCGTGTAACGCCAAGTCAAAGTCCGTCCAGTCTCTCGTCAGCAATCACCTTTTTACTTCTGGTAAAAAAAACATAGTGTCGTCGACTCTCTAGTCAAGCAGGTCGGGGCGGAAGCGCCTAGTGCGCTCTATGCTTTGCTCCTTGCGCCAGTTTGCGATTTTTCCATGATTGCCGCTTAGAAGAATATCCGGGGCGCTCAGATCTTGCCAACGTTGTGGGCGGGTGTAATGGGGATATTCCAAAAGACCCGATTCGAAGCTTTCATCTTCAATGCTCTTAGTGCTGTTCATCGCACCCGGAAGAAGGCGTAGGCAAGCGTCCAGGATGACCTGAGCTGCCAGATCGGCTCCGGAGAGAATATAGTCACCTATTGAAACAGGCTCCAGCGGATAGGTTTCAAACAAACGCTGATCCAACCCCTCAAAACGGCTGCACAGGATGATCGCGCCTGGTCCTTGGGCAATATGCCGGATGCGCTCCTGTTTCAGAGGCGTCCCCCAGGCGACGGGGCACAACAGCGGAAGATTCGGCTGAAGGTTGCGGGCTTCATCCAGCGCGGCACCGGCAACATCGGGGCGAAGCACCATCCCTGGGCCGCCACCTAAAGGCTTGTCGTCCACCGTATGATGTTTATCGGTGGCGTAATTGCGTAAATATTGGACGTGATAACTCCAACGTCCCTGAGCGAGGGCTTGGCCGGAAAGGCTGCTATTTAGAATGCCGGGCCAGGAATCCGGAAGTAAAGTAAGAATCTGTGCATGAAATGCCATACATCACGCAGCTTTTCGCGCCGCAGCCTCCGCCTGGATCCCTTCAGCCAGAATGAAAGCAAGTTCCAGCGATTGCATTGCATTCAGACGCGGGTCACAGGCCGTTTCATAATATGTATCCAGGTTTTCATCCGTAATGGCAACAGCACCGCCAGTGCATTCTGTGACGTCCTTGCCTGTCATTTCGCAATGAATTCCACCGGCATAGCTGCTTTCCGACTTGTGAATTTCAAAAAATTCTTTCACTTCTTGCAATATCTTGTCAAAGGGGCGTGTCTTGAGTCCTCCCGGAGCCTTAATCGTATTTCCATGCATGGGATCGCATGACCAGACAACATGACGTCCCTCGCTTCTGACAGTGTGGATCAGCTTTGGAAGATACTCGGCAAGATTTCCGGCGCCATATCGTGTGATCAGGGTCAGTTTTCCAGGCTCGTTGGATGGGTTCAGTGCATCAATAAGCCGGATCAGCGTATCGGGATCTAGGGACTGGCTGATCTTCATGCCGATGGGGTTGATGACTCCGCGCAGGAATTCCACATGGGATGATCCGACAAAGCGTGTTCTGTCTCCAATCCACAGCATATGAGCCGATGTATTGACATAGTCACCACTGAGACTGTCTTGACGCGTCATGGCTTCTTCATATTGTAAAAGAAGCGATTCGTGGCTGGTATAGAAATGTGTTCCTTGAATCTGCGGAACCGTATCCGCTTCCAGGCCGCAGGCTTCCATGAAATTCAAGGCATCTTCGATTCGTTCTGCAAGCTCTTGATAGCGCTGTCCTGCCGCAGATGGACCAACAAAATCCATCGTCCACTTATGGACTTGATGCAAATTCGCATAACCGCCCTCTGCAAGGGCACGAAGCAGGTTCAGCGTCGAGGCGGACTGCATATAGGCGCGAATCATCCTCTCAGGAGCCGGACGACGGGCCTCGGCTGTGAAATCGAGACCATTGACGATATCGCCACGGTAGCTGGGCAGGGTGACACCGTCCCTAGTTTCCGTATCCTGGGATCGAGGTTTAGCGAACTGACCAGCGGTCCGGCTGACCTTGACGATGGGCATTTTTGCACCATAAGTGAGGACGATGGCCATCTGCATCAGGATTCGAAAGCTGTCACGAATGCTGTCGGGATGAAAGTCAGCAAAGCTTTCAGCGCAATCGCCGCCCTGAAGGAGAAAGGCTTTGCCGGAAGCAACTTTTGCCAGCTCTTCCTTCAGGCGCCGAACTTCTCCCGCGAAAACCAGAGGTGGGTAATCCTTGAGATCCTGTTCGATTTCCTGCAGCTTCTCCTGGTCATCATAGACCGGAATTTGCTTTGCTTCGTAAGCACGCCAGCTTTTGATATTCCATTCTATTTTATGGTCCAAACCCATGGGAATCGCTCTTTCTAGTCAAACAAAAAGGCTTCTTATATCAGCCTGATTTTGGAAAATCCACAGGTTGCTAAGGTTAATTTAAGATGCAGGAAGGAAACTGTTGAAGGCCTCACTCATGCACTTGATACAGGGCCTCAAGCCGTTCTTGAGGACTGGGTGCGGTTGATTTAGACTTAACATAGCTCCCGTCCGGGCATTGGTGCCATACGCCCTTGCATTCCTTAAGGTAATTTTCCAGCCCTTCCTCGATAATGCGCCGCCGTAATTCGCTGTCGTAGATGGGCCAGGCAATTTCAATCCTTCGGTGCATATTGCGACGCATCCAGTCGGCACTGGACAGCCACAGATTCTCTTCTCCGTCAATGTTAAAGTAGAAAATCCGGGAATGTTCCAGATAGCGACCAATGATTGAGCGAACTCGGATATTTTCGGTCTGTTTCGGGATCTGGGGTGGGAGCATGCAGGCGCCACGAACGATCAGATCGATTTGGACTCCAGCCTTGCCTGCCCTGATCAAGGGCCAGATCAGTTTTTCATCGGTCAAGGCGTTGATCTTGATGATGATTTTTGCCTTTTTCCCATTGCGTACTGCTTGTGCAGCCTTTCTCGTTAAGCTGATCATTTTGGAGTAAAGCGTAAAGGGCGCTACTAATAGACTGCGCATTCTTGGCAATTTCTGCTGACTTGCAAGCAGGCGGAAGAGCTCCTCTACATCCTTGGTAATGCGCGGGTCCGACGTCAAGAACCCGATATCGGTGTACATTTTAACCGTTTTCTGGTTGTAATTGCCGGTAGACAGGTGGACATAGCGGTTCAATTTGCGTCCTTCGCGACGGGTAACAAGGAGCATCTTGGCATGGGTCTTCAATTCGACAATGCCGTAGATGACCTGAACACCAACACGCTCCAACTGTTCCGCCCAGTTGATATTCGTCTCTTCATCAAATCGGGCTTTTAACTCCAGAACCACGATTACTTCTTTGCCCCGACGGACCGCCTCCATCAGCATGTCCATCATATGACTTTCGATTCCGGTACGATAGATCGTCTGATAAATTGACAGAACATTAGGATCCCGCACAGCCTCGTCGAGAAATTCCAAAACAGGATCAAAGGTTTCAAACGGATGGTGCAGCATGATGTCCCGCTCTGCTATCTGGGACAGGATGGATCTCTTTTCATCCAGTTCAGCTGGCCAGGCCTGCTTCACAGGTGGATAGAGCAGATTAGGATCCCGATGCAGATCGATCACATTGGACAAGCGTACAAGGTTGACCGGCCCCTTGACACGATAGAGAGCCTGTTCGTTCAAGTGCGTTTCATGAAGTAAAATATCAATAAGTTCCTCTGGGCAGGAATTTGAAACTTCCAGCCTGACGGCATCACCGAACTGTCGCGTTGACAAGGTGTCATGGAGGGCCTTGCGCAGGTTCTTGGCCTCTTCTTCATCAAGCCAGAGCTCCGAATCACGCGTAACCCGAAACTGGGAAAAGCGGGTGACTTTCTGATCGGGAAAGAGATCTTTTAAATGAGCACGAATCACGCTGGAAATCAGTACAAAGCCATGCCCCTCGTTCATGACGGAAGACGGCATCTTATAAACTCTTGGCAGAAAACGCGGAACCCTGATAATTGAAATCGTATTGTGACGTCCAAAAACGTCGGCGCCACTCTGCTCGACGATAAAATTAAGGGATTTATTGGCAACCTTTGGGAAGGGGTGAGACGGATCAAGGTTGATAGGGAGCAAATGCGGCTGAATCTCACGCCGGAATAAATTCTCAACCCATTTGTGCATGTCCGCTGTTCGTTCTGAGTAAGAATAGATGAAGATTCCCTCCTTACGCAAGGCTGGTTTCAGCATCTCGTTGTAGAGTTTATACTGGATGTGGACCAATTCGTGCGCCGTCTCAAAAATCGCTTGACTAGTCTCATCCATTACAAGTTTCTTGCTATCGCGAATTTCGGTAAAGCTATCGAAATATGACGGGATCCGGATTTCAAAAAATTCATCCATGATGAATGATACGATGCACAAGAATCGCAAACGTTCCAGAAGAGGAATTGACTCGTCTCTAATCTGTTCTATGACGCGACGATTGAATTCGAGAATTGCGCGTTCCCGATTAAAGAGTTTTAATGCCATGATTATTTGTTCCTAAGCAATTTTTTGAGTGTATTTAAACTTTGTGTTAGAAGAACCTGGGCATCGGGAATCGCCGCTCGTAAGTTCATACATCCGTGGATATGCCCTTCGCCTTCTATATGAATTGAGGGAGTCCCGGCTTTTATCAATTCCTCGTGATAGGTCACGCCTTCGTCGTGCAGGGGATCTTTGGTACAGGTGAGGATGACGGCAGGAGGAAGGTTTGCAAGCGAGTCAGCACGCAGCGGTGACAAGCGCTTATCATTGCTGAGTGTGCGGTCCTGGACATAATGATTGTAAAACCAGGTCATGCTATCCTTTTCCAGAAGATATCCTTCCGCATTTTCCTGCGTGGAAGGATAATTCCCGTGAATATCAATTGCAGGATAGATCAGGAAC